>WNFD01047377.1_pt1 | contig 10242 bp, 13 predicted proteins | sample 5400491 | NCBI WGS metagenome assembly WNFD01 (sample SAMN13153343, study PRJNA577476) | soil metagenome | isolation source: 120 cm saprolite under Douglas fir tree site 2 hole 2 replicate 2 | place: USA:California | collected 2015-04-18
CTGCAAGTTAGAAGTCAATCATCGCACTTCACTGAAATTCCTAAGGATCAAGGTGTCCAAAATCCACGCAATCATGCAACCCAGCTCAATCGGGGAGATTGGCGACTTTATTGACCATCTTCAGGCACGTTTTTTTTATTAAAGAAAATCCTCTTCGCGTTCAACTGATTTTCCGAAACAGGCTGAAGTCGTTAACCGGAAGGACGAGCGCATTCGTGAACTCGCTGCCTTTAAGAAAAAGACGCAAAGCATCCTGAAGACTTTTGAGGTTACCGACCGAGAGTCCACCCCCCGCGATGCCATGATATGGTTCAAAGACTATGCGGTCGCCCTCAGCGTCAGCAATGTTGGCGTCGCGTTTCCCCTTGCTTTGGATAGTAGTATCGATCCTCCTCTCGGAAAACCACATCAGCACCACGCCATGTCTGCCTTCCTCTTTTCAGTTAAAACTGTCGAATTCGAGGATAAAAACATGGGCAACAGTCAATTCGTTATGAAGAGGTTTGCATTTCAGTTTGTTGATCGGTCAGTTGCCATATCCCAGTCAATAGTTCGTATCACAAAGACTCATGGTCATCAACTTTCTAGGTTCAGGCGGACTGTTCCTAGCGACTTTGCTGGGGACGAACACCAGACTTGCAATCGTCTAATATATCCTGATATGACCGCTCAAGTGAGAACCGAACGGTCAGCAAATTCACGTCGAATACTCGTGGGCGCGAATATCAGTGGTTTCGTCTTGGACCTTGAACCCTCAATTGCGGACCATGTTGCCTCTCTTATTGATGTGTACCGGAGTGGTAAAGACCGTGTAGATCGCATTACGGTGAACGTCCCTCGCAATACCGCAATCCAAGACATCAGACCTAGTCCGCGGAGGGTAGTTTCCGGATCGAATGAAGAAGCTCAGTCTGCATCTAGCACCCTCCTGTCCATGGTCTTCCTCAGCGGAAAAGTTCGCATGCACAGTAGCTCTCCCAGAACTGGCACCCTCTATGACATCAAGGGCCATACACTTCCTGCATCTGTCGTCGAATCTTTCAATCTTCCCATGTTGTCCGTCTGGGGAGAATACCGAGCGACACCAGCTTCGCGAGGGTTGACCACGGATCAGGCCGCTGACCCTTCCTCTCTTGTGCTCAAGAGCACCATCCACTCCAGCGAGAACACGTTACGGCCAACCCTGCTCCCATTTATCACTGAACTTGTAGCCCATATCGAACGCCGCATGCGCAAGGCAACCCCGAGTAGTTCGTCTCTTTCCAATCGGGGCGCGATCTCCACTACACCTCCCGAACTCAATGCTTTAAATGATCGCCCACCTGTCTCGAGCATGCACATTACCTTTGCTTTGCGCATAGACCAATCAAAGTTACAGCTTACCTGCCAACCGGATGTCAACGTCATTGCAGGGGTCTATTGGGATAGCGGAGGATTCCTTGTAAACGTGTCCGGATCCGGTCGGCGGATTTCATTCATAGGAAATGTCGGAGGATTGACCATCGGACTTAAACACGGTTTCCTCAGTGAGGACTGTGTTCGACTCGACGCTCGCAACCTCGCTTTCTCCGCGACGCTTAACGGGGCGGACAAAAGTTCGGGGATAGACGTGAGCTCAATGTCGGTTGTCGTCGAGACGGAGGTATCCGGGGGCTTGCGTTTTTCGCGGTTCCAGGATGTACTATGTTTCAAGGCCGTGTGGCTCGACCGCATCCCAGTACTCAGTGCGACACCTGGTGGTGAGCCCACTGACAGCCCTTTAAAGGCCAAAGCACTACCGATGCCTGGCACTGTCCCATCAACGAAAACTGATTTCACCACTGCGGTCCTTGTCCACTTCCGCCGTATAGGCCTTGACGTGGATCTTGGACAATCGATATCGTCAGTGAGGATGGATATGCTGGATGTGACTTTCCGAAGTAAGATTGAAGAAATACGTGCAGAACTCTCCGTATCTGTTGGTGACCTCACTATGTCGGCTACTGGCAACATTTCTGGACACGCCCATATTCCTGACTTCTCGTTTAACACCATGCGTCGCAAGGCTCTCACGCTAGACTCCATTGATCGACAGGGAGAGCCTAGGATGCTGGACATGTCGTTGAAAAGTGGGAACCTGTATATGACGCTGGAATCCGATTATCAGAAGATATTGCATCTCTGGTGAGTTACACGCATCCGAATAGGACCATTCCTTGAATGCCTTCTTCAGGTCTGGGCCTCTCAGTGTCACGGTCTGGGATGATTGGACGCAGATGTCTCCCCAAGTAGCCGTTCTAGATCGACTACTCCGCCTGTCCTTCGTAGTCTCCGGGACGGAGCTCATCGCTGTAGGCTCAGTTGGCACCATACCTAAGCTCTTTTCCTACGGCTCCCGCTTTGAAGCGAATCTCCAGATACAACGAGAAGGCGCAGCGCGGGAGTCGAAAGCGTTCCGCATAGCACAGTCACCAAAGCCGGACAACCCCCTTTCCGCTTTCGCCAATGACAGCGAATGCAATTCTCGCTTGGATCTCTGAAGCTCGTTGTTTTCCCGAGAACGATGGAGGACAATGAAATGGCGTCGTTTAGTGCCAGCAAACTGCGTGCCGATCTTGACCTCACCGTCGAATCTAACGATCTTCCGGCGAAACGAAAGCTACTTCTCGCTTTTGCAGACATGTCCGCTTCTCGCGTTGGACCCCTCAATCACCGAACGATCCCCGACGACGTCCGAATGGATGTACGAAAATGGCTCGATGCACTACGAAAAGGCATGCCCATCTCGACAATCTTCGAGCTTCCGGCGATGGACATGGACATGGAGAGCGAGGAAATAAACGGGATCCTCGAATACAACTTTGAGTCAAAGTTTGCCCAGGGGAGTAAATTTGCGGCCCGGAGGGAGGATATCTTTATCACGCTGAACGTCGCATTGTATTCATGGCTCACTCTGCTGCGGAAGAATCTTGCGCGCGAGATGAGTCAAGCTCAGGACTCCCTCGACCGTCGCCCAGCTTCTGGGCACCCAATGGCGACTCCCTCAGGAGCATCCACGCCGAGACGCAGACGGACAATAACTGAATCCTTCAACCTGGACATAGGTTCTCCTGTAACGACCTCGATGATCGACCGACGCGTATCGTCTCGGCAACGGGCGCTAACCCGCTCCGATGCAGCAATCGACAAGCACCACAAATCAACATTCTCAATGTCTGCAATGTCGAGTAGAAGCGACGTGCTCGGTCCACCAATAGCGTTTGCGTCATCGCCCCATAGCGCAACGACGCTACCCTTAGACATTCCGACCACTGGCCCTTCCTCCACTAGCGCGCAACCTCCCCCGAGTCCCATCGCACCTTCGCCCTCCTCGGGACACCCCCCGAGCCTCGTGTACCAACCGCGACGTCGACATATTGAACGACTACAGATGCGGCAGTTGGGCGAGGCGACACCAGACGTGATGCATCCCTTCTTCACAAAGAAGGCAGGTTTCAGTCTCGAAGATGCACTACCCCAATACGTACACGAATACGGGACGATGCCTATTGAAGAGATAACGCGCGCATTGTTAAAACTGTACAGCCGGCAGCTGAGCCACTCGGCACCACAGTAGGCGGGAGATGTAACTTATTCACTATCGCATTGTATTTAGGTTTGGTCGTTATGTTAAATTAATATTGTATCCACCATTGCATTATCCAGGATTATACTGGTACAGGAGGGAAAAAAACTACTTGGAACCGCCCACATTGAATACGCTAAGCAGCGCGAAGCAGCCGTAGAGAAGGCCAACGGGGTAGACAACAAGAAGCCGCTGATCGGACATGCGCAGAATGGCAACGAAGATGCCAGATGCGGCGTAAGTACACCAGACAATGGATAGTGATGAAAGCATGTAACCCAGCATGCCGCTAAGAACTGCACATCAGCAAAAAAGAAACCTCGAGGAAGAATTACGTACTCTAAGGTGATGATCACGCTGAGCGCGCCGACACCAACCATGGGAAGGAGACAATACCCGAGCACAGACAGAACCCGATAGGCGTCAATGCCCTGCTCGGACATCACGTTAAGGAGGCAGTACAGGCTGATGGAGCCTAGTAACGCGAGACTGTAGATATATTCGAAGTGCGGCTTGCCAGACTGCGCACTATCAGAAGGTGTAGAGCGTGATGCGTGGCAATATACTTACGAAAAGGAGAAACGTGGCAAAGCAGAAACAAAATATCAGAGGCCCAGCTAGGTCTGCGTCGTCCATTATGTGCTCGTCAACCCGGCTCAAGGGGTTCAAAACCGTCATGGATTTGGCTCCTATGTGAGGGAAGTTTATGCCGAGTTCTAGAGAAGGTGGGAGCGGACATTCGAGCATGATGAGACAAGACGCACGGGAGCAGAAGGGTCGATAACTGTGCACGCACCCTCAAGCAGCGGAGGCTCGCCCTCGAACCCGCCAGTCCCAAACGCGGTCCACCATGCCCCAGCGGGCTGAATGCTGCCCGTGTACCCCGCGGTGCTAGGTTGCACTATGGAGCCCTGCGAGGCGACGTTGCCTTCGAGGCTCGAGCGGGAGCCTGGATAGAAGGACGACTGGTCGTAGAACTGGAGGGGCACGTTTGGCTGCTGGTTCCCGTGCGGGTAGTAGTTATTTTGCGAGGAGGAGGAGGGGGCCCCGTACGCTGCGCTGTCCTTCCACATTGCGTTGAAAGTTTATGTGTTTGCAAACCTTGCTTGGAGCACGCAGGCAGGCACACCGGCAGGCACACGCGTCTGCGTTGATCCTTATTTGTACTCCCTCACTTCCACTTGCCACCTGACTGGCATTGAATACAGCCTCAGGTATTTGTTGCTATCATCCCGAGACTTGGTTCTCTAAAAGTTTCTCCAGAACGAGTATATCGAGGAGCACATCAAGCGGCACGGTCGCCGATTAGATTACTATGAACGCAAGTACGCATTGCATCGCACCCTCCTCCTTTTCTTTGGCTTATTTCGCGCAGACGGAAGCGTGAAGCTCGCGCTGTCCACCGGCAATCCGCCGTCGCACAAAAGGCCTTCGGTCTCAAGGCCAAACTTCTTCACGCGAAACGACACGCCGAGAAAGTGCAGCTCAAGAAGACCCTCAAGGCCCACGATGAACGCAACGTCAAGCAGAAGGACTCTTCCAACGTACCCGATGGCGCGCTCCCCACTTTCTTGCTCGATCGCGAGGGCCAGAAGGACGCCAAGGCACTGTCGAGTGCGATCAAGCAAAAGAGAAAGGACAAGGCAGCCAAATATGCGGTGCCTTTACCGAAAGTTCGTGGCATCGCAGAAGACGAGATATTCAAGGTCATGCGCACCGGAAAGAGCAAGAAAAAGTCGTGGAAACGCATGGTCACAAAGGCCACCTTCGTCGGGGAAGGTTTCACTCGCAAACCCGTCAAAATGGAGCGCTTCGTAAGACCGATGGCTCTGCGCTACAAGAAAGCCAATGTCACACATCGTGCGTCCCGCCGCTCTTGATTATGTGCCTTCATGTTGAGGGTCGTCGGCCGATCTCTGAGCAGCCGACCTTAAAGCAACGTTCCAGCTTCAGATCCTAGGTGTCAAGAAAAACCCTCAATCTCCCATGTACACGCAACTTGGTGTCCTCACAAAAGGGACGGTTATCGAGGTCAACGTGTCGGAACTTGGAATGGTTACCGCTGGAGGCAAAGTTGTGTTTGGCAAGTATGCACAAATCACGAACAACCCCGAAAACGACGGCTGCATCAACGCTGTGCTACGTGCGTTGTCACATAGTTCCTTAATCTACACTGTGCTGACTATGGACCAGTTGTTTGAAGCCGTCGATGGTGTTTTCTTCCTCATGTACTATATTATTTCTACAGTAGCATTACATTACGCCACGTACCCACGACCTGTAAGAACCCTAACGGGCCCTAACCTTAAAAAGGGGTCCATCCTTTAGTGGACCACCATCATGTCTCAGTCTCATTCGCCGTCGCCAGCCCCTACTACTGCTTCAGACACGCGACATGCGCGCAGTGCTCTCGAAAAACAACGTCAGCAGCTGGAGCGCTTGCTCAAAGATCCTGCAAAGCCCGCGTCGATCCCCGCACCGCCAAAGGAGAAGATGATACGCCCTGCCCGAGAAATGATGAAGAATGTACAAGGCTCCAGCGCGGGCGCGGGAAGCGGCGAGTTTCATGTTTACAAAGCAAGTCGGCGGCGGGAGTATGAAAGGCTGAAAGCGATTACCGATGGAGCACAGAAGGTATGACTCGACAAAAGATTGCGCGCTTTTGACCCCGCAGGACAGTGGGCTAACCAAGCCCGACAGGAATCGGTGACGCGTGATTTCGAGGAGAGGAAGAGACAGCGCGACGAGGAGGCCGAAGCCAAGACGGCCAAAAATCGTGCCAAGAGGCAGAAGAAGAAAGAGCGCGCAAAGGGCGCGAAGCCCGCGGATGGAGCAGGAACAGGAACAGGACAAGCTGCGGGCGCGGGCGAGGAGCAAGCCCCGAAGAAGCGGAGGGTGGTGAATGGGAAGGAGGTCGTGTTCCGGAAGCCGGGAGAGGAGAGTGACGGGGAAGGGGACGACGAAGAAGGCTACGGCGGCGGCGGCGATGATGGTGGTGATGGTGATGGTGAGGAGCCTGGTCCGCGGCTTGCACCGACGACCGTCGAACAGGAACTTGCGCCGCCATCTAGCGTGCCCGTTACAGAGACACCTACTATCGTAATTCACGAGGACGATTGATCATTTGGTGGTGCGTCGCTATTTTTTTGCAACGTGTGCTTGCTGTACGATGGCCGCTGTGGTTCCTCTATTTCTACGCCACTAGGTTACCCATAGCCCCTCTTTTCTCCCAGGAGAATGCATCTTCTTCTAGGTGTCTGTCCGTTTATCTGCATATGCTTTCGCAATCAGAGTCTACACACTGCCTTTGAGTAAGATGTGATCAAGTGTCGTTCATGCATCTCAATGCCCCATTCGATTCACTTCGGTCTTAGAACACCGTCTCAGCCTCATCGACATTATGCCAAAAGTTCTGTATTCTCAGGCTATGTTAACCTCGCAGCAACGTTACACGCCGTGCCTGGCTCGCAGTGAGACTACTTACGTCCTTAGCCCCTCGGCGAGATTTCAAAAGTTGTTGGCAATTGGCAATCCATTCGTCAGAGCAAGCGGTGAATACTCGGATATACGTCTACCCCACTCGTTCGCAGACTGCCGTCAGTAGTCTTTCGGTACGTATCAGGGAGCAACGATACAGGATCGAATCACCACACCAGCTACCATCAGGATACGAGTAGTGTGGGATCGCCCCGGACACGCCTAAATTTAAATAGCACGTGATGCATTGGCATCACTCGCACGATGTCCATCATCCTCGTCCTGTTTCAGCTCTATGACGAAATATCAACCCACGGTCCCAGACGGAGAGAAGCCCGTTCAAGGCGGTGCCCTCCCCAGCGAAGACCACGACCCAGAAGGTGATGTCGAGGCCGGCGACCATGACGACGAGGACAGCAGCAACGAGCCTGACACCGCGGGCGAGATGGAAGCGCTCGGGCGAGCGCTCATCAATGCGATCCTCGCACATGCGTCTCCAGAGGACGTGCGAAAGCTGCTGGACGAGGACGACGCGCCGCTTTGGTACCAGGACGAAGACGGGTGGTCCGCGCTGCACGCGGCGGCGAGCGTCGAAGATGCCGAGCTGGTCAAGGGCCTCCTCCAGCGCGGCGCGCCGTGGAACTCTGGTGAAGCTCGCTCGCGCTTACTCTGTGCTCTTCACGTTTCGCTGATAAGTAAGATTGCCGCGGCCGCTCCTGCTCCTGCTTCTGCCAGCGGACAACACAGGGAATACTGCGGGCGACGTGGCGCTTTCTCTGAATGACGAGGAGAGCTATTGCGCCATTCGCGACGCTGGCATTCGCTCTGGTGTGTTTTCTTTTTTTTTTTGCGTCAACTTACCTTTTGCTGAATGGATGTCTCCTAAAACAAAATGGGCTTGTGTAGAACTTATCCTTCAGTTGCTGGCGTCTCACGGGGCTGAGGCTGATGCGCTTGTGCTCAAGGAAGAGGACGATACTGCATTGGGCTCCACGGACAAATTTTTATCGTCGCGTCTTCGATATACGACCGACGCGCATGGACAAGATATTTGTCTACTGCAAAGTGGTGAAGCCGAGATAGGCGTTATGATGGGTTGGGAGAGGGGGATCAGTGCGTTCCGTTCCTCAAGATCATGTGCCTGGCATGTTCAAGGGGGGTAGTAACTTTAAGTGCGAGAGACGGTGCATCGGCTATGCGATGATCATCCCAACGCTGCGACAGGCCTGAGAATTCTGAACGTTGGCTTTGGTCTGGGAATTGTGGGTGTGACACATGCCGTTGTTGGATCATGGACGTGCCTGCTCATCGAGGATCTACTGTACACCCAGATCGATTCGTACTTCCAAACACTGCCAGTTCCGCCCTCGACACACATTATCATTGAACCGCACCCCGATGTGTTGAGGCACATGCGTAACCAGGGATGGTACGACAAGGAAGGTGTCACAATCCTCGAGGGAAAGTGGCAGGACTTTGTGGGTACCGAGATGCTTGAAGACATGGCGTTCGATGCGGTGTACACGGATACGTTCTCTGAGGAATACGAAGGTGAAGCCTTCTCTTTTCTTCTCCTGCGGGCCCGCGTATCTCGGCACCCTAAATTTGTCTCGAAGATTTACAGCGATTCTTCGACCACGTTCCAAAACTCCTCGCCGGTCCAGATGCTCGATTTAGCTTCTTCAACGGATTGGGAGCGACCAGTATGTGGAGTGGGAGGATATTGACGTTGCCATGCAGGAAGCAATACGGTGGGGTGATACCCGAGGGTATTTCTGTATGAGGCTATATAGAACGCCCGTTGGGAGGACTAGAAATACGACACAAATGTAACCAGCCTTGCCTTGGAAACGTCATCAACTACAATACTACGGCGACAAACCAGACACGATATTTGAGATGGCGAGTCAATGAATGAGGAGTAGTCTGATCCGCGGTCGCCTCGCCATCACGATCAGTTGTCGTGTGTGACCGGCAACGCCACGCGACAAAAGCAAGTAAGCGACACGGCCACAGCCACTTCCTCCCTCTCTTTTCTTCCCTCACAGACTGGTCTCTGTCCCCTTTGCCCCTCGCTGGCTCGACCCTCCAAACCTTTCTACTGACACTCACAGCTGGGCTGTTGTTGTACTTTCTCAACCCTCTTACATTCACGCACACACGCTCCCTCCCACGACCCAACATGAGTATCCCCGTCGTCACTTCGCGACGCCAGGGTCAACTTGTTTTTGTTCGTCTCGAGTTGACAGAAATAGCTCTGTGAATCGTAGTTGATCCATAGTTTTGCAGAACTTCGACCGCAAAGGCCCCGTGCCGACCCTGCCTTATGAACTACACGAGCACGTCAGTGCACAAACCGTCTTGTCCTCTTGCATTTGTTGATGCACAGCCAAAAACGTTACTAGATCACCGCGGATGCGTGGGCTTCGCGCATTCCGCAGCTCATCCGCCTGAGCAATCGTTACAATCGGCCAGCGCTCGAGGGCCTCTGGTTCGTCGTCATGTTCATGTGAGTGGGCAGCAGCGGCGGCCTTCCGTCAAACTTAAACACTACTTAAAAAATAATGCTGATCCATCGGGGCGGACGTCCCTCTGCCCTCCCGCAGAGCGACGCTTGCAGTCCCCGCGGGGCTGCACGAGACCATCCAACAATCGCTCAGGAAGGCCATGAGTAAAGACGATGCCTTTTACGAGGCCCGCTTCATCTCCTTTGGCATCGCGATCGCAATCCTGATGCTGTTCATCGGGCCTCACATGGTGTGGAAATTCATGGGCCAAAAGCGCGCGACTGAGCTCGTCAAGCGATGGGAGGCCGAGGACGCGCGCGTTCGTCCGCCGGGATCGTTCGTCCCGGTCTGGTCTGTGAGGCTCGCCGGTTACCTCTCAACTCACACGGTACGTCGGCCGTCACCAAACCCCCTCCTCCTCCCCAACCGTGTCGGGCGCCCTGAATTCACACATCTACTCAGGTCCTGACCATCACAACCCCTAACACGGCTGCTCCATCATACTTCCATCCGGCCGCGTACATGCCCTCGGTAATGATGCCTTCTCGCCTCTTGCTAACACGTTCGCTGATGATGGGCAGTGGATCAATGGCCCTTCCGACTCCGGTCCCCCCAACGGCATTCCCCCGACCTACCAAGGTTTCCAGCAGCCGG
>WNFD01012911.1_pt1 | contig 10240 bp, 5 predicted proteins | sample 5400491 | NCBI WGS metagenome assembly WNFD01 (sample SAMN13153343, study PRJNA577476) | soil metagenome | isolation source: 120 cm saprolite under Douglas fir tree site 2 hole 2 replicate 2 | place: USA:California | collected 2015-04-18
GTCGCTGTCGGTCATCGGCGTCGAGAGGGCGAACAAACCGTATCCGGCCGCCAGAATGCCGCGATTGAGCAGTGCCTTGTGGAAAATGCCGAGTTTCCGGCGCGCTTCGGCGTTCGGATAGACCGATCGGTAGTCGGTCACCGGCTGATCGGTGAAGTGCACTTTGAACAGCGAGCCCAGACCTACGCAGACACCGGCAAGGCTGTGCCGCGCAAATGCGGCATTGATGCCTTGGCGCACCGTTTCGCCGATCGTGTCGAGCCGCTCGAAGCTTGCTGGCGTCAACGCTTGCATGGACGCCAGGCCAGCGCGCATGGTGACGGGATTGGCCGAGAATGTGCCACCATGGGGCAGCGCCGGCTTGCCGCGCGTCGGATCGAACACGCTCATCACATCCGCGCGCCCACCAACAGCGCCGACGGGAAATCCGCCGCCGATGATTTTGCCCAGAACGGTCAGATCGGGCGCAACCTCCAAGAGGCCCTGCGCGCCGGAATAGCCGAGCCGGAACGAGATGACTTCGTCGAAGATCAGCAACACGCCCGCGGCGCGCGCCGCCTTGGCCAGCGCCGTGAGATAATCCTGCCGTGCCGGAATGAGCCCGGCGCGGTTGGGTAGCGGATCGATCAGGAGCGCCGCCAACTGTGGACCATGTTCGGCGATCACAGCCTGTGCTGTCGCGATGTCGTTCCAGGGCAGAACGAGGACGTCATCGAGCACGCCTTGCGGTGTTCCCTTGGCATAGGCGATGGACGCGGGCGTATTGCTCCAATTGTCAGGCGTGGAGTCGAGGCTAACCTCGGCGTAGTCGTAGGATCCGTGGTAGGCGCCTTCGATCTTGGCGATCTTTGGCCGGCCGGTAAAGGCACGCGCTGCCTTGATCGCCATCATCACCGCCTCGGTGCCAGAGTTGGTGAAACGGACATGATCGACCGATGGCAGGCGCAATACGAGCAGTTCGGCCAGGTCGATCTCGCTGGGCGTAGGGGCGCCGAACGCGGTTCCCAATGCCAGCTGATCGCGCACGACTGCGTTGATCGATGGTGTTGCATAGCCATGGATCATCGACGTGAAATTGTTGATGCAGTCGAGGTAAACATGCCCGTCCGCATCCCACATGCGGCAGCCTTCGCCGCGCACCGCGTAGATCGGGAAGGGGTCGAAATAGACAGTGGTCCGCGTGTTGCCGCCCGGCATCACCGCCTTGGCCCGGTCGTAAAGCTTGGCGGATTCGGGAGACGTCTCAGGATAGTTCATCTGTCGATCTCGGTTCGGAAAACACTCATTCCGGCCACGGCCTCAATGCGCCTTGAGCCTGTCTAACGGCGTGCGGGCAGTCTTCTTGTCTTTCCAGTCGAAATATTTCATGGCAGCCGACATGAACCAGGGTTTGCCGCGATAGAACGGCATGGTCGGAAACTGATCCTGTGAAAAAACGGTCTGTCCTTCGGGGTCGCCCAATATCTGCTGGCCGATCTTGTGGCCCAGATAGCTGCCCATGGTCACGCCGGCGAAGTTATACCCCATGGCATGCCAGAGGCCGTCTCGCCCGCCGGCATGCGGCATGAGGTCGAACGTGCCTGCGCAAAAACCCGTCCAGACATGGCTGAGCTTGACATGCTGCAGGTCCGGTAGCACCTGCGCCATGATGGCATGCATCTTGAGGGCAATTTCGTCAGCTGACTGCATGCCACCGGCCGTCGCGCCGCCGATCAATATGCGGTTGCTGTCCGGCGCGGGCCGGAAGAAGTCGATATTGGTATCGGTGTCGATGACCACACGCCGATGGGGGATGATCTTGCGGACTAGCTCGGGCGTGAGTTCCTCGGTCGCAGCCATGTAGCCCTGGAACGGAATGACCCGTCGCGACCACCAGCCCAATCGCGTCGTGGTGTAGCCATTGGTGGCCACGACCACCTCGCGCGCCGCTACGTTGCCTGCGGTCGTCGTCACCGTGAAACGGTATGAACCGCTTTGGCGCACGATGCCCGTAACGTCGGTGCGCCCGCGAATGAGGGCACCGGCCGCGGCAGTTCTGTCCAGCAGGCCCTGATGATAGAGCCCTGGATGCAGCGAGCCCAGGTCGGGAATGGTAGCGCCGCCACAATAGATATCGGTGGCCAGCTCGGTGCGAACGTCCTGCCGCCCGATCATTGCATAAGGCAGGTCAAGGTGCCTGTAGACGGCATCCAGTTCGCGCGCCAGCAATTCGTAGTGCGCTGGGGAGGTCGCCCCCACAAATCGCCCGTCACGCGCGGCAAAACATTCGATTTGCTCTTCGGCGACGAAATCCATCAGGGTCTGGTAGGCGTCATCGAGTTCCCGATAGACACGGATCGCGTGCGGCAGGCCGCGCGCGATCTGCAGGCCGATGAACGATTTCTTTAGCACGCGGCCGAGAAACCCCGCATTGCGGCGCGCGGCTCCAAAACCGGGATCCTCGCGATCAATAACGACGACGTTCCTTCCCCCGCGCGCCAGCAGAAGCGCCGCGCGCAACCCCGTAAAGCCAGATCCCACGACAACGACATCTGCCGCTCCCGGCAGCGGTCCATCCTGGGTGGCAATGGGCTTGGCGGCGTCCCACCAATAAGGGACGAAGCACATATTTTCGGTCGTGATTGCAAGGGCCGCGCGGGCGCGCGAATAGTTTAACGACGTCATCAGGCCGTCCCCATCAGCGCTTGTGCATCACGGTGCGGCTCTGCTCGCGCGCGAACTGCGGCAGGTAGTGCGGCCCCAGGCCGCCCTTGCCGGTGACGCCCGATCCTTTCCAGCCGCAGAAAGGCTGCGAACCTGGCCAGGCGCCCGTCGTGGCGCCGCTGGCGCGGTTGGCATAAAGCACCCCGGCTTCGGCGTGAGTCATGAAGTAGTCGATATCGGCCTGATCCTGTGAATAGACGCCGGCGGCCAGACCGTAATTAACGTCATTGCCCTCTTCGATGCCGGCGCGCAGATCGTCCACCGCCCGGATGACCAGGAAGGGCATGAAGAGTTCGTCCTTGGTTAGCCGACCTTCCTTCTCCAGCTCGACGATGGCCGGCGCGAAATAGTTGCCTGGCAGGCCCTCGATCCGGTTGCCGCCGAAATGCACCTTGCCGTTGGAACGCGCCTCATCGAGCGCATCAGTGAAGCGGACAACGGTCTGCTCATTGTAAAGCGGCCCCATGAACTGCTCGCGCGCCCGAGGGTCGCCGACGCGCAAGGTGGCCGCAAATGCCTTGATGGCGTCTACGAACTCATCCTTGATCGCCCGATCGACATAGACGACCGAACATGCGCTGCACTTCTGCCCCTGCAGACCAAATGCCGAGCGAGCCACACCCTCGGCAGCTATTGCAATATCGGCAGTCCGGCTGACATAGGCCGGATTTTTGCCGCCCATATCGGCGATCAACGGCTTGGCGTGTTCCTGCGCGACCAATTGCCGGAAGATGCCCATGCCGGTGTTGTACGAGCCGGTAAAAGCAATGCCATCCACATCGGTGGAGGATACGATGGCTTCGCCAACCTCAGGTCCGCCAAGCACAATGTTGAACACGCCTTGCGGCAAGCCGGCGGCGTTGAGCGTCTCGGCGAGCATCAAGCCGGTCAGCGCGCAGCCCTGAGATGGCTTGTATACCACCGTATTGCCCGTCAGCAGCGCACCGCAAATCATGTTGACCGAAAGCGCCAGCGGGAAGTTGAAGGGCGAGATCACGCCGAAGACGCCGTAGGGACGCAAAACGCTCCTGGTGGTTTCATTCCGCACCAGCTCGTTCATCGACTGTGCGTAGCCGTGGCGCAGCTCAATCTCGCCGCGGTAATACGCCACCATATCCAGACACTCTTCGGCTTCGCCGACGGCCTCGATGCGCGATTTGCCAATCTCGTAAAGCGCTGCCAGCGCCAGATTGTACTTGTCGGTTCCCAGCGCTTGCTCCCAGCGCAGCGCAAAATCCAGCCGATCCGCCAACGAGCGTGCGGACCACTCCCCATGCGCCGCATTGGCTGCGGCAATCGCGGCCGTAACGTCTGAGTCTGTCGATGTTGGGAATCCCCCCAAAAACAATGCCCCGTCGATCGGGCTAAGCGCGCAATGCGATGGCCCAGTGGCGAAGGCCGTCACCCAGGTGCGGCCGAGAGCTCCTGCTTCAAAACGTGGAATCAGCTGATCGAGCCGGTCATGAACCAGAGAAAAATCTGTCCCGGTATTTGAGTATGTCACGCGTGGCAGGTGGGTCAGCATAGAGAGATCTTTCAATAAGTGGAACTAAATACCATTTATCGGAACAAATGCAGATTGTCAAGCCGATTATTGGTCTAACAACCCGGAAACTGGTAGCTTGCGGGGCTAACCCTGTTGCCGGGCAAACAGTGAACTAAGGCTGATAGTGAATGGACGATCTGACGAACAAGGACAGGCCGCTGGAACGCTACATGTCTGTTCTCGAGGTGCTGGCTCCATTCCCGGAAGGCTTGGCCGCAAGCGACATTGAGACCATTCTCAGCCTGCCCAAAACCACCGTAAACCGGCTATTGAAGACCTTGGGTGAAGCAGGCTTGATTGCCGCGAGTGGGATCAAGAGCCGCAATTTCGTACTTGGGCGACGACTACTGCGCCTCCTGCACACGGCCTCCGACACCAGCTGGGTCGAAATGGTGACGAGACGACCACTTCAGGCGCTGGCCGACAAGTCGGGAGAGTCTTGCTTCATCGTGAAGCTCAGCGGATCGCAATTCCGGTCGGTGAATAGCGAGGCGCCGGACACCCCCGTCCGGACCTATGTGGTTCCTGGCAGTATTATGCCCATCAATGCGTCGGCCTCGGCCAAGGCTATCCTGGCTTGGCAGGAAGAAGACGTAATCGCAGCGCTGCTCGACCAACCCATGACCGCTTTCACCGCAAATTCGACGACGGACAAGGCCAAGCTCAGGCAAGAGCTTGAGATAACCCGTGCAAGAGGCTACGCGATCGACATGGCCGAACATGTGGAAGGCTTGGCCTCGATCGCCTGTCCTATTCATACCAAGACAATGGGAGTCATCTACGCGATTGGGCTCACCGGACCCTATGAACGAATCGTTGGCGACGCTTTCGAACGGCACGTCAATGATTTGAAGATGACCGCGGAGCACTTGGCTAAGTCACTTGCATTTACGTCCGGGTAGGTAGCTGGCCAGGATGGTCTATACAGGGTCCACTTGACTCGATCGACGTAGATGCCGATTCGGAATTCGTTCTGCAGGGGGACTGTCCGGTATCATGAAAGCGTTGTCGTGTTCGTTCATGCTTATCACGTTCGATCACGAAGAATGTACCCCAAACACATACCTCAATTTAATTTTCCAAATCACTAAATCATTTGCGCGATGCGCTTACGTTGATTGATGTCCGTATCTTAGATCGGCGTTGGTCGCTTCGCCGCGATTCAGCGCGCGCAGCAACTCCCGCCGGAATGCCGGACTGATGAAATAGTCGGCGAGGAACACCGTACGCAGCAAACGACCGATCACGACACCGACTTCGTAGAGCGGATCGCCACGTGCGGCGGAGCCAAAGCGCGCCAGCACATTGATCGCGCTGGCATGACCGCTATAGTCGGAGGCGATCAGATGCACCCACCTGGCCCAATGGACGGATACTGAGTGAAGGTCCAGCGTGGCGTTGCAAATCGCCGTTAGGATCTGCGGCACTTCGTAACCGCGCGGCGTCACAGATCGGCGACACGTCGACGCACCATGAGCAGCATTCGGTCTGTGCAGATCAGTAGGCAGTACCGCATAAAATACGCGACCTCGATCGTTCGTACCGGCTCGCGAATCAAGCGATCCGCCGAGGGCGGTCTCGATGCCAACCGACGTGCAGACCATCGCACTCTCCCCAAGCTGGGTGCGATAGCTTCCCTCAAATCACGAACAGCAAGCAGCTTTTTTTTCAGAGAAAGATCCAGAGCGGCACTGCAATTACCGAGAAATCCTACCGCCAGTTATTGCACGAAAAACGAGTAAACCCTGACGTGCCCACCTCGATGGAACCCGCGCCAAAGCGGTACTGACGCGATTCATTTCTATTCACGCTATGCACCAAATCCATTGGCGGTTGTCGGTTACTCTATGGGATATTGACAATATATCAAAGATATGATTAAGATATTCACTGTCAGGCGCCGGAAGCCGCGAGAAACCCAGGACTCGTGAGTGGTTTGCTCCCGGTATGTGGCACGACGCACTTCTGTTGCAACTCTGAGGGGACAAAGTTGACAAGACAGCTAATGGTCGCAGGCGACGTAGTCACGGAAGCGAGCCGGCAACGGCTGGTGGCTGCCGCAGCGTCGGGCAGGGTGACGACGGCTCTACGTATGCGACTTTCTCAAACGCGGCGCTGGCTAGCTTCGCTTGCACGCGTCGGACAGGCGTTCGCGCGCTGTAGTGGCGTTGTTCTGTCAATTGCACTCCTCCCGCTTCCGACGTGGGCGGACACGCCGCTTGACGAAATCGTGGTGACTGCGCAGCGTCAGAAGGAAAACGCGCAGGACGTGCCGGTCGCTGTCTCTGCGTTCACCTCCAAGGATCTTGAGCGCGCAGGGGTCCGACAGGCGGGCGACATAGCGAACCTAGTACCCAACCTGATCCTTGCCTCGCCGTACGGAACGGAGGCGCAACCGACGTTCGCGCTTCGTGGCGTCACAACCAACGACTTCAGCCAGAACCAGAGCAGCCCCATCGCGATGTATGTCGACGATGTGTACAAGAGCGTAGGTGCGCTGCAGGCCGTGCAGACCTATGACCTCGATCGTGTCGAGGTCCTGCGTGGGCCACAAGGGACCCTGTACGGCAAAAACGCGACCGGCGGCGCGGTCAGCTTCTTCACCCGCAATCCGAGTCTCGATTCGTACGATGGCTACTTGACGCTAGGCGCTGGCAACTATTCCGACTACACCGTTCAGGGCGCCGTAGGAGGCCCGATTATCGACCACGAACTCGGTTGGCGTGCGGCTATGTATTATGAAAAGCGCGACGGCTGGCTGCACAGCATCGAACCGGGTGTTCCTCCGGCGAACGGGATCGATGTACTGGCCGGCAGACTGTCGTTTCTGGCGAAGCCCAACGACTCATTGTCGGTTCTCCTGAAGGCTGCTGTGAGTCGCTCGGGCGGCACGCCCTATGGAGCACGGCCGATCAACGTGGAGCCGAGCGTCACCGGGACCAATCCGAACATCAGCTGGTTCCAGAACGCCGCCGTCTACGCCGTGAACAAGACGATCGACAATGACAGTATCTCGCTGAAGATGGACTGGCAGATCAGTGATCATTACACGCTGACCTCAGTAACCGGCTATGACTACGGCCGTTGGGTCGAAATCGGCGACGACGGCAACGTCGGCGCGCTTATCTATGGGCTCGACACCTACGCATCAACGGTCAACTCGTACTCGCAGGAGTTGCGCATCGCATCGCACGACACGGGCAAACTCTCATGGCTCGGCGGCGTCTACTACGGCGGCGACTCGACGCACGCGTGGCTCCAGTACCACTACTTCGACGCGTACCCGGGAAGTTTCGTTACAAATGCCAAACCCCCGGTGACTCTCTATGGGTACGATCAGGCGAACAGTTTTGATCAGATCAGGACCAGTGCTGCCGCGTTCCTGAACGCGACCTACAAGATCGAGCCAACGGTCACAGTGCGAGGTGGATTGCGCTTCACGCGCGATACGATGGCGATACGCAACTTCTATGCGCTCGAGGGTGGTCTCGCGACTGCGCCGGTCAATAACGCACCCGATCAGCCGGATCTGTGGACGCCGACGATTCCCTATGTTCCGGGCACGAGCTTCGTTGACTTCACGCCTGGTGCGGCGCCCAAGGCCGGGACCGCTCCGGATCTAATTGATAACACGACCAACCTAAGCTTTAAGGTGGGTATCGACTGGAAGCCTGACGCCGATACCCTGTACTACGCGAGCATAAGTCGCGGCTATCGCGGCGCTGCATTTAACGGGCAGGCATTCAACTCGCCGCTTGAGCTGAATTTCGCGCGTCCGGAAACACTGACGGACTACGAGATCGGCTCAAAGCACGAGTTCCTTGCGCACAGGCTTCAGCTGAACGTCGCCGCATTCTATTTTCGCCGGACCTACCGGTCCGTTGTTTCATACGATCAACTCACCGAAGTCACGAAGTACGGGCGCGGAGTTCGAATTGCGGTTCAAGGCCACGGACGACCTCGAATTGCGTGGCAACCTTGGTCTTCTGGACGCAAAGTATGTCGACCTGACGCTCCGCGGCTTGAGCCGCGCTGGCAACAGAATCGTCATGTCACCGAAGACGAACGTGTCGGGAACTATCGACTGGCGGGTTGCAGACATGAGCAGCGCCGACCTGCATCTCGACATCAGCGGCAACTACTATTCGAAACAGTTCTTCGACGCGCTTAACACGGAGCGGATCGCGCAAAGTGGTTACGCGCTGGCGAACGCACGTGCAACCGTCAACTTCGGGCCAACCCGGCAGTACTCCGTCAGCGCCTGGATCAAGAACATCACGAATCGCGAATATCTGACGTACGCGCTCGCGCTGCGCAATCCAGCGGACGGCGGCCTTGGACTCGATTACTCCGTGGTGGGCGAGCCTCGAACGTTTGGTGTCACTGCGGGCGTGAAGTTCTGAAATGAACCAGCAGAACTCATCGCGTAAAAGCTCTGTCGATCGATTTCGATTCTAAATAATGGAAGGGATGAAGTAATGAATTCAAATCCGAAGTTGTCGTACGCGATTGCCGCGATTTTGAGCGGATCCGCCATGGGCCTGGGATCTGCGCACGCCGCCCCGGCGGCCGATACGAGCGATTCCGAGGGGATACAAGAAATCGTGGTGACGGCGCAGCGTCGGTCCGAGAACATCCAGAACGTGCCGATCACGATCCAGGCGATTACCGGCGAGCAGCTGAAACAGCTGAACGTGACCACTTTCAATGATCTGCTGAAGTACACCCCGAACGTGACCTCCAGCGGAAACGGCCCAGGCACGGGCAATGTTTTCATGCGTGGTCTGGGTGGTTCCGGCTTCGGCAATCAGTTGCAGGGAACGGTTGGCCCGTTCCCTAACGTCGCGCTGTATCTGGATGACCAGTCGATGCAGTTCCCGAACCGCAACAACGACGTCTACATGGTCGACATGGAGCGCGTCGAAGTGCTCGAGGGTCCGCAGGGCACGCTCTTTGGCGGTGGTGCTCAGGCAGGTGCAATTCGCTACATCACGAACAAGCCGAAGCTGGATGTCACAGAAGGCAGCGTTACTGCGGGCTACGGCATCACGGCCAGCGGCGGCGACCCTAACAGCAACCTCAATGCAGTGCTTAACCTCCCGGTGATCGCGGATACCTTGGCTGTGCGCGCGGTGATTTTCTCCGACCATCGCGGTGGCTACATCTCGAACGTGCCCGCGACGATCGCTTTTGTTCCCGGCTCGACGCCAGCTGTGAGCGGGGGAAACCCGACTGCCAACAACTACAATGTACTGCAAACCAACAGTAACCCGATCAACGTACAGGGACTTCAACTCTCAGAACTCTATAAGATCAACGACAACTGGAACCTACTCATTCAACAGAACTATCAGGACATGCGTGCGGACGGCTATTCCTACGCCTATCCCGTGGCCACGGATGGCGCCGCGCTGGCGCATAACCAGATCACCGCTTTCACGCCGGCTTACAACAAGGACCGTTACGAGAGCACGGCCTGGACGCTTAGCGGCAAGATTGGCGACCTGAAGGCCGTGTACGCCGGCAGCTACATGGTCCGCCACATCGACGAGCAGCAGGACTATTCCAACTACGTGCGCAGTGCCAACGCCGCGTACTACTACGGCTGTATCGGCGCCCCGGGCGCATTATTCGGCCCGGCGTATTATCCGCAGCTGGCCGGCCATAAGCTGCAGTGCTACGCGCCGGTCGGCAATTGGCACGATAGGGTAGAGAACACGCACCAGAGCCACGAGCTGCGCGTCAGCACCAATGAGGACTACCGTTTACGCGGCCTCGTTGGCGCTTACTGGGAGAAGTTCGTCATCGACGACCAGGTGGACCTCAACTATATGGGCATCCCGCAGTGCAATCCGGCGAACCTCGCGAAGGCTCTGGCCGGGGGCCCGGACTGCGTATCGGCCGTAGGCCCCCTGCCCGGTGCCTTTGCGAACGATCCCAGCCTGCGCACCAACATGAACAACGCGTTCGGCGTGGATTCGCAGCGCGGCT
>WNFD01027732.1_pt1 | contig 10240 bp, 7 predicted proteins | sample 5400491 | NCBI WGS metagenome assembly WNFD01 (sample SAMN13153343, study PRJNA577476) | soil metagenome | isolation source: 120 cm saprolite under Douglas fir tree site 2 hole 2 replicate 2 | place: USA:California | collected 2015-04-18
TGGTTCTCACACGGTTGTTACTGATTCCAGTAAGCCACTCTTTTTCTGCCGTTCATTTTCCTGGGCTTGGCTTCAGGAGAATTCCCACGCCCGGCAGCTTCGCTCGGTCTGCTTTCTCGGTTCCGCCCGACAATTTCCGCAACCCAACCGAACATTGTTCGGTCCTTCCAAGAAAGCCCTCGCTTGCCTTGGGAGTGGCCTCCCTCGCTATCGGTCGCCCCAGGAAAATTGGGCAAGAAAAAGGAGATTCAAAAAATGTCTTACCTATATGCCAAGTGGAATAGCTTCGGGCTGAGGTTTGCTCGCCGACGCTTCCGTCATTAGAGCATGATTTGTTTTCGCTGGCCACTCTCGGAACGGAGGCCTGCGACGCCGTAGGCGGCGCGTTTAGGCCGCAGTGGAGGGAGTGGCCAGCGAAGGAGTTTTAGGCGAATCTCGTCCCAACGGCATCCTCGCGAATGCCGCCGCCGCCGCCGTTTGCATTACTTCCGATTTGCCCGTAACTCTGGAGCGTGGCCTACTGATCCTACGAGGCGAGTCCCATCGAGGTCAAAATCGGTCGCGCTGTGAACTCGGAAGCTCAGATGGTCGGGTGTTTGGTGGCGTCTAAGTAGTCGCCGCGATTTCAATGGATAGCAAGTGTAATTCACGGTGAATTCTTCAATGATCCAAAATCGAATCGTTACGGTCTTCGGGGCGTATGGACACACTGGACGCTTTGTTGTCTCAGAGTTACGCAAACGCGGATTTACCCCCATTCTTTCGGGTCGAGACGCCGCGAAGCTAAAGGAGGCGGGGGACGCCCACCCGGGATCGGAGGTGCGCGTGGCTACGGTGGACGATCCTGCCTCGCTTGACCGTGCACTTTCCGGCGCTGTGGCCGTCATCAATTGCGCGGGGCCGTTCATCGACACCGCGGCGCCGGTCATTGATGCAGCGCTCCGCGCGTCTATTCACTATTTGGATGTTGCTGCGGAACAGGCGGCGGTTCTGGCTGTTTTCGAGCGGTTTGCAAGTGCCGCGCGAGATGTAGGCGTCGTGGTCATTCCCGCAATGGCGTTCTACGGGGGATTGGGCGACCTCCTGGCCACTGCCGCTATGGGCGAGTGGGATGCGGCGGACGAAATCTGCATCGCAGTCGCGCTCGACAGTTGGAAGCCGACGCGGGGAACTCGGCTGACGGGCCAGCGCAATCCTGGCCGGCGTTTCATCTTTTCCAATAATAGACTAGAGCGTGCTGATCCTCCTCCCGCGCGCAAATGGATTTTTCCGCCGCCATTTGGAGAGCAGGATGTCGTAGGTCTCTCCTTGGCTGAAACTATCATCATCCCACGGCATATCCAAACACCCGAGGTTCGCGCGTACATCAATCTCGCGCCGATTATGGATGTCCGGAATCCCGACACGCCTGCGCCGACAGCAGCGGACGAGAGCGGTCGCTCATCCCAGATTTTCGTTATGGAGGCAATCGCACGAAGGGAAAGCGCGGAGCGCCGGGCGGTGGTGCGTGGAAGAGATATTTATGCAATCGCTGCGCCGATTGTGGTAGAAGCGACATATCGGGTCGTCAACAGGCTGGCCAAAAGCACTGGCGTTGTCGCGGCTGGCGAAGCCTTCGCCGCACACGACTTTCTGACGTCACTCAGTCCGTCACACCTCTCCTTTGAGATGCAGTGATGACGATTCCGCGCGGAATAGTCGATGTGGAACGTGGTATCTTTGACTTTGGCACTGATGGACCCAGAACATGGCGTCAAAAAATGAAAGTAAGCGCCTGCCTGAGATTACCGTTCGGTCTTTACTGAAATCTTGTACAGTTACAATTCGGGATACGTATTGCCAAGGTAGTTGCCGGCAAAAGAGCACGGAAGAGTGCACGGCCAGCACCCAGTTGGTGTTTCCGTATCGCGGTGTATATCTACGGCATCTTGTGCATGACCAGGCAGTAGCTGAAGCGAACCAAGTGCTGTTTTTCAATGCCACCGAAAGCTACCGAATCAGCCACCCGGTGCAGGGCGGCGATGCCAGTCTAACGCTCGTAATCAGCGAACCGCTGCTGCGGGAAATGGCGCCACGTACATTCTTGTGCGACAGTGCGACGCTCGCATTTCGACAGCAGCGCCGACGGATTGATGCGCGGGCTCAAGTGCTAGTAGCGCTTCTTGGTCACAGCCTACGTCACAACATTGCGGAGCCTCTGGAAGCCGAAAGCCTGGCTTTGACTCTGGTGCAGCGGGCGCTCGGGCCACGCACCACCCACGCAGCGGGCGCCAGCATCGGCCGACAGCGGAAGGCAGGCAGCGCTTCTGATCGAAGTACTGCTACTTCCACCGTTCAACCAAAATTTAGATGAAGCTTATCTATCCTTGACAATTACCGGCCTGCGTTTTATATAGCCACTACGCTTTTGAGTGGTTGCCCAGGGGTCAAAAAATCTCCTGGTGGGAGAGCCGTCCATGTTAGGTCTTCCTCGCTGTAAGTCTGCACTAGTGTGTTTTTCTCATTGGTTTTCGACTGTGGTTCTGGTGGCTTCGCTGGCCCTTGCCTCGTCGCCGGTTGCATATCCACAGGAAACAACGGCCGCAGTTCAGGGGTATGTAAAGGACTCAACTGGGGCGGTCATCACAGGCGCCGCAGTGGAGATTTCTGGCCCCGCGCTGGGATCCAAGAAAACGGAAACCGACTCGACAGGATTTTACCGTTTCAGCAGCCTCCCCCCGGGCGTCTACACGCTTACTGTCAGCGCGAAGGGCTTCCGTGCGCTGAAGCGCCAAGATGTTTCGCTCGACGTGGGACGCCTGCCGAACATTGATGTCTCGTTGGAGATCGGTTCCATGAGCGAAACGATCGAAGTTAGCGGCGAGGCGCCTGCCGTGGACGTGACACAGAGCAAGGTGGCGGTCACGGTCACGCGAGACGAGCTGTCGAGCATCCCCATAGGGCGCTCGTTCCAATCCGTGATCCCGTTCGCTCCCGGCGCGCGGCAAGAGCCTTTACAGAGCGCCAGGGGCAATCGCACCAACGGCTTCCAGATTGATGGAGCCAGCGACGGCGAAAACGTTTATTTGATTGACGGCATCAACACCACGAACGTCAACGTTGGCGGTGTTGGAAAGAACTTTCAACCGGACTTCATCCAGGAAGTGCAGATCAAGTCGAGCAGCTTTGAAGCCGAGTATGGCGGCGCCCTCGGCGGCGTCGTGAACGCAGTTCCGAAACACGGCACGCAAGATTGGCACGGCGAACTCAAGGTGTACTACCAGAGTTCTGCCTTGGATGCGAGTGACCCCTGTGCCAGCGGCTTTACCTCTGCTATTGGCGGCAGCTTGGTTTGTGGTCAGCGCATCAACCCGGCACTGGCCAGCCTTTCGACGGGCTCACGTCTCGACGGCACACCGGAGTATTACGTACCCGCGAAGGACGGCCGCAAGGTCATTGAGCCTGGATATGAAATTGGCGGGCCGGCATTTAACGATCGGCTGTGGTTTTACAGCAGCTATATTCCTTCGATTGACACAACCAATCGCACGACCACGTTCACCGCCGCCAACCCAGGTCCGCGCAGGCTTTCGAATACCTTCCTCCAGCATAACGCGTACAACCGGCTTGACTTTCGCGCGCTCAATGCGCTGCGGTTGTTCGCGGGCTGGAACTACGCCTATTCGCGAACCCAAGGTCAGCTCGGCGCACCGGATAGCGCCTATGGTCAGGTCAATACAGGCTCGTCCACGGATCCGAACACCTTCCGTTCCGACAACGGCACGGTGAACCCGCTGTCGGTGTATACCTTCGGTGGTGACTGGACTCCCACGTCTAAGGCATTGATCAGTGCACGCTACGGCTATTTCTTCAGCAACAATGAAAGCCGCGGCATCCCCTCAGGAACTCGCTACATCTACGATCAGACGGTGAATGCGAAGAGCAAGGATCTGACCGGCGCGGCTTTCCCGGCGTCCGCTTTCAATACTCAGGACTTCTCGAATATGCCCAGTAACTTCGCCACGTTTTTCGACGCCTTCAAGCGCAAGAGCTTCAACATTGACGCCTCCTACTATGTGGGACATTTCCTGGGCAGCCACACGTTTAAGGGTGGCTATTTCTGGTCCACGCAAAGCAACGATGTGCTCATAACCGCCAAGGGCAACGTAGTCGACCTGCAGTGGGGACAGCAATATACCCCGTTAACAAGCACGGCAGCTTGCGACAAGATCATTGCGCAAAATCAAGCGCAGTTCGGGGGGAACGGGTTCTGCGGGGGCCGCTACGGTTACTTCTTTGTCGGGAGTAACACGGTCTCGAATGGCATAAATCCAGGTACGAGTACTACCACCCAGACGGCCCAGGCCGTGTACCTTCAGGATGCTTGGGCGGTAGGACGCGGTTTGACCCTCAACCTCGGCGTTCGCTTCGACACAGAGACGCTGCCGCCTTATGATCCCACGCGCTTCCCTTCGGTTGACTTCGGCTGGGGGGATAAGATTGCTCCCCGGATCGGGGCTGCCTATGACCTTCTCCACAACGGTAAGGTGAAGATCTACGCCAGCTATGGCAAGTTCTTCGACATCATGAAGATGAATCTCGCGCGCGGCTCCTTCGGGTCAGACTACTGGCACCAGTGCGTGTATGCGCTGGACACAACCGCTTACACGACGATTACGCCCTCCTTAACCACCGGGGCTGGCTGTCCAGCGAGCGGTGCCGCGCCAGGTGTCGATCCCACCGTATTCCGCTTTATCGAGAACGTGGACTTCCGCGCGACCAAAGCGGACCCGCGTGATCCCGCAATTGACCCGAAAATGAAGCCTATGTCCCAGCACGAATTTGTAGCCGGCGTGGACTGGGCCATCACACCGCACTGGAGCCTGGAGACCCGCTACTCGCGCAAGCGCTTGGACAATGCCATCGAGGACATGTCCATCACCGACAACCTCGGGTTTTACATCGGCAACGGGGACGGCGTGCAAGTCCACCAACAATCCGGTCGGGTGCAACCCCAACTTTGGCCAGCCCTATCTGCTCACCAGCGCGAATGGCGGACCCTTCTGTGCCGAGTGTCCGGGCGCCGTGCCGGCGATTCGGCGATATGATGGCGGGGAATTCCGCTTAACGTACCGGGGAGGCACCAAATGGTACGGGGCCTTTAGCTACACGTACAGCAAGCTCACGGGCAACTACCCGGGGTTGACGAACTCCGACCCCACAGACGGTAACGGCGGACGCCATAATCCCAACAATACCCGGCTGTTCGATCTGCCTAACATGACCTACCTGGCGAACGGCAAGGTAGACGACGGTCCGCTCAGCACCGATCGTCCAAACACCGGCAAGGTCTACGGGTTCTACCGTCTGAAGTGGTTCAAGATGGAGACCAACTTCGGTGTGATTCAGTCCGCCTTCCAGGGCACGCCGATTAACACCTGCGTACCGGTGGTGGGCACGTCGTCTGCTTGCCAGTGGGCCGAGGGCCGCGGCAACCTCGTCCAGTTCACTCGGACTCCGGGCCTCTACCAACCAGATCCAACGAAAGCGAACTTCTGCACCGCCTGCGGCAACTTTGTGGTATCTAGCATCATTAACAATGCGCGCACCGATCCATACTTCCAAACCGATCTGGTCGTGACCCACGAGTTCAAGATGACGGAGAGGTACCGGCTGAAGTTGGGAGCGAACGTCTACAACCTCTTCAACCAGCACAGTGCAGTGGCGGTCAACGAAAACGTAAACGCATCCAGCCGCCAACTCGTGAGTCCGACCAGGGCGTCGCGGTTTAGTGGAGACCCGCAAATCAACTGGGCCCAGATCATGGCTCCCTACAGCTACGTGGACGCTGTGAACCACACCGGGGCGTTTGCTTCGCCTGTGGAGACCGGAACACCGATGACCCTCGCCAGCCGCTACGGCTTGCCGACTGTCTTCCAGACGGCGCGGCAGTTGCGGTTGGAGATCCACTTCACCTTCTGAGCCGACGGAGTGTGCTCTCTGGGGCCGGCCGCAAGGCCGGCCCCTTTTTTCTTTTTTTTTCTAACGCGCATCGTCCTATTCGCGGGTGTGCTACGATTCTTGTAGAGATCTTGTCCTGAGATCTTCATGCCCATGTGGTGCCTTCCGCAAACCATTGTGGTTATGCTGGTGATGGCTGGCGTGTGCGCGGCTCAAATGCAGCGGATGGCACCTCCCAAACCCGTGCCGCTGCGATTGATAATCACCGTCGATGGAGACGCGGAAAAGGCCGGATACGTAACGGTAGAGCTGATGGACGCGGTTGGTTCCAGCAGCGCTACCGACCGCAAGCTCACCGACAACGATGGCCGGGTGTCGTTCCAAGCGGTTACTACCGGCCTGCATCGCATTCGAATTACAGGGCCGGATATCCGGCCCTACGAAGGTGAACTTGAAATCGCGCGCAACGAGGCTTCCCACGTGGAGCGCATTCGCGTTCGCCACGCGGAGACCGATCGCCGCACGAGCGAAACCTCGCCTGGTGGACTGGTTGCCGCGTTGCGGTTGCGTGTCCCCACCTCGGCTCGTAAAGCCTTCGAACAGGCGGGCGAAGCAATGCGTCAACAGCATTGGCAAGAGAGCCGCGCGCTGTTCGAAACCGCCATTCGTGAGTATCCGCAGTACGACCTGGCCTACAATGGCCTCGGAATGGTTCAAGTTGAGCTAAAGGAGGTGGATGCCGCCGCGCAGTCGTTCTCCAAAGCTATCGAGCTAAATCCGACTTTCTCCGCGGCCTACAGAAATCTTGCGCGCATTTCTTTTACCCGGCGCAACTATGAGGAAGCGGACAAGCTTCTCGTCAAGTCCTTAGAGGACGACCCGTTGAACGCCTGGGCTCTAACCTCTGCCGCGAACGCAGAATTAATTTTGCACAAATACAGCGATGCCCTCACCCATGCGCGCAAAGCGCACTCCGTTCCGCACCAGGGCCTTGGTGGCGTGCACATTGTGGCGGCGCTGGCGCTCGAAGCGACCCAGCAGCCGCTCGATGCGTTGAAGGAATATCAACTCTATCTTGACGAAGAGCCCAATGGCCGCGACGTCGCGCGCGTGAGGGCCGCCGTCGCGCGTCTCGGCGTCGACGCAACTCCACTCAAGTAGCTTTGTTCCTTCTTTACTCGTTTTTTCCTGCTTCTTTACAATCCTTCCCCTCTTCGTTACTTCTCTCTTGACAATCGCTCAGTCGGCCGGATCCGGCAAGTAGAACTGAGAACCGAAGACCTAAACTGATAACTGACAACCGATAACTACTTTAGCTGCCGTTGGTGTAGTTTTTTATGTGTACGGGGTAGTACATTGTTGCTGTGGCCGCGAGGCTTTTTCGTAGGCGGCTATATCGGACTCGTGTTGCAGACTGGTTCCGATATCGTCTAGGCCTTTAAGCAGGACTTCTTTGCGGGAGGGGGCGATTTCAAATTTGTATTTTGGGCCGTGATTGTCGGTGACGGTTCTGGTGGCGCTTAGACTTCCGCACGTATACTCGCGTCCACTCTGGCAACGGGTTTAACTCTTGAACGGTGGCAATCACCACTACGCGAAGTCGCAGAGTCTTATCTTTAATTTCTTTGTCAATCTGGGGCAACGATCTGACCGTAGGAAGCATTTTCCATTTCCTCTCAATGTTTAGGATTGGTGCTGCGAAGAACTGAGCTGAGGATTTTTGATTTCGTGTCAGATAGTTTCAAAGTTTGGAAAGGGCTCCAACACGTCGAGCCTTCCCTTCTTGACGAGGTGTCTGAGTGTTGCCTCAAAGTTGGCAAAAGCCTGGCGGCGAGACGAAGTAGAGGCGGATGAGGAACGCAGGGAATTCGCCCGATTCGGTGCGGCAATTGGGGGCGTGCACGCATTGAGAGCGTCCCGAGAAGCTCAGCGCAGATTGTCCGACTGTATTTTCCTAGGAACTCTGCCGGGAGATAAATTGTCGCGAAGGCCAGCATGTTTTGTACTGGCTCGTCGCACCAACACAACCCCACCCCTGCATCGCACGCGCGGCGTTTATTGCCGTTGTGGCCCGACAGACGCTATGTGGGGAAGGGCAATCGAATAAGATCGCACGCGTAACTTCGGCAATGAAAAGAACCTAGGAGCGTCAGTGATTCATTGAAATGGTCGAAGACATTGTCTATTTGGTTTTGCAGGGCGGAGGGATTCGGTGCGCTTGGCAAGCCGGCTTTATTGCAGCACTGGAAGGTGAGATGCCCACCCGGCCTGACGCTATCTCTGCGGTCAGCGCGAGTGCGGCTGTGGCATGCGCCGTTGTATGCCGCAAATTGGAATTTGCGGTGAATTGTTTCAAAGTCGCGATTGAGGGCAATAAGAAGAACATTTACCTAACCCGTGCCCTCACTGGTGAGAGGGCCTTTCCGCATGCGGAGATTTATCGCAACGTCTTGCTTCAGGTGTTTGACAAAGCCGCGTTGCAAAAGCTGTACGCGGGACCAGATATTCAAGTTCTAGTGACCAGAACTTCCTCAAAGTTGCCGAGATATTTCGGTTTGGTGATCGGCTTATCCTTGTGCGCCGGTAGAGCCTTCAGAACGCGCCGAAGATACGTCCGCTTTGAAGCCCAATTTGGTTTTTCCGGGGAGTTTATCCCGGTGAAGAAGTGCGCTACCACGGCCGAACTGGCCGACTTGATCCTTGCCTCGTCCTGTACTCCGCCGGTCACGCCCTGGTATTCACTCCACGGCCGCCCTGTTTTAGACGGTGGTCTTTGCGAAAGCGTTCCCTTGGGCGGGTTGCCTCGGAAGCAAGGAAAAACCCTGGTGCTACTCACCTCCAGGAACACGACAATTCCTCGCTCTCCTGGGATTGTGTATGCCCAGCCGTCACAGGATGTACTCATCGCGAGTTGGGACTACACAGATGCACGCAAAATTGACTATCTGTACGCACTGGACAAGAAAGACGGGAGTACCTTCCTGAAGACTTTTGACATGCCGCGGACATTCAGTGGCTGACACGGTGATTACTTCCAAGCACCCGGAAAACGTACGGGCCATCGGAGTTATCTCGGTCAGAAGTTTCCCCAAATCCCGAGCCATCGTGCGCGAGAGCCAAACAGTGCTAGTGCATTCCTGTCAATGCGGCGGATGTCGGCCTGACGCTCATCCAGCTGCGCCTTCAAAAAGGATTACAGCCGTTTTGGACGTTCCTTCCGTTACTCTGCGCTAGCAAGCCGTTGCGGACCGACCCAGCAGTCTTCCGCCACATGCCCGGTCCTGAGGAAACCTGACGCTGCCTGGGCGACAGATGCATTATATAGAGTGAAATTGAAGATGAAGTTGTCGGCCATATAGGCGCGGCCAAGGTAGAAGCCCGGGGCGCACCATCCGAATCTCATCGCGGATAATCAAAAACTCGCGTCCAGCCAACTTATCCGGAATTGCACGATAGCCATCCAGTTCGTCGGTAAACGCGTAGTCGATAATGATGGACTCACGGCGGCTGTCCAGGAGACTCTGGCCGCAACAGAGCTTCGCTGGGAAATATAGTTGGTCCGTGCGACCGTGTACAGCGATTTCGTGCAGCGCAGCTTGGTCGGAGGGGTCAGGAAAGAACTCAGTTAGAAACTCAAAGTGGTCGATGCGATTGCGCAGGACACGCTTGTCTCTATAAAAGACCTTGCCTTTCCACAGCGCCCTGCCAAGCAGCGCGAGTTTATCCAGTTCAAGATTGGCTGTCGCGCCCTTGAGGCCGCCGAGGACCTCGCCGAGTCGTTTCTTGCCGCTGATACCCTTCGAGAAGAAAAGGTCGCCGTCGTAAGCTCCATCGGGAATGGGGCCTGCCGTAAGGCGGGCATAGATTTGATCCACTTGTTCCTGATCAAAGGACTTCAGAATTTCTGGAGCCAGGGTCATCAGTTGTTCGGAGCTGAGCGGATAACGATACTCGACCTCCGCGAAGTCCGGCTTGGACGTGTAGTCGGCTCCATAAGTGGCGAAAGGTATAGGCGGAACGTGTTTCTTACGGTGTAGAAGCAGGAATGTGGCCAAGGCACTCACGACCAGCACAATGATGATCATCCATAGGGCGCTTCGTCCAAATTGTCTTGACTATGGCATCGACGAGCTCCTAGAGCGTGGCGAGGAATCAGTCAACGTTTTCGCGAAGTGATGTCGGCGCGAAGGACGCCTATAAAGTCCCGGGCGGACTCGATGGCCTGTCGGGCATCGTGATGAGAAACAAATCCGGTGTCGTCATAGAGCGCCATGTTCCGCTTCCGCCGGAGCCGGTCAAA
>WNFD01008277.1_pt1 | contig 10239 bp, 9 predicted proteins | sample 5400491 | NCBI WGS metagenome assembly WNFD01 (sample SAMN13153343, study PRJNA577476) | soil metagenome | isolation source: 120 cm saprolite under Douglas fir tree site 2 hole 2 replicate 2 | place: USA:California | collected 2015-04-18
AAGAAGCTGATGGAGACGGCCGGCGTCACGTCGACGCGCTGGTTCGATGCCACTCTGATGGCAAAGGATCAGATCGACCAGCCGGACAATCTCCGCGCCATGATGGTCTTCGGCCATGCGGGCAATACCATCACACGGATGCCGGAAGCGGCAAAAGGCATCGAAGCGCTCGATCTTCTGGTCGTCGTCGATACCGTTCCGACGACCTGGGCCGTGCTTTCGGAACGCAAGGACGGCGTCTATCTGCTGCCGTCCGGCACACAGTTCGAATCCTCCGGCACACGTACGGCGTCGAACCGCTCGCTACAATGGTATGACCGGATCGTCGCTCCGATTTTCGAGGCGAAGGACGACTACGAAACCATCTACCTGCTTGCCCGGAAGCTGGGCTTCGCGGAGCAACTGTTCAAGAATATCAAGGTCGAAAACAACTTGCCGTCTGCCGAGGATCTGCTGCGCGAGATCAATCGCGGCGGCTGGAGCACCGGATATACCGGCCAATCTCCGGAACGGCTCAAGCTGCACCGCGACCATCAAAAGGACTTCGATCTGGTCACGTTGCGCGCGAGCGCCGGCCCTTGCAAGGGTGAATATTACGGCCTGCCATGGCCGTGCTGGGGCACGCCCGAATTGAAGCACCCTGGGACGCCCACGCTCTATAACACAAGCCTCCACGTGAAGGATGGTGGCGGTACCTTCCGCGCGCGCTTCGGGGTGGAGCGCAATGGCGTCACGTTGCTCGCCGAAGGCTCATACTCGGCCGGCTCGGAAATCCGAGACGGCTATCCCGAGTTCACGATGGCCGTGCTCAAAAAGCTTGGCTGGGACAAGGATCTTACGCCGCAGGAGCTGGCCGTCATAGCGAAAGTCGGCGGCAACAATACCGATGCGGTGGCGTGGTCGACCGACCTGTCCGGTGGGATTCAGCGCGTGGCGATTGAACACGGTTGCGTCCCTTACGGCAACGGCAAGGCCCGTGCGGTGGCGTGGAATCTGCCCGATCCGGTGCCGGTCCATCGCGAGCCGATCTACTCACCGCGTGTCGATCTCGTCGGCAAATATCCGACGCTGCCGGATGCCAAGCAGTTCCGCGTGCCGAATATCGGCTTCACGGTTCAGAAGAGCGCTGTCGACCGGGGCGTCGCGAAACAATTCCCGCTCATCCTCAGCTCCGGCCGGCTCGTCGATCACGAAGGCGGTGGCGAGGAAACCCGGTCCAACCGGTGGCTCGCCGAGTTGCGCCAGGACATGTACGTCGAGATCAGCCCGGCGGATGCCATCGAGCGCGGGATCAAGGATGGCGCTTGGGTTTGGGTGACCGGCGCGGAATACGCTTCGAAAGCGCGCATGAAAGCGCTTGTCACTGAACGCGTCGGCAAGGGGGTGGCATGGATGCCGTACCATTTCGCCGGCTGGTTCCAAGGAGTCGATCAGCGCCGCAAATACCCGCAAGGCGCCGATCCGTTTGTGCTCGGTGAAAGCGCCAACACGGTGACGACCTACGGATACGATCCGGTGACCAACATGCAGGAACCCAAGGTCACCCTCTGTCAGATTACGCTGGCTTAAGGAGCGGCGCCATGGCGAGGATGAAGTTTCTTTGCGACGCCGATCGTTGCATCGAGTGCAACGCCTGCGCGACCGCGTGCAAGAACGAAAACGAGGTGCCGTGGGGGCTCAATCGCCGGCGCGTTGTCACGATCAATGACGGCAAGCCTGGCGAGCGTTCGGTGTCCATGGCCTGTATGCACTGCACCGACGCGCCCTGCCAAGCGGTTTGTCCGGTCGAGTGCATTTACACGACCGCGGATGGCGTGGTGCTGCATTCCAAGGATCAGTGCATTGGCTGCGGTTATTGTTTCTACGCGTGCCCATTCGGTGCGCCGCAATATCCCCAAGTGAGCAATTTCGGCTCGCGCGGCAAGATGGATAAATGCACTTTTTGCGCCGGCGGGCCGGAGGTGCATAACTCGCCCGAAGAATACGCCAAATATGGCGCCAACCGCCTCGCCGAAGGCAAGCTGCCGTTATGCGCCGAGATGTGCTCGACCAAGTCACTCCTCGCGGGCGACGGCGAAACCGTCGCTGGCATCTACAAAGAGCGCGTCGAAACGCGCGGCTACGGCTCTGGCGCCTGGGGTTGGACCACCGCCTACGGTGCCGACACGGGCATTTAGCGCAACAGCGCCACAGGGTAGCAGGCGGTCGGCGTTGAGTGAGAAAACAGTGAAAGGACAAGGCATGGCAACCCATTGCATGCGCACTCCGCTCGCCATGTGCACCTTGATTTGTGCCTTCATCTTCCTCGGTATTGCCCTGATCGCGGCTCCGGTAAACGCGCAGCAGCCTCAATCCCAGCCACAGACACCATCAGCAGCGCAAGCGCCCTTGGTCGATCCAGATGCGAGCGCGGTGAAGGAACAGAACCTGCTGCGAGAATCGCCGCGGATCGAGGGGACAATCGTCATACCCGAACCGCGTGAGCGTGTCCTGATACAGCCGGCTGGCAGAGGCTGGCGCTTCTTCCATGAAGTGCTCCTGCATTGGATCGGCACCGTCGTGATCGTCGGTGCGATTGCCCTGCTGGCGATTGCCTATCTTAGCATCGGACGGATCAGGATCTCAGCCGGACGTTCCGGACGGAAGGTGCGCCGTTTCAACGCCTTCGAGCGCTTTTCGCACTGGCTCACGGCCGCGTCGTTCGTCGTTCTAGCCCTGACCGGGCTGAACATCACATTCGGAAAGCTGTTGCTGCTGCCATTACTCGGCCCGGATGCCTTCAGCCGTGTTTCGGAGGCAGCCAAATACGTGCACAATTTCGTCAGCTTTCCATTCGTCGCCGGGCTTGTCCTGATCGTGGCACTTTGGATTAAGGACAACATTCCACGAAAAATCGACATCGTTTGGCTGAAGGAAGGCGGGGGTTTTGTCGGCTCGAAGCGCCCGCAAGCGGGCCGATTCAACGCCGGAGAAAAACTGGTCTTCTGGTTCGCTGCCGGTGGCGGCGCAGCCGTGGCGCTATCCGGATATCTGCTGCTGTTCCCGTTCTATGTGACGAACATTGCCGGAATGCAACTCGCCCAAATCGTGCACAGCTTGATTGCCGTTTTCTTCATCGCGGTCATCCTCGGTCACATCTACATCGGTACTCTCGGGATGGAAGGGGCGTTCGAAGCCATGGGTACCGGCAGCGTCGATCTCAACTGGGCCGAGGAGCATCATCGCATTTGGCTCGAAGAAGAAATCGCAAAAGGGCGGGGGCCCACCCCGGCGCCAGAGGCCTCGACTTCACCGGCCGAGTGAACGATCGACCGAAGACCCCGCGCACCGGAGTCAGCATGACGGATCAGCGGCAACGTATTTTGATTTGCTCGTGCGAAGACACGATGCCGCTAGATGCCGAAGCGGTGCGGCGCGGCTGTCGGGGCAGTCAGGTGACGACGGCGCGTCAGCTCTGCCGCACTGAACTCGAGCGATTCCGGGCCGCGGCGGCCGGCGGGGGTCCTCTGATCGTCGCCTGCACGCAGGAAGCGCCTCTCTTTTCCGAGGTTGCCGAAGGGCACGAAAGCGGTGCCGATATCCGTTACGCGAATATACGTGAGACTGCGGGTTGGTCCGCGGAGGCAGCGAAGGCAAGCGCGAAGATGGCAGCGCTGATTGCAGCAGCAGCCGAAGCGGCGCCGGAAATTTCCGTCGTCAAATTCAACAGCGAGGGCGTGACCCTCGTTTATGGGCGTGACGAACAAGCGATCGAAGCCGCCAATCTGCTCAAGCAGCATCTCGATGTGACGGTGCTCATCAAGCCACCCGCTGCTCTGCAGCCGCCAGCGGTGACCGACTTTCCAGTGGCGAAGGGGGAAATCCGCTCGGCCAAAGGCCATCTTGGCGCCTTCGAGCTTACCGTCGACAAATTTGGTCAAGCCTCGCCGTCATCGCGCGGCGTGCTGGCCTTCGGTCCGACCAAAGATGGGGCGACGTCACGTTGCGACATCGTGCTTGACCTATCGGGCGGCGCGCCGCTCTTCCCGGCGGCCGATCTGCGCGATGGCTATTTGCGGGCGGATCCGGGCAGTCCGGCCGCGGTGGTAAAGGCCGTGCTCAGGGCAAGGGACCTCGTCGGCAGTTTCGAAAAGCCGCGTTACATTACTTTCGCCGACGATCTCTGTGCTCACTCGCGCTCTCAGATCGTCGGGTGCAATCGCTGCCTCAACCTCTGCCCCACCGGCGCGATCAGGCCGGCGGGCGATCACGTAGCCATCGATGCGCAGATTTGCGCTGGATGCGGACAATGCGCTTCCGTCTGCCCGACAGGTGCCGCCTCCTATGCGCTGCCGCCGGCCGACGCGCTGATGCGGCGATTGCGCGCATTGCTGACCGCCTATCGTGATGCGGGCGGCAAGCGCGCGATCGTATTGCTGCACGACGAGGCGCATGGCACGCCCTTGATAGATGCGCTCGCGCGTTTCGGTGACGGGCTGCCGGCGAACGTGCTGCCGCTCGCGGTCAACGAGGTCACGCAGGTAGGTCTGGAAGTAATCGCCGCAGCTTTCGCTTATGGCGCATCGGCGCTGCGTCTCCTGCTGCGCGCAAAGCCACGCCATGACGTCGCGAGCCTTGCGACGACGCTCGCGCTCGCGGAGCCCATCCTGGTCGGCTTTGGGTTCGGGCCGGGTCGGGCGGCGACAGTCGATACCGACGATCCGGACATGCTGGGAGAGATGCTGCGGGCGATTGCCGCACCTGATCCCGCTCCCAGGCCCGCGACCTTCCTGCCCATCGGAGGGAAGCGGGACGTGCTGCGGATGGCGCTGCGCGAGTTGCGTGCTGCGGCGCCGGCATCGGCCGAAGTAATCGCGCTGCCTGAAGGAGCGCCTTTCGGCGCGGTCGAAGTCAATGTGGAAGGATGCACCTTATGCCTTGCTTGCGTGTCGGCTTGCCCGACCGGCGCGTTGTTGGACGATCCGGAGCGGCCCATGCTCCGTTTCATGGAAGACGCTTGCGTGCAGTGCGGATTGTGTAAGGCGACCTGCCCCGAGAAGGTCATCACGCTCAAGCCGCAGCTCGACATTCTCGCGACCCTTGGACCCGCACGCGTGCTCAAGCAAGAGGAGCCGTTTCACTGCATACGTTGCGGTACGCCATTCGGTACGAAGAGCTCGATTGAGCGGGTCGCCGCCAAGCTCGCGGGCAAGCATTGGATGTATCAGGGGAAGGACCGGCGGATCGACGCATTGAAGATGTGTGGCGAGTGCCGCGTGATAGCCGTGGCCGAAGCGGAATTCGATCGCTCCGGTGCGCCGGCCCGCCCGAAGATACGCACGACCGAAGATTATCTGCGGGAGCGCGAACAACAGACGCAAAAGGGCGAAACATGACCTCGTCCCGGCGGCGGGCCGCCGCGACCATGAAGGGCGACGAGACGGCTGCGCATGTGAAGCTCTTGCAGCTGGAGACCGTTAGATGAGCGTCGTGCCCGCGCTTGCACGGATCCCTGTTGGCGTCGTCGTCGAGCGGCGCAGGGCCACGAGTCCGTGGATCGATTTCACCTGGCAGCCCGTCATGGCACTGCCCGGACGCCCGGACGCGGCGCCGTGGACAGTCCTTTCTATTGATGCCGGGATTGCAACCTTCTACGTGGGTTCAACTGAAATCGCGCTGTACCGGACCGAAGGTCGCAATTACCGTGACAACCTCGCCTGTGACGTACCCTTGCTGTGGATCGCACTGAGGCCAACCGGGCTCGAGCCGCCCTATGACCTTCTAGCAGTCACGGCAGATCCGGCCGAGGGCGAATCTTTTACTCAGACGGGTAGGGACCTCGTGGCTACCGTGTCGATGCCGGCTGCCGTGCGCGATAGCGTCGAGGCCTTCGTGGCTGCTCATCTCGTCGAGCAGCCGTTCCACAAGCGCAAACGCAATCCTGCGGACCCAGAGGCGCTGGCGCGCCGCCGACCAAAAGCCAGGGACTGACGCGAATGAGCCGGCGTGAAGATTTTTTGGCCCGCTGGTCGCGCCGCAAGCGCGAGACCGCCGCAAGCGCAAATGGGCCGAAGCAGAGCGACTGCAAAGCTCGCGCTCAGTCTGGCGATGCTCCCATATCGCGGAAGACCACCGCCGACCCGACCGGACCGGCGTTCGATCTGGCGAAACTGCCCTCGATCGAATCGATCACCGCCGAGACCGATATCCGCAATTTTCTCGCGCCTTTCGTGCCGCCCGAGCTGACGCGCGCCGCGCTACGCCGCGTCTGGACCACCGACCTCAAGATCCGAGATTTCGTTGGGCTCGCGGATTATGACTGGGACTTCAATGCACCAGGTTCCATGGCTGGCTTTGGGTCGTTGGAACCGACTGACGCGCTTCGCCGACAAGCGGCTGATTTGATCGGCCGGGGCGCGGCCGAAGGCAACCCCCGTGTTTCGAAGATTACGGAGGCCAAGCCAATATCGAGCGGATCGGTTCCCGATCGACCCGACCCACGAAAGCCGATCAATGACAGCCTCACGTCGCCGCAGAATAATGCGGACAGCCGCGGGGCGACGCAGCTTCGCGGAGCAACGAACGCAACTATTGACCAGCGGGAGAAACCTGAGCTGCCACTAATTGGCCGGCGCAGACACGGACAAGCCCTCCCAAAGTGATTCTGGTCACCGGTCTGTGCGTGAAAATTCGTACGGTAAATTGCGTTCATTCAGAGAATTTCCCATGGATCTTTACTCCCACCGTCACTTCACGATCGACGATATCGACGCGGTCGATATAGCGCGAGCGCAGGAATATGCGCTACTAGCGACCGTGCTTGGGCGCGCGCCCGACGCCGATCTACTCCGTCGGCTTGCCGAACTTTGCGGTGACCCGAGTCCACTCGGCGTTGCCCATGCCGCGCTTGCCGAAGCCGCCAGGTGCGCAACGCGGGAGGGCGTCGAGCGCGAGCATTTCGATCTCTTCATTGGGCTCGGTCGCGGCGAGCTTCTGCCTTACGGCTCGTACTATCTCACGGGGTTTCTGCACGAGCGTCCACTTGCGCGCCTGCGCTACGACCTGGCCCGGCTCGGCATCGAGCGAGCGCCCGGGCGCGCCGAGCCCGAAGACCATGCCGCGATTCTCTGCGAGATCATGGCTGGGCTCGTAGGCGGACGATTATTGGCTCCACGCGGAGCGGATCGCGCGTTGTTCGAGGCGTATCTCGCCCCTTGGATGGAGAAATTCTTCGCGGATCTTGAACTGGCTAAGACCGCGGAGTTCTACCGCAGCATCGGAGCGCTCGGCAGGGTATTTATGGCGATCGAGGCGAAAGCGTTTGCGATGTCCTCGTAGCGATTCCGATCAGATGCCGCGTTCAGAGGCGTACGGCAGAGGTAGAGAACGCGACAGAGGCAGGCTTCTGAAATGGGTACAGCACAGCAGCGGCACCGACCGCGATGATAACGGCGGCCGTCAATGAAACGAGAAATACGCGCATGGTCATCATCCTTATGGTCGTGCCACCGTGGAACGCATCCCGCGCCGTCTGATATGCCTGCTGCCGAGTTTAAGCAGAAACGCCTCTGGAAGGCATCTTTCGCCGAGCCCGAATTGCCGAACCGTCGTGATGTGCGACTCCCAGGTTCCCGTCTCAGCTTGGCGCGAAAGCGGGTTTAGACAATGAGTATCGAGCGAAACAGCTACAATGCTTGCCTGGCGTTGCCGTTACGTGCCTATTATTGCGTTGATCGCACCTGGACCAAGGCATTTGACGGTGGAGATCTACGGACACGATCTGGAAGACCATCTCCGCAGCTGTGCGACAGTGTCCGTCGCGGCCGCTGTCGGGCACGGCGGGTGGCAGGACGGACGGTGCAGGCGTTGAAGGCGGCAGGGGCGCAGATTCAGTGGGAACCGCCGCCAATTATTGTTGTTTACCGCCGGTTGTGCCGCTGTCGCGGCCCGCTACTTCACCGCGGTGAGCCCGGTAGGTGGGTAGCATAGCGGTATAGCCGCCGAGCGGCCGAGGAGGGGCATCCGTTTCATTTGCCGATGCTCCGGAAAAAGGGGCCAGCGATGACACTGAAGTACAGTCTCTTTGGCAGCGCATTGGCGGGTGTGATGCTCCTGGCGGTCGATCCCAGCGTCGCGCAAACTAATGAGCAGCTCCAGCAGCAGATCCGCGAGCTCCAGCGGCAACTGCAAAATCTGCAGAACCAGGTCGAAGAGCAGTCGAGACGAGCCCAGGCGCCGGCCGCCGCGCCGGTCGCGCCACCACCGAGCGGGGTCAAGGCCGTGCTGACACCGGCTAACCGGCCGGGCATCTGCAGCGCCGATGACGCGAACTGCATCTATCTCACCGGCCGCCTGCATTTCGATGTCGCCGACTATCTGAGCGTCCATCCTCAGACGCCCGCCGGGCTGCACAGCCTCACCAGCGGCGTCAATGCCCGGCGTGCGCGCATCGGCGTGCTCGGCAAGTTCATGGCCGATTGGAACTATGCGTTCGTTGCCGACTTCGGTGGCTCCGCAGACGGCCCGCAGCTATCGAATATCGAGACTGCGTCGCTCAGCTATCAGGGCCTGAGGCCCTTCGCCTTCGAGATTGGTTACATGGACGTTCCCTGGGCCCTCGACGACGCGACGAGCACGAACGATATCATGTTCCTCGAGCGTGCTTCACCAGAGGTCGTGGCGACCGGGCTGGCGGCCGGGGATTTCCGCTCGGCCGCCGGCGTGCGATGGAACACCGATCGTGCCTGGGCCGGCGCTTATGCCACCGGGCCGCTCAGCGGTGCAACTCATACGGGATCGAACCAGCAGCAGCTGGGCGGGCTCGCGCGCGCGACCTATCAAGCGCTTCAAGGCGGTAACTATTCGCTTCATCTCGGCGTCGACGGCGAGTATGTCTTCGTGCCTCGGGCCAATGGCAGCTCAGCCACGTCGATCGCCAGCACGATGACGTTGAGCGATCGCCCGGAGCTGCGCGTCGATCCCACCATCTTTCTCAACACCGGCCCGATCCCGGCAAAGAATGCCGGTGCGTATGGGGTCGAAGCAGCGGGCGGATTCGGCAGCTTCTACGCGCAGGGGGAGTATTATCGCTACTTCGTCAATCAAGCGGGCTTGGCCGCGGGCGCGCCCACGCCACAGCTCAATTTCGACGGGGGCTACATCGAGGCGAGCTACACCGTCACGGGCGAGTCCCGAAAATACATCCCGACGACCGGCGCCTACAGCGCCATCGTACCCGACCGGCCGCTCTCCTTCACCGCCGGCGGTTGGGGGGCGTTGGAGCTGGCGGCGCGCTACAGCTATGTCAATCTCAATAACCACGCGACGCCGGGCGTGGCGCCGACGACAACCGGCGGTGTCTTTGGCGGACGGCAGACGATCTACACCTTGGGCGTCAACTGGTATCCGATCACCAACATCCGCTTCATGCTCAACTATATCTACGCCACCGTGAACAAGATCCCCACCGCCACCGCGGTCGGTGGCTCGACGTTACCGGGTGCCGTGATCCAGGCGATCGCAATGCGCACCCAGGTGGCGTTCTGATGCGGCTCTGAGCGGAGCCCCGCTGGGCCGAGGCGATTTCGCCCGGCGGCATGTCCGGAATACCGTGGCTGGGCCGCGAGAGCAGGCGACCCGTGCGGAAGCGCGCTTACGCATGCGATTGAGCGGAAGGTGTCCCACCCGCCGTTCCGGGGAGTCTCAGCCCAGCTCAGCGCTGCATCTGCATGATCTGATCCATAGGCATCATGTTGTGGTTCATGTGTGCCATGATCCAGAGCGAACCGGTGATGACCAACAAAACAATCAGCACGCCGAAGGCAAGCGCCATGACGTTGTTGACGTTGTCGGGGCCGGTCGTGATGTGGAGGAAGAAGACGAGGTGAACGCCCATCTGCGCAATCGCGAGAACGGCCAGTGCGACGGGAATGCTCGGCTGCCAGACGAGCGTGGTGCGCGCGACAAAGAAGGACACCATGGTGAGCAGCGTCGCGAGCCCAAGGCCAATCAGGTAGCTTCCTATTCCCTCGGCAACTGCGTGTCCGCCGAGGCGCTCATAGCCCGGCGCCGTATCCGCGTGATTCGGGTCTCTTTGCTGCTCGGAGTAGGTCATGTCGCGGCTCCCATCAAGTACACCACCGTGAACACTGCAACCCAAATGATATCGAGGGCATGCCAGAAGAGGCTGAAGCAGAGAATGCGCCGGAGAATGTCGGCCCGGTAACCCTTGGCGAACACCTGCGCCATCATTGTCAGCAG
>WNFD01014200.1_pt1 | contig 10239 bp, 7 predicted proteins | sample 5400491 | NCBI WGS metagenome assembly WNFD01 (sample SAMN13153343, study PRJNA577476) | soil metagenome | isolation source: 120 cm saprolite under Douglas fir tree site 2 hole 2 replicate 2 | place: USA:California | collected 2015-04-18
TGAATGTGGTTCCTGATCGTATACTCCGAGAGGTTCAGCTGCGAAGCGATCTCCTTATTTGTCAAGCCCTTTGCAACGAGCGCCATAAGACGCTGTTGACGTACTGTGAGACTGGCCTTGGGTCTCTCCCAATTCAGAACAGGCGTTTCCAGCGCGATTCTGGCCATGCATCGAAAGAGCGCAAAGCACAGCCGGGGTGGACAGACGGCCTCGCCACGGGTGGCAGCGTGAACGGCTGCAACTAGATCATCGGCGGAAGCGTCTTTCAGCAAATAAGCCGAAATCCCAAAGCGGACTGCGGTGAAGAATTGTTCTTCATTTTCTTCCATGCTGATCAGCACGATCCGCGGACTGGCGATAGTTTGCTCTCCATCATCAGAGCGGAAATTAAGCAGTGACGCGATCCGCAGATGATCCAGCACAAGGACGTCATACGGTAGATTTCGGACGTCACCTGCGCCTGTATCTGCGGCGGAGTATCCCCCAACCAAGCAGAAATCAGGCCGTTTTCGAAAAAGCCGAACAAGTGTCTCGCCAAGGAGTCGGTTCTCGATATGCAAAAACACTCGGACAGAATCATCCGCGGCGCTGTTAGACACTGCCATGGGCTCTACCGTTAACTTCCGATCTAGAAGGGGGGCCTGCGACGGACGGACAGTCGGTAATCTAACTTGGAAACTTAGAGGATGTCCTACTAGATGTCAAGTATTTAGTTGGGCTACGTAAATTAGGAACTAGGGCCCCAAAAAGGACTAATTGCCGCTACCTTCTCGTACCCATGGCATTTCTATCTCGCGGTTGGTGTCAACACTTCTTCCTTTCTAGTTAAGCGTACCTATTTAGCTGCTCCGAAACTACCTCTCCCTACAAGAACATTTTTGAATCTTTCGCACATGCCCCGGCGAGCCGATACTTGCGCTCCATGGAGCTTGTCATGGAAAAGCCCATTCGTGTCCTGGTGGCGAACCGTCCTCGCCTGATGCGTGAATTAATCCTCACGACGTTTGCGGATCAGCCCGACATCGAGGTTGTCGGTCAGGTGGCGGATGAGGCCCACATCCTGGAGAGTGTGGCAAAGACGCACCCGGATTTCGTCGTGATCGCCCAGGACAGCTTGGGGAAGCGTCCCAATGTTTGCGACACAGTGCTTCGCTTACACCCGGAGGTGCGAATCATCGCTGTTGCGGCTTACCAAAATTATTCGGTGCACTACTGGGCATCTCTTGACATTCATTCACATGATGTAGAGGCCTCCGAAGAAGGCATCTTAGGCGTCCTTCGCAGCAAGGCCAAATCGATTGGCGGCCAGAAGTGAGTTTTTCCGGCCCGGCAAGGAGCAAAAGATGTTGCGCATTCGAAATCTCGTTCTGCTAAGCCTTGCGATTTGTGCCCCTCAGTTATTCTGCACCCCGGTGCATGCTCAGCGAGACGGCCAGAGCATGGGTCGCGATGCGGTGCCGGCGTATCGCGAGTCGCGGTCTTCCGATCTCGAGAATGAAAACTTAAAGCACGTGGCTGCCTCCGCGGCTCAGATAGAGGACGTGCTGCGGAAAGACGCAGGACTGCTGGTGGAGGTGAAGCGCTGGGCAGCCAAGGAGGCCGCAGACAATGGCCAAGTCGTAGACGGCTCCGACTTGAGCGATCAGGCGATTTTCGACCGGCTTGCAAGAGATGTCCAGTTTCGCTCGGTCGCTACAAGACTTCTTCAGCGGTACGGATACTTGATTCCCGCTCCCAACCCAGACTCCGACCTCGCAAAGGAGCAAGACCTGATTCTGAAGGAGCGTGCACGCCGCGTGGTGCAGGTCGAAGCCAAGGAAGATTCAGAATCGTTGAATGGTAGGGCGAGGACAGAAAGCGGGGTCGAGCGGACAGCGTCATGTGATCCGCGGGCGGACGAGGACTGCCAGGTTCAACCACCTCAGGTGCCCCGGCGGAGATCGTTAACACCAGACGAAGCGTCTCCAGTCCCTGCGAATCCGCCAGCGCAGCCCGACGAGTTGCAGCAGCCTCGCGCCCTGCGAACGATGCAAACGGCGAGCATCCCGCAAGGAACGGAGCTGCCAGCTGGAGAGACAACCCGACAGGCAGGCCTTGAATTACTCTCTCGTCCGCTGAAGCGCGCGCCAGAAAGTGCTTTCGACGGAATGACGACTGCTGGAGTGTCATCTTCAACCCAAGGCGGCCCTCTCTCGGTTCCCTCAATCACCACGGAAGGAACGAGCAGAACGGCGTCGCTGGTGTCTAGATTGGACTCGCCGCTGAATGCTCGACCACGCATGCAAGGTGGTCAGTTTAATGAAGAACAATTTGCCCCCACCACCCTGGTTCGTCGGCCCAATCCTTATGCTGACGTTCCTTCACTCTACGACATGTATGTGCAAGCAGCCACGCATCAACGACCTCCGGCGCGTTTCGGCTTAGAGGTATTTCAGCATGGCATACGCGAGCCAGACGCAATTCCGATGGATCTGCCCGTCGGTCCCGACTACGTGGTGGGGCCCGGTGACGGCCTCGCGATCGACCTCTGGGGAAGCGTTTCACAGCGCCTGACCCGCATCGTGGATCGCGAGGGCCGCGTCTCGCTGCCCGAAGCGGGTCCGTTGCTTGTGAGCGGCCGCACTCTTGGCGAGGTTCAGCAAGCGGTACAAAAAACGTTAAATACACAGTTTAGGGAAATTTCCGCGGATGTTTCACTCTCACGGTTGCGAACGGTTCGTGTCTACGTGGTTGGAGATGTAGCCGAACCCGGCGCGTACGACATCAGCTCGCTGTCCACCCCGCTGAATGCGCTCTTCGCTGCGGGAGGAGTTGCTCCCCGAGGTTCCCTGCGCACGTTGAAGCATTTTCGCGGCAAGCAGCTTGTCGAAGAAGTGGATGCCTATGACTTGTTGCTCCACGGGGTTCGGTCCGATCTGAAGCATCTTGAGAACGGCGACACGCTGATGGTTCCTCCGATCGGTTCGCAAGTAACCGTGGATGGCATGGTGCGGCGCCCTGCGGTTTACGAGCTTCGTGATGAAAAATCTCTCACTGATGTGCTCGATCTAGCCGGAGGAATTCTGCCGACCGCGGCTCTAGGCCATATCGAGGTGCAACGAATTGAAGCGCATCAAAAGCGCACAATGTTTAGCCTCAATGTTTCGCCCACAAGCACCGCTGAGTCCATCAGCAACCAACTCAGTGCGTTTGAGATCCGCGACGGGGATGAAGTGCATATTTTCCCAATTGCGCCCTACAACGAAGACGCCATCTATTTGCAAGGGCACGTGCTGCGTCCAGGGCGTTATTCCTATCGGAAAGATATGAAATTGAGCGACCTGCTTGCCTCCTACAACGACCTCCTTCCGGAACCTGCTCCTCGCTACGCCGAGATTATTCGCTTGAATTCGCCCGACCATCACCCCAGTGTTGAAAGCTTCGATCTTTCGGCCGCGATGACGAATCCCGCGGCAGCTCCCAAGCTTCAGCCACTCGATACCGTGCGTATTTTTAGTCGGTACGATTTCGAATCGGCGCCTGCGGTTTGGGTCGGAGGAGAAGTCAGGTCGTCCGGCAGTTACCGTACGTCCGGTCGGGCGCACGTGCGCGATGCAGTCTATCTCGCAGGCGGTGTGACTCCGGATGCTTCCCTCGAGACGGCCCAGCTATTCCGGACGCAGTCTGACGGTACCTTGACCATTCTGAGCGTAAATCTCCGGGAGGCGCTCGGCGGAAACCCTGTAGACAACGTACTGCTCCAGCCACGCGACCGGATTCTCATCCAGAGGAGTTCGGCGAAGGTAGATCCGCCTACGGTGTACATCCGGGGAGAGGTCGCCAAGCCTGGCCGCTACCCGTTGACTGCGAATATGCGCGTCTCGGATCTGGTCCGCTCGGCTAACGGTTTCCTACGGAGCGCCGATCCGGAATCCGCCGACTTGCTTCACTACGTGACTTCGGACAAGAGTCCTGGGGGCAAGACCTCCGCTGGGCACGTGGCGCTGAATCTATCTGCAGCGCTGGCTGGTGCGCCTGAGAACGATACGCCGCTTCGCGACGGTGATGTGCTCACGGTGCCCCAGCAGGCTGGCTGGAAGGACATCGGAGCGGTGGTCACCGTCCGCGGCGAAGTACGCCATCCTGGCGTTTACGGCATTCAACCGGGGGAACGGTTGAGTTCTCTGCTGAAACGTGTTGGAGGGTTACTCCCTAGTGGGTACCCGCAGGCAGCCGTTTTCGAGCGCGTCGGAGTTCGTGAGCTTCAGGCGAAGAGCCGGCAGGAACTCATTCAGCGATTAGAGCAAGAGACAACGATGGTGAAGACGTCCGTGTCGACCACGGGCACGGAAGAAGCGGCACTCCAACAATCTGCGATGCAACAGAGGCAACGGATGCTTGATGCGCTCCGTAGAGCCCCGATCTCTGGGCGTCTGGTGATTCATCTCAGACCCGATCAACGGGATTTTGCGGGCTCGCCTGACGACATCGAACTCCGCGCTGGCGATTCTCTGGAAGTCCCGAAACAGCCTGGCTTTGTCCTAGTCGTCGGGCAGGTTTACAACACGAATGCCCTCACTTACCAACCAGGCAAAAACGCGGGCTGGTATCTCTCCCGTGCTGGCGGCCCTACGCACCTTGCGGACAAAAAGGCCATTTTTATAATTCACGCAAACGGCTCGGTGACGGGCGGCGGACAGAGCGGTTTTTGGACCGGAAATGTTTCGTCAGCCGGCATCGGTCCGGGCGACACCGTGGTTGTGCCCGAAAAGCCGATTGGTGGCAGTACCACCTGGAAGAACGTTGTATCCATCGCGCAGGTTGCGCAAGCTGCGGCTCTAGTGGCTGCGGTTGCCATTCCATGAGTTTATTACAATGCGGCCCTTAATAAAGTTCGCGAGCACTGCGCTTCTTCTAACCGTCTGTGCGAGCCTCCTGTCAGCCCAGCAGCAGCAGGAGACGGCGGTGGCGCTAGGCTCTGCGGATACCAGGAAACTGGAGTCCACGTCGACTGATTCTTCGACGTCCTTGAACGCGCTGAAGAAGGCGCCTGACGGAGACGGGATTGGGCTATTCGGTCGATTTCTGGATGACCAGCGAACGATTTGGACTAGTCCAGCCCGGATTCGTTTTTCCGACATGACGTGGCTCGTGCCCGCAGGTGGTCTCACCGCAGGACTGCTCGTGACCGACCGAGACTTCAGTGCACACATCTCGCATGATCCGAAAACGATGAGTCACTACAACACGTTGTCAAACGCTGGTCTCGCGGCATTGATTGGCGGAGCGGGTGGTCTCTGGCTGATGGGTCATGCATCTCACAACAAGCACTGGAAAGAAACCGGATTTCTCGCTGGGGAAGCCTCGATCAATAGTCTCGTGGCGGTCGAAGCAGTGAAGTATTCTCTGCGACGCCAGAGACCCTTCCAGGGCGACGGAAGCGGAGCATTCTTCCAGGGCGGCACATCATTTCCCTCTGAACATGCCGCCGCAGCATGGTCGGTGGCTGGGGTAATCGCCCACGAATATCCCGGCCCTTTTACAAAGATCGTGGCGTACGGGCTGGCATCTCTGGTGGACTACTCGCGAATTCGTTCCCGCCAGCACTTCCCCTCCGACGTCTTCGTCGGCAGCATCATGGGCAACCTCATTGCACAGAACATTTACAGTCGACATCACGATCCAGAGTTGGGCGGCGCGCCCTGGCAATCGATCAGCCAAATCTTTCGGAGCGACGGAAATTCTTCCCCCGCGAATCAAGGGTCGCCGTATGTTCCGCTTGACAGCTGGGTCTATTCGGCACTGGATCGCTTGGCGGCGCTGGACTTGATTGACAGCGGTTTCGCCGGGCTGCGTCCCTGGACTCGGCAGGAATGTGCACGGATGCTGAACGAAGCGCAGGATAAAACAGACGGCACGGGCAACCAGAACGCAGTGGTGTCGGATTTGCTTGCAGTGCTCCAACGTGAGTTCCGGACGGAAACGGAATCAGCCACATCCTCGCAAAACGCAGCTGTCCGGCTGGAATCTGCCTATGTGCGCACGGAACACATCTCCGGAATGCCGCTGACTGACGGCTACCACTTCGCACAGACGCAGATCAACGATTTTGGAAGACCTTATGGGGAAGGCTGGAACAGTGTGACCGGGTTCTCGACTTACGCGACATGGGGACGTTGGGTTGGCTATGCCCGCGGTGAATTGCAAACATCGCCCAGCGTGCCAGCGCTTCCGCTTTCCGCCCGGCAGTTCGTTGCCGCTTCGGATGGAATACCCAGCCTGCCTCCTTCCACGGCTTTGCCGTCTGTCCAACAGCTTCAACTGTTGGATGCTTACGTTGGTTTCACGTTTTCGAACTGGGAGATCAGTTTTGGCAAGCAGAGTGTGGATTGGGGACCCGGCGAAGGCGGCCCAATGATGTTCAGTAATAACGCCGCGCCTGTGAAGATGTTCCGCATCAACCGAGTCTCGCCGATCTTGTTACCGAGCCTCCTTAAGTTCCTGGGTCCAATGCGGATGGAGTTCTTCATCGGCCAGCTAGATGGCCACGAGTTTGCCATCAGCTCTTCAGGCACCATCATCGGTTCTAGGTCACAGACTCTGAATCCTCAGCCATTCATAGACGGAGAGAAAGTCAGCTTTAAACCTACGCGGAACATTGAGGTAGGACTATCGTACGGAACCATTTTTGGTGCTGCGGGAGTTCCCGTTACCGTAGGCACTTTCGTGAACAGCCTATTTGACACTGGACCCACAAGACCCAATGACGGTGCGTTGGCGGGTCGACGGACCGGGATCGATTTTACCTATAGGATTCCGAAACTTCGAAGATGGCTAACGCTTTATGCTGACGGCTTCGCGCAAGACCAAATTGTCTTCTTGCCCTATGGTTATCCGGAGCGGGCCGTATGGCGCGCCGGCGTTTACGTCCCGCAGTTTCCAGGAGCTCCCAAACTTGATTTCCGAGCCGAAGGTGTCTACACGGACAATCCTCTCGGAGGTGCGTTTAACCAGGGTTATTACTACCTTGCAAATAGATATTTGAACGGATACACAAACAACGGCCAAGTGATCGGAAGCTGGATTGGCCGCCAGGGGCAGGGTGTGCAGACATGGATAGACTATTGGTTCAGCGCGCGCAACCGACTTCAGCTGAGTTTACGTCACCAGAAGGTCAGCCAGACATTTGTTCCCGGCGGGGGAACGTTGACCGATCTAGGTGCGCGAGGCGATTGGTGGGTGCACTCCAATGTGAATTTTTCTGCTGTGGTTCAACATGAGCGCTGGCTGTTTCCGGTGATTGCGCAAAGAGCGCAGCGAAATGTCTCAGCATCGCTCCAGCTCACGTATTGGCCGACTCAAAGGCATATCGCTGCGAAGAATTGAGGGATACGGATGCCTGAGTATACAAAGGGGACGAATCTTATTGCGGAGCGGCTGCCCGGGAATGCGGATCCCCACGGCTTCAGCTTGCCGGTGCGCTTCACCTGGCAGGCGCGCACGCCTGCGCAGGCGGTGGAGACTGCAAAGCCATGAGTGGTATCGGAGTCAAACAGAGTTCGGTCACACATGATCCGAAGATCCTCGAATCGGTGATCAGTGAGGAGCGCGTACTTGGCGAACAGGAAGTGCTAGCTGTGCGCGAGTGGCAGGCCGAACATCTGCGATTGCTGTGGAGCAGTCGGTGGCTGCTTCTTCGAGCGATCGCGGTCGGGGCATGGCCATGATGGCGGCGCTGGTGGCGAAAGCCGGAGGCGGCCTGGGGGCCATAGCGGGAGACATGCTCGGACTCAAGAGTTCGGGTGCGCTGTTTATTGGCGTGTTGAGGAGCCAGACCTCTCAAGAACGCCTCATTGAGCAGTTTGACTTGAGAAAAGTCTATCGCCAGCGCTTGGTAGCGGATGCGCGGACACAACTCGACGAAAACACAGCGATTCATGAAGACCGGAAGAGCGGCATCATCGCGATTAGCGTGACCGATCACAATCCGCAGCGAGCGGCGGCCCTCGCCAAGGCCTACGTCGACGAACTGAACTCGCTCGCTTCCGAGCTGTCAACTTCTTCCGCGCACCGGGAACGCGTGTTTCTGGAGGACCGCCTCAGAGTCGCGAAGCACGACCTCGACGATGCCACGAACCAGCTCGCCCAGTTTTCCAGCAAAAACAACACGCTAGACATTCAACAAGAAGGAAAGGCGATGCTGGACGCTGCTGGAGCTATTGCTGGCGAGATGATCGCTGGGCAATCCGAGCTTGAGGGACTTCGCCGCATTTATACGGACAACAATAGCCGCGTCAAGTCTCTGAGCGCCCGCGTTGCGGAACTTCGCAAGCAGCTCGAGAAGTTCGGTGGGACGCAGGCGAGTGGTGTAAACGGCGACGCCTCGTCTCCTGGCCAGCCAGCTGATCTACAGGCCGCTGAGGCGGGCGGCATGCCCTATCCCACTATCAAGAGCTTGCCGCTGCTCGGAGCGAAGTACGCCGACTATTACCGCCGCGCGAAAATCCAGGAAACTGTCTACGAACTGCTTACCGAACAGTACGAGCTTGCCAAAGTACAAGAGGCGAAAGAGACGCCAAGCGTCAAGATTCTGGATCCGGCGAAGGTCCCGGAAAAGAAGTCGTTTCCGCCACGCCTGCAGATCATGTTCCTGGGCCCATTTCTCGCGGCCTCCGTGTGTTTGATCTGGGTTGTCGGGTCGAGTCACTGGCGTCAGGCCGATCCGGATGACCCGCGCAAGGTTCTGGCACAGGAAATCGTCGCAACCTTGAAGGCGCACGCGCCCTGGGCTTCAGGGAACGGGAACGGAACTGTCTTAGGAACACAAAAGTTTTGGAGCCGGTTCAACGGCGGCGACCCGCCAGCGGGCGGGCCATCTGAGCCGTAGAGGTTGTAAGCGCCGGAATCACAAAGGGTTAGGTCACATAAAGCCCTGTAAGTGACGGGGCGAAGCTGTATACATGCTGTTCCGAGAGAGATCGTCTTGGAGAGGGTCGTGCAAAGGCCAGACTCGGCAACAGCATGCGCGTTACCACCGGAAATGGCGATGACGCTGCCACGCTGGTATGCCGCCTACACGTCCGCGAACCACGAGAAAAAGGTCGCCGCAGAATTGGGGCGGCGAAGCGTGGAAAGTTTCCTACCTCTCTACAGTTCCATACGGCGGTGGAAAGATCGCAGAGTGCAGCTTCAACTTCCGCTCTTTCCGGGATATGTCTTCGTGCATCTCGCGCTCAGCGAGCGACTCCGCGTTCTTCAGGTGCCTGGCGTGGCAAAATTGGTCGGGTTCGGTGGCCAGCCGGTCGCGCTTCCCGACGAACAGCTTGAGGGATTGCGCGCCAGTATGAACGGGGAGTTGTGCGCAGAGCCGCATCCTTATATTGCAGTTGGGCGCCGCATACGAATCGTGCGCGGACCGTTCCAGGGCATAGAAGGTTTCCTTGTGCGCAGGAAGGGCGTCTTTCGTGTAGTTCTTTCGCTCGAACTGATTATGCGGTCGGTCGCCGTCGAGGTAGACATCTCGGAAGTGGAGCCGGTTTTCCAGCACGACAGGAAAATGCAAAAAAGTCGAAATGCTGGTTAACCATAACACCCCTCCCCTATGTTTTTTGTAAGTGTTCATTCTAAAGGTAGTTTAAAGTCCTTTGTTTCGATACACTTTTGCAAGTGTTGATTCTAGAGGGGTTATGGATGGATTTTCCGTACCTCTCGGAGAGCTCTTCGAAATTCCATAAACAATGATAGCACATGAGTTATGAGTTACTAGATGTCAAGTAAATATTGAGGAGTGCGAACGGTACAAGCATCCGATGATGATGGAGACACAGGGAAATACAGCGGTAATCGCTGAGGAGCAACCGGCAGTCACGCAGGCGGCTCCGAGGCGATTTTCCAACCGGCGGGCGTATGCTCAAACTTTTGCGGCAATGGCAGCTAACCGTTGCATGGGCGTGGTTTCGGGCGTCCTGGCGGCACGCCTGCTGGGCCCAGCGGGACGCGGAGAGTTCGCGGTCATCATCTTCTTGCCGATGCTGCTGGTACCGCTCGGAGAGTTGGAGTTGCCGCGCAGCCTGGCGTATGAAGTGAGCCGGGTAGAGGAGATTCCGCGCGGGGTGATGGCCACGAGTTTTTGGCTGGCTGCGGGGCTGGGACTGGTGCAGGCGGCGCTGCTGGCGGGGCTGCTGCCTTGGTATTTGCCGGCGGACAAGCTGCACCTGCTGGGGGATTCGCGGTGGTTCATGGTCTATCTGCCCGCGATGC
>WNFD01017258.1_pt1 | contig 10239 bp, 7 predicted proteins | sample 5400491 | NCBI WGS metagenome assembly WNFD01 (sample SAMN13153343, study PRJNA577476) | soil metagenome | isolation source: 120 cm saprolite under Douglas fir tree site 2 hole 2 replicate 2 | place: USA:California | collected 2015-04-18
TCATGCGTCTCGCCGCCGGAGCAGGACGAAGGCGAGACCGAGCGCGCCGGCCGCCCACAGGCACAGCACCGCGAACCCGGCATACGGGGACAGCGGGTAGTAGCCCCGTACGGGCGACAGGACGCTGGTGACCTGCGGGTACCGCGGGATGCTCTGCTGGATCGCCAGCCCGGCGGTCGGGGTCAGCCGGAGCAGCCACGCGCCGACGCCGGAGGGGACGATGTTGAGGCCCGCCAGCAGGAACGGCAGGACGACGGTCACGACCGCGACCGTGATGGCCGCGGCGCTGCGGCGGAGCACGGCGCCCAGGGCGACGGCGAAGACGGCCGCCACGGCCAGCACCGCCGCGGTGCCGACGATGACCCGCGCCTCCGTCAGCGCGGGCACGGTCAGCACCACCTGGCCCTGGTTCTGTTCCTTCGGGACGCCGACCGCGATCGAGATCAGCGAGGCAATCAGCCCGGTGACGAAGGCCACCGCGCCGATCACCACGGCCTTGGCGGCCAGTACCGCGCCCCGGCGCGGAGTGGCGGCCAGCGTGGTGCGAATCAGCCCGCGACGGTACTCGGCGGTGAAGAACATCGCCGCCACGACCACGATCGCGATCAGCCCAAGGAACGCGCCCGCCAGGCTCTGCTCGATCGTGACGGTCGGATAACCGCTGCCGGCCCCGGGCGTCACCGGCGCGATGTCACCGGAGCCGGTCACGGTGAACGTGCCGCCTGCCCGGCTGAACGGCGTAGGGCTCGGTCCGCCGCCCCCGGCACCGAACGGGCCACCACCGCCGATCGCCGTGCCGGTCCATGTGCCGCCCGCGGCCGCAGCGGTCAGGCTGACGTGGTCGAAGACACCTGTGGCCGGGCTCGGGCCGGCCTGGTTGCTCGATCCGCCGAACGAGTTCTGCGTCACAACGTAGTTGGGCGAGGTCGCGAACATGCCGACCTGGACCGTCGCCGGCAGCCCGCTGGCCGAGCCCAGCCTGGTGCTCTGCTTGATGATGATCCCGGCCTTGGACCACGGCGCGAAGCCAGGCACCAAGGCCGGTCCGTTGCCGGCCTGCACGGGCTGCCCGGTGAGGTCCGCGTGCTCGCCGGTGAGCGAGGTGACGCGCGCGGTGATGCTGCCGTTACCGGTCAGCGGCTGGTGCATGAAATAGAACCTGTCGCTGACAACCTCGCCACCCGGCCCGTGCGGTATCTGCGGAAGGCAGGCCTTTCCGGATTTGGGCGGTCCGCCATTGATCTGGCACCCGACGTTGGCGTTCGCTGCCGCGAACACGCCGATGAACGCCATCAGCAGGGCGGCCAGGATCATGCCGATCACCCAGCCGCGTACGCTGCGGAACTTGATCCACTCAGCGCGCAGGAGCCCGCCGAAGCTGGTCCTGCTAGTAACTCCGCCAAGGTCGGCGCCTGGCCGGCGCTGAGCGGTCGTCTGGGTGGTCATCGTCCGGCCTCCTCGGCCTCAGCGGCGTCGAAGCCAGTCGGACGGAACTCGACCACATCCCGGGTCAGTTCCATGTAGGCCTGCTCCAAGGTGGCCCGGTGCGCGGACACCTCGGAGAACGGCACGGCATTCTCGCTCAGCACCGCGACGACCTGCTCCGCGGGCAGCCCCGAGATCGTGAGCGCGTCCCCGCCGGTGGCGGCGACGGCGGCCCCCGCGTTCTCCAGGACCTTCGTCGCCTCCGCCTGCGCGGAGGTGCGCAACGCAACCCGGTCGCCGGATGCGATCGCGAGCAGGCTCGCCACCGTCGTGTCTGCGATGACCCTGCCGCGGCCCACGACCACTAGGTGGCCGGCGGTGTCCTGGAGTTCGCTCATCAGGTGGCTGGACACCAGCACGGCGCGGCCCTCGGCGGCCAGCGCGCGCAAGAAGCCGCGCATCCACACGATGCCCTCGGGGTCCATGCCGTTGAACGGCTCGTCCAGCATGATCGCTGCCGGGTTGCCCAGCATCGCCGCGGCGATCCCCAGCCGCTGGCGCATGCCGAGCGAGTAGCCGCCTGCCCGGCGGCGGGCGACGCCGTCCAGTCCTGCCTGCGCGATGACCTCATCGACCCGCTTTGCCTTGAGGCCCTGCGAGCGGGCCAGCCAGAGCAGATGGTTACGGGCACTGCGGCTGGGCTGCAGCGCACCCGCGTCCAGGAGCGAGCCGATCACGCGCATCGGGTGCCGCAGGCTCGCGTACGACTGGCCGTTCACCAGCGCCTGGCCCTCCTCGGGCGCATCCAGGCCGAGTATGACCCGCATGGTGGTGGACTTGCCTGCGCCGTTGGGGCCAACGAAGCCGGTCACCTGGCCCGGCTGGACGCTGAACGACATGCCGTCCAGCGCCAGCGCCGGCCCGAACCGCTTGCGCAGCGCGGTCACTTCGATCGTGGCGTGCATCACAAGATCCTTCTTGTTGGTCGGCTTGGAAACTTGCTGTGACCTGGTTCTACCGGAGCGGACATAACATGGGCCGCACGCGAGCCGTTATCCCGTTGTTAGGCGCGCCGGGGCATGCTGAAACGGGATGGCAGGGCCGAAGCCCGCGATCGTGCCATGTCGAGGCGAAGGGGTGGCGGATGAGGCTGCCGGGCTGGATGAGGCCGCCGGGCTGGCTCCGGCTGCCTCGCCGGACGGTCCGGGTGCGCCTGACGGCGCTGTACGGGATCATGTTCGTGATTTCCGGCGCACTGCTGCTGGCTATCGCCAGCGGCGTCGCGGTGGTGCGCTCGTCCGCTACTGCGATGGCGCCGACGCCGACGCCGAACACCGTCGTGCCCGGGACTGCGCTTGGCCGGGCCCAGGCCCGTATCCACCAGCTGCAGGCTCAGGTCCAGAATCTGCAGGCGCACGTCACCGGGCAGCCAGGCCAGGGGCGGCTGTCACGCGAGCTGCTGATCGCCTCGCTGTTCGCGCTGGCCGTCATGACCGTGGTGTCGGCGGCACTTGGCTGGCTAGTCGCCGGACGCGCGCTTCGCCCGTTGCGCCAGATGACCGCGGCGGCGCAGCGCATCTCCGAGGACAACCTGGACGAGCGGCTGGCCGTTCAGGGCCCGAAAGACGAGCTGAAGGAGCTTGGCGACACCATCGACGGCCTGCTGGAACGGCTGGAGATCGCGTTCAAAGCTCAGCGCCGGTTCGTCGCCAACGCGTCGCACGAGCTGCGCACGCCGCTGACCACGATGCGGGCCGCACTGGACGTCGCGCTGGCCAAGCCCGAACCGGCTCCGGTGCAGACCACGGCGCTGGCCGCCCGGTTGCGCACGGAGCTGGACAGGATCGACCGGCTGCTCGAAGCCTTCCTGGTCCTGGCCCGCGCACAGCACCGCGGCCTGCCCGGTCAGGCGATCCTGCCGCTCGACTACATCACTGCCAATGCGCTGACCGGCCAGGCGACCGCCATCAGCGCGCGCAAGCTGACCGTCCAGGAGACCAGCGAGCCCAGTGGCGCGTGGGTGACCGGAAGCGCGGCGCTGATATCACGGATGGTGGAGAACGTCATCGAGAACGCGGTCTGCCATAACACCGACGGCGGCTGGATCCGCATCACCTCCCGAACCGCAGACGGCCGGGCCCGCCTAGTGGTCGAGAACGGCGGACCGGTGCTAGAGCAGGACCAGGTGCGCGAGCTATCCCAGCCCTTCCGGCGGATCGGGGCCGACCGGACCGGCACGGACAACGGATCGGGCCTCGGGCTCTCGATCGTCGCCGCCATCACCGAGGCGCACGGCGGCTCGCTGGACCTCCAGGCGCGGCCAGAAGGCGGCCTGCAGGTCAGCATCCTGTTGCCCGCCGCGGCGGGTGTGCCGGCCGGAGCGCGAGCGTGAGAGTCCTGGTGGTCGAGGACTCGCGGTCTCTCGCCGAGGTGCTGATGGAGGGCCTGCGGGATCAGGGCATGGCCGTCGATGCTGCGCACGACGGGCTGGAAGCGGCCGCGAAGCTGGACCTCAACGCCTACGACGTCGTGGTCCTGGACCGCGACCTGCCGGGCATCCACGGCGACGCCCTGTGCCAGATGATCACCGACCGGGAAGACCGGTCCATGGTGCTCATGCTGACCGCAGCGGGCACGCCGGGCGACCGGGTCTCAGGCCTGGGCCTGGGCGCCGACGACTATCTCGGCAAGCCATTCCACTTCGCTGAGCTGGTGCTGCGTATCCGCGCGCTGGCCCGCCGGCAGCCAGCGGCACGGGGCCGGATCCTGCGCGCGGCCGGGATCGAGCTAGACCAGATCCGGCGCACCGTCAGCCGTGATGGGCGCCAGCTAGATCTCTCGGTTAAGGAGTTCGGCGTGCTGGAGGCGCTGCTGCTGGCTACGCCGGCCTTCCTGCGTGCGGAAGATCTGCTGGAGCGGGTCTGGGACGAATATTCCGACCCGTTCACCAACACCGTCACGGTCACCATCGGCAGGCTCCGCCGCAAGCTCGGCGATCCGCCGGTCATCGCGACCTCCCCAGGCGTCGGCTACCGGATCATGCCGGCAGCCGGCTGATCAGCCGGCTGCCGGAGCGTCCACCGCGACTTCCGGTTGGTTCCCGTCGTTTCCGGACCGCGTGCTGAGGCCGTGTCCTTGCACGCCGTCAGGTTAATGCCCCCCGCTCCAGGTCACTGACCATGCGGATGCTCAGACCCGCGGCCTGGCAGAGTTCAAGCTGGCTAAGCCCGGCGCTGGTCCGCAGCTGTCGCAAGAGCTGCCCGAATAACACCATGCCTCTCCCGGCGAGGGTCGACGCGCGATCCAGTCCGCCAGGCCGCCGGCGTAAGGCCCAGACCCTCGATCCGGCCGGATACCCCCTGCACCCCGCGCAGGCAACGGGCAGGGAAACACCATTCTGATGCTTAGTTGCTGCCGGCTAGACATCCATGAGCGCTTTTCGCTGAGCGCCATCAATTGGGATGTGCGCGCCGTTGACGTAGCTCGCGCGGCGATGCCAGGAGCGCGGGCGCGGTATGGCGCATCGCGTCCAGGAACCCGCCTGGCCACAGGTACTCCTCCACGATGTGGCACGCCGAGATCGCCGTCACAAGCTACAGCGCCGCAGTCCTGAGGATCCTCCGCCGGATATCAGCCGTGGTCCGCCCTGGCCGCCGGGGCATCGCCTGTTTAACCAGCCTGACGCGGCCCACGGCCGGAATCAGGACCGAAAGTCATCGGAATCCGGTAACCAGATGACTGATCAGGCAGCGTACGCGTCGAGATCCCCCAGGTAGGCGGCTCTTTCTTCGTCTGTGATCCAGGCGATCGTGAAGGCATTGCGCTCGATCTGCACGAGCTCTGGCTTTGTCAGGTTGACGGCCTGGGTGACGGCAGCGAGATTTTCGCCGATGTAACCGGGAAAGTACGCCGGGTCGTCCGAGTTCACGGTGACACGGAGGGACCGGTCGAGCATGACCTTGATCTCGTGCGCCTTCAGGCCGTCGCTTACGTAGCTGTTTGAGATCGGGCAGACGGTCAGGCCCACCCCGGAGCTCTTGAGCCTGGCCACCAGCGCGTCGTCGTCAAGGCAGTTGACGCCGTGGTCAATCCGTTCCACCCCGATGTCGTTCAGGCACTGCCAGATGTGGGCCACGGAGTCCTCTTGATCGACATCGCAGTGCATGGTGAGCCGGTAGCCCTCGCTTCGTGCCCGGTCGAACACGGCCTTGAACTTGACCGGGGGATTGCCGTTCTCGTCCGAATCGAGCCCTACCCCGACGATCCCGTCCCGGTAGGGCAGCGACTGTGCCAGGGTTTCCATGGCCGAGTCGGCGGTCAGGTCCCTGAGGAAGCACATGATCAGCTGGGTATGCAGGCCAAGCTCCGCGGCAGCGTTCTGCTGCGCGTGGCGAAACCCGCTGATGACCGTTTCGAAGGGAATCCCGCGGGTCGTGTGCGCCTGGGGATCGAAAAAAGTCTCCGCATACACGACGTTCTGGGAACGGGCCTTCCGGTAGTACGCCGTGGCGAGATCGTAGAAATCCTCCTCGGTCTGCAGCACGCTCATGCCCTCGTAGTACACGGCGAGGAATGACGGCAGATCATCGAACGCGTAGGCGGCCCGCATTTCGGCGGCGGAGCGGTAGGGAAGATCCAGGCCGTTCCGGGCCGCGAGCTGAAACTTGAGCTCAGGCTCCAGGGTGCCCTCAAGGTGCACGTGCAACTCGGCCTTGGGCATTCCTTCGATAAAGGACGAGATCTCGCTCATGTCCTTTCCCCTTCTTGAGTCCGCTGTGACGCCCGGGAGGCATCCCGGTGCCCGGAAGCCCCTACTGCCGGCTACCCGGCTGGCCCCAGAACCGGGCTCACGACGCGGAGGTTCACGCAATCGATCAGGCCGAGGTCGGTCATCGCGTAATCGGGTATCGCCGTGACCGACAGGAAAATCATGTACATGAAGGGTGAGGCAAAGGTGCAGCCGAGCTGCCGCGCCGCGTCGTCGAGTTTCGCCTCCTCGATTGCCATCTCTTCCGGGGGCAGGTCCGCCACGATCCCTCCGATTGGCAGGGGAAGCCAGGCCAGCACCTCACCCCCGCGGACCACCACCTGCCCGCCCCCGGCCCCGGCAACCCGGTTTACCGCCTCGGAGATGTCCGCGGGGTTGGTCCCGATGCACAGGATGTTGTTGTCGTCGGGCGAGGCGGATGAGGCCATCGCCCCCTCGCGCAGCCCAAATCCGGAGATGAAGGCCACCGGATGGTGGGATGTCTTGCCGAAGCGCTCCACCACGGTCACGTACAGGACATCCTGTTCGAGATCGGGATAGACAACACCGTCCTGGACAGCCAATGTCGCCTCGCGGCGTTTCCGCACGAACGGCACGTCCTGCGACATCCGCATGGACAGCACCCGAACCGCCCCGGCCGCCCCGTCCACGCGGAACAGGAAGTCCGACGGCTGAACCCGCCGATTCTGGAACGTCCGGAGCAGCCCGTGGCTTCGCGGCGGTGGCTCGGCCGACCGGATCATCTGCCCGTGCTCCGCCACCAGCCACCCCTTCGCGATCACCCGCTCCACTCCGAAGGCGGCGAGGTCGCCCACGAGGAGGATGTTGGCGAGGCGCCCCGGGGAGATCGAGCCCACCTGGTCGTCGATCCGGTAGATCTGGGCACAGTTGATGGTGGCCATCTGGATGGCCTTGAGCGGCTCGATTCCATGGCCGATGGCCATCCGCACCAGCCGGTCGAGGTGGCCCTGCCGGAGTATGTCGTAGGCGGTTACGTCGTCCGTGCAGAACCCCACGCGATCGGTCTTTGCCCCGCCCTCCGTGACGGCCTTGATGTTCTCATCGAGGAAGTGCGCGACGGAGGACTCGCGAAGCATCACGTACATGCCGCTGCGCAGTTTCTCCAGGGTTTCGGCCGCCGAATAGCATTCGTGGTCAGCCCGGACCCCCGCGCACAACAGGGTCGCGAGCCGCTTGCCGCTGGCCATGGGGGCGCAGCCGAACACGGGCAGCCGGTTGCGGGCCGCCAGATCCAGCGCCCCGAGCACCTTGTCATCGCGCTCGGTGATGAATTCCTGGACCGTCTCCCAGATGCCGACGCACTCGGGCCAGGCCTGGGCCTCCCGGTGCTGCTCGGGGCCGAACGTGAACCCCACCGTCGACTCGGGATACGTGTAGGGCATCTTCGCCGGGGCCGCCCAGAACAGCGAGAGTGGGCTTTGCCGGGCTTCATCCAGGAACTCCCGAACGCCCGCAAGGCCGGCTACCACGGTGACGGAGAGCTTGCTGCACTCAAGATGGATGTGGCCGTCGATCAAGCCGGGCACGAGATGGCGCCCCGCCGCGTCAACGATAATCGTGCCTTCGCCCACGTATTCGCTGACATCTCCGACCGCCACGATCCGCTCTCCGGCGACAGCCACATCCGCCGGGTAGATCTCCTCAGTGAACACGTTGACCAGCCGCCCGCCCGTGACGACCAGATCGGCGGGGCGGGCGGCCGCCGCAGCATCGAGCAAACCGACGTCCATCACCGGCTCCCTCCAGGTCGGCGCCGCAAGCCACGATGCCGGTGCTTGGCCCGCGGGCAGTTCGCCGGCCAATAGGCGTTCTCAGCGCGTGGCCGGCCGACTGGCCACCTCCTGCCCTACCCCGCGGCGGGCGAGCAAGTAGTACGTGACGCCGCCGACCAGGATGCCGATCGCCCAGCTGAAGTCACTGCCCTGCAGGCCGGGGAAGTGATTGGAGATCGGCCCCACATAGGCCGGCACCGCGAACGCCGCATTGATCCACATCAGCGCCGCGACCATGCCCAGGGCCTGGGCGATGACCGCGGGCCAGTGAATGCCGCCGTTTCGCCAGTACAGCCCGCCGCGCCCGGCGGCAAGCGCCGTCGGGTCGTAGCGCCCACGGCGAAGCAGGTAGTCCACTATCAGGATACTGAACCACGCCGACAGCCACACCACGATGTACAGCAGGAACCCGGCGAAGTCCTTGTAGAAGTTGCCGTGGAACAAGATGATGCCGGTGACGACGGCGCACACCGCGATGTCCACGAACACCGCTACCCAGCGCTTGATCGGGATGCCGAGCGCTTGCAGGGTAACCCCGGAGGAGTACAGGTCCATCGTGTTGATGGCCAGCAGCTGGAAGATGGCGAAGATCAGGAACGGCACCACGAACCAGCTTGGGAAACTCTGCGGCACCCCAAGCTGGGCGATGCCTACGGTCTTCGTCGTCACGGTGAAGGCCAGCACCCCCAGGATCTCCAGCAGCACGGACGGAATTCCCGCTCCCAGGGCCGCCGACCAGAACGTCCTGGGCTTGGGGGTGCTGCGGGGCAGGTAGCGCGAGTAGTCGTTGCCGTTCTCGGTCCACCCCAGGCCACCCACCGAAATGATCAGTACCAGCGCGGTGGTCCAGACCGCCCACGACGCCGACGGATGGTGGAAGGTGCTCAGGTGCAGCCGGTTGAAGGTGAAGATCGCCAGCACGATGAAGAACGCGATGAACACGAAGGCGAGATAACGAAGCACCTTGGTGATCGTCGCATGGCCCAGCAACGGCACGACCAGCTGCGCCAACGCGGCAACTACGATCACGGCGATCTTGGCCGGGCCGCTCAGCGCGGTCCCGTAGTGGGAGAACAGCAGGATCACGGTGGCGACCACGAAGTAGACGCCCTCGATCTCGAACCCGACCTGGGTCACCCAGTTGAAGAGCGCCACCGGGCGGTTCCCGTTCTGCCCGAACGGCGCGCGGCTGACCATGAAGGCGGTCGTGCCGGTCTCCGGGCCTTGCAGGCTGGCCCATCCGAGCAGCGCGTAGAAGAGGTTGCCGACGGCGATGGCGAGGATGGCCTGCCCCACCGACAAGCCGAAGATCATGATCAGTGTTCCGTAGAAGAAGAACTCCACGTTGAACACCGCGCCGGACCAGAGCCAGAAGAGGCCGGACGGCGTCATCTTGCGTTCGGCGTCGGGGATCAGGTCGATCCCGCGCTGCTCGATCTTGAAGGCCGCGTACTCCTGCTGCGGCTTGGCCCTGTCCAGTCCACCCGCCCCCATGGTGATGTCACCGCTCATCGGTACTCCCAGGCAATCGGGTCACAGCTTCCGCTGTCTCCGCTATCATCCCGCCCACCCGCGACGCAAGGGAACCACTGCGGCGTCTTTCCCCAGCCCGCGCCGCGTCCAGGTCGATCGATGGCGGCCCCCGCCGGACGACGACGGGCCGCGTGGAGTCACCGGCGCCTCAAGCTCACGAGTGGCCCTGACAAGGTGCTCCCCGGTTTCCTCGCCCAGATGGTGCACCCGGTCGTTCAGCCCGACACCGGGCGAGCTGCCGAGATCGTTTGCGATCTGAACCGCTCACTGGCCCTGATGGCTGAATGCTCAAGCCGCAGAAGCAGTCGTCCGGCCGGGCTGTCTACGCACCGGCCGCACGGGTACCGGCGGCGTGGCCTCGGTGTCCTTCGCCCACGAGACAGCGGTGCTGACTCTGGCAGCGGCCAGTTGCTCTGCGAGCGTTGGCCAGGTGGATTTGGCTTGCTTGATCGGCTCTCTAGCTGACCGTCTGCGGACCGCAAGAAACACCACCGATCCTCGCCGGGTCGCCAGCTCGCAGGTGCGTAGCGCCAGATCTGCGTCGTGAGCGGCCTTGAGCCAGTCTCCGCACATATCAGGAGGATCTACGTGCATGCCGCCACCGTTGGTGGGCCACGCTTCGTGACCTGCCTAGCGATCTTCGCACGAGCCCTTCGGCAGCATCCTCCGGAGCCCACGCGCCCCCGCGCGACAGCAGGGGCCCATCACATGTTCTCTGGG
>WNFD01053874.1_pt1 | contig 10237 bp, 12 predicted proteins | sample 5400491 | NCBI WGS metagenome assembly WNFD01 (sample SAMN13153343, study PRJNA577476) | soil metagenome | isolation source: 120 cm saprolite under Douglas fir tree site 2 hole 2 replicate 2 | place: USA:California | collected 2015-04-18
GAACTCTTTCGCCGCGACGACAACCGCTTTGGCCCGCCAAACGCCATGATTAGCTATTTCGCTGCCAAGATCCCGGGATTTTCTGGAGAACTGCGCCCCAAGACAGGCATTACCCCGGTAGCTCCCGAGGCCTCGCTGCCTGCGCCTGTCGTGGTCGCGCGCCTGGAAGCGGCGCCACTTGGCCTGGTGGACGAACTGAACTTTCTACGCGCGACGACGAAACGTCCCGTGAAGATTGCCATGACCGGTCCGCACATGTTCGCTCGCGTGGCCTGGGATGAGCATTACGCCGATCCCGAAGCGCTGGCAATGGATATGGCGGCTGTGGTGAATGCCGAGCTGCGCCGCCTGGATGCAGCCGGGTGCGATGTCATCCAGCTCGACGAACCCATCCTCTGGTTTCTGCCGCAGGATCAGCCGTGGGGTATTCGCGCCATTAATGCCTGCTTTGAAGGGGTGACGCGCGCAAAGAAAGCGCTCCATGTCTGCCAGGGCAACTACAATCCGGACCCGGCCGCTCATGTGGGCATCCGTATCTTTCCGTCTGAATTTGCCGCGATTCTGCCGGTGATCCAGGGGGCCAACGTGGATGTGGTATTGATGGCTTTCGCTTCATTGGCAGTGGCAGATCTCACGGCGCTCCATGACTTCCCACAGGATAAAATCCTTGGGGTCGGCGCGGTCGATGTTCAGAGCCACCGGATAGAAACGCCTGAGGAGGTCGTGCAAACGATCCAACGCATAGCTGCATTTGTCGATCCTGAGCGCCTGTGGGTGAATCCTGACTGTGGCCTCAATCACCTCCCACGCGATGTCGCATTCGCTAAGCTCAGTGCGATGGTCGCCGGCGCTCATAGATGGTCTTCCATTGCATGAGTTCAAGAGACGAACGTCTCAATTGTTGGGGCATGATCTGCTGTTTCTAGCAGACGCAAAGCGGCGCGGATGACAGCACGCTGCTGCTCATGTTGGTGCGGCAATCCGAGAGGGCGTCCCATGAGATGCGGGGTGATGAGTGTGCGCGCTGGCTTGAGGAGTTCCGCATCCGGGCGGAAGGCTTCGATGTAGACGCACACCGTTGGGATGCCGATCGACTCGAAGGCGCGCGCGACGTGACCCACGGTCACATGACAAATGGGTCAGCCAGCGGTCAAGAAGACCGCGTCTACGCCATCATCTTTGAGCATCTGCGCCCACGCGGGCGCGCGCTCCTGCATCAGGCGCGGAATATTGGTCAGTCCGTGATAGGAGTAGTTGCGCTGCGCCAGCGAACCAATCACTCCCTCCTGGGCAAGTTCGCGCAAGCAGGTCAAGGGAAAGATGACGTTGATGTCCTTCTGCGCGGCGCGGATGTCGTAGGCCACATGCCCGACGCGCAGGCGCTCTTCCGGTGTCTCCGCCGGGATGATGCGCAGAGACGGGAAGCGCTCGGTAGCCTTGCGCACGTCGCGCACCGCCTGCTCGTAGCTAAGTTCGGCAGGGTAGTACGGGTCCTGGTCGTCCAGGTAGACTGCTCCTGAGCTGAAGAGGGCCACAGTAGCCTCCCGGAGCGGCTTGCGCAGTGGGGCGAACGGGGCATCGGGGAAATCCGGGCGGAACGGTGTGGGAGTTTGCGTGGGGACATAGGCGGCAACCTGCCCTTGCTCCACAAAGCTCGCGAGCGCGTCGGTGTCGCCATCATCAATGGCATCGCCCACCTGTCGTAACAATCCCTGGAGAAAGTTCGCGAGGTCCTCCTCGGAGAAATTTTTGAGAAATTTAAAAGAGTTGTCGGCGCGCTGGGCATGGTAGAGACTGGCGGCAAAGGCTGTGAGCGAAAGCGGCTCTGGCGCTGACGAGCCTAGAACCATTGTGCGCCACGTGTTATTCCCCCCATCCACGTATGGTGGGAGTCAGCGAGCACAAGACGCTCCGGGATGGTATCGAGGCGTAAGGTAAGCTGGTTGACCGGGCTCGTGATCGTCAGTCCCGCTGCCGGTTGGCCCACAAACTGAAAGAAGGACGAATCGGGGATCGAGAGCAGTGCATGGTTCGTGTTCTCGTAGCGACCTATCCCGGAGACCTGCATCCAGCCGTGGTGCTCATCATGCAGCACCGCATAGAAGTGCTCGGCTTGATAGGCATTGCCGTCGCGGCCCCGATTATTGTCGATAGCGAAGCCCACATGCCCTTGCTCGTCGGCTCCGACAAAGGAAAAGTAGTCGGACACCGTGACGAGGTCCGAGGCAGAGACCAGTGTACCTGCATTCTGAGTATTCATGGAAGTTCCTCCTTCTGGTCTACACTGACCTGAAAGAACGCTTCTGTTGCAGACGACAACAGCAACCAGGGCGGCCTTATTCCTGTGTAGCCGGGGCTACAGAAAATGAGGAGACCAGCTGGTATGCTGAGAATAAACCGTCGTCTGTACTCTATCCATGCTCTCTAGAAAGGGATTTTCATGCCAGAATCGCAAACGTTCATCGGGCAACACAGGATCAAGATGTACGCCACCACGTGGTGTGGCGATTGCCGCATGGCGAAGCGTTGGTTCGATGCGCACAGCATCCCCTATGACTATATCAATATCGAGACCGATGAGCGTGCTGCTGCCGAGGTGCTGCGTCTCAACAGGGGCATGCGCAGCGTCCCCACCATCGTCTTCCCCGATGGCTCGGTCCTCGTCGAACCGAGCGCGCGCGAACTGGCCGCCAAATGCTTGCAGGAACCAGGACCCTCGCTCGGCGAACGCCTGAAACGTCTGTACAAAGGCGCCGTGAGGAGAGAGAGCTAGAAGAAGCTTTTCCTTTGGCCTCTCTTCTGGTACACTATATCCACGTTCACCGGCACTTCTTGTAAGATCAACAGGAGCACACGTATGACCGACGAACCCAAAAACCGCATCAATATGGAAAAGGGCCGTCAGGTCTACGAACAGACCCGCGCCCGCTTTGCCGGTAACCAGGCCCTCGGCAAAACCACCATCCGCGCCGTGGCGAAGCTGCTCGAGGACATGCACATCGAAGGCCGCGTCGGCAAATTCCATCTCGAATCCGACGAACCCGCCGTGCGCGGCGGAACCGACCTGGGACCTACCCCCTTGCACTATTTCGTCGCCGGCGCCGCGTTCTGCCTGATCACCCAGATCGCGCGCTTCGCGCCCCTCTACGATGTCCCACTCGAAGAGGTGCAGGCTGATGTCCGAGCCGAATTCAACGCGGCCGACAAGTTCACCACGGGCGGTTCCAACGGCGCCTTCGAGCAGGTCACTTACGCCCTCACCGTGCGCAGCTCTGCCCCTCCCGAACACGTGCGCCTCCTCATCGAACACGCCGAACGGGCCTGCCATGCCGCTCAATCCCTGCGCCAGCCCGTTCCCGTCTCACTGGAGGTCCATCTGAATGGACAACTACTCCCGCTCACCGGTGAGTGAATGTTGAGTTCTGTAGCGTAGGCTACAGACATGCGGAGCTGTGCACACTATACTAGAGGGAAGAATGAGGAGACACTGCGCGTGCAGCGATCACTCTGTTTTGAAAGAGAGGGGAGGCAACCTCCTATGCGTGCGATACTCTCCGAGAAACTGCAAAGCCATCTCCAGCGAATGGGGAGTGCGGTCCTTACGATAACGCTGGAACCCCTCCGCTGCTGAAGTGGTACCCTCTTTGAGGTATCGGTCGATACCCATCAACCGCGCGATCTCAGTCGCTATGAATCATTTATCCAGGATGGGGTATCTATCTACTACTCCCCGAAACTTGGTCGCACGTCAGATCTCCTGGAACTGGATTATGCGCGTCTGTTGTTTCACAGCAAGCCAGTGCTGTCCGGGCCAGACAACCTGGTTGCAACCATCCTGATGGGGCGGCTCTAGGGTGTTCGAGCTGCAGTACCTGGTACTTTCGTACTAAACAGTACGTGTGACCTGAAACCCCTGCTATAACATGGAAGTGGTCTAGAGGGGGTTGGCTGCGTTCGATACTATCGCAATGACTGACTCCCCAAGACGCACATCACCCGTCAAATGCCATGGCATGGCACCAACAAAGGCGTATTTTTAATCAGAGCGTGCTCAGGAGAGACAGCCTCGCCGCCAGTGATTGTTGTGAATAGCAAATCCTATAAGGCCTCTTGAGAGTGTGGCGGGAGACTCCGAGCAAGAGAGTGAGGAATCGTATGGCCGTCTTACCATGGTGGGATCGTCTCAATGTCCTTCCAGAGCTACCAGGAAGCGTTCCCCTGGCACTGCGCGAGGGCGCGCGGCGCAGGCAGCTCGTCAGCACGATCTTGCTGGTCGTGGCTGGCTTCCAATTGGTGAGTCTCCCAGGTGCTATCAAAGATCAGAGTCCTCTGGCTCTCGGGACGGTCGTCCTGGGCCTGCTGATTTGCGGGGTGGCCATGCTGTTCAACAGGGGAGGCAAGGCCATCGTCAGCAGCATCCTGCTGATCGTCGTGATCGACCTGGGGTGTGGGCTGATGCTCCTGACCTCTCCCATGGGGCTTGATGTGGCAAACTTGCCGGTGTTCGATGTGCTGATCATCTCGGAACTCATCGCCGTTTCCCTGCTGCCTGCGGTGAGCGTCTTTCCCATCGCACTGGGGAATATCCTCTTCATTCTCGGTGACATCGCCCTCCAGCCGCATACGCCCGCCTTGAACCAGCTGCTGGCTTCGGGTATGGCCTATGATGTTATTGTCCAACCCATCGGTCTGCAAATTATCGTCGCGATGGTAACGTATCTCTGGGTCCAGAGCGCGCTGCGGGCCATCGCGCGGGCGGACCGTGCCGAAGAAGTCGCCGAACTGAAGCGACGTGATGCTGAGCGCACGCACCAGCTTGAGATGGGCATCCAGCAGTTGTTGCAGACCCAGGTGCGTGCCGCGAACGGTGATCTGATGGCGCGGGCCAACCTGGGCCAGGACAACGTGCTCTGGCAGGTCGGTGTCTCGCTCAATATGTTGTTGACCCGGCTGCAGAAGGCTGGATGGGAGACCAGTCGAGCTGAATACGAGAACCAGCGACTGCGAGGAGAGGTGGCCCGACTCACCCAGGTATTGCGCGAGGTGAGGACTGGGAAACAGTTCACATAGGCGAAGTTCCGTGCGTTTTTCGTCCGGATAGCATACCGATAGAGATGGTGCTCCTGCTTGAGTATGTACTGCAGTTTCTGGTCGAGCAGAGGAGTCATCAACCAACGATTGAAGTCAGGGAAACATGACGATATCATCTGGCGATTTCCCGTTCAATGACGACTGTGGGCTTCTACTTGATGTCTTTTGCATTGCAGCATACACTGACGTGAGATGCTGAAAAGAAGACAGATGATGGCATCTGTTTTGAAGCGACTCACAGGTCTGCCCACTCCGCTGGCACTCGCGGCGACGATCCTGACCTCGTTGGATAGATCACGCCCCTCTTCGAGCTCAGCGCCATCTTCACCGTCCGTCTTCACACGGCTATTCCGGAGCCGACTGCTGGGAGCGTGCGCAATGGTCGTTGATGTCGGAACTGTTCACTTGTGTGCGAGGATAGCTAAAGAGCTACACACCCTACATCTGCAACCCGGGCAAGATGGGTACAATGGGTTGAGTTTCTTTGCTCGACACCCACCTCGGAACTTTCCACTCCCTTCCCCTTGACTCTGTAGTATGGTACAGAGTGTATACTTTTTTCGAAGGAGGGAGAGAGATGGAAATCCTCTCGATTGGACAAGTGGCACGCCGAGCCGGGGTCGGCGTGGAAACGGTGCGGTTCTACGAGCGCGAGGGCTTGCTGGAGGAACCTCCGCGCCGGGCCTCTGGCTATCGCCAGTACTCCGAGCAGGTGGTCGCGCGTCTCCACTTTATTAAGCGCGCCCAAAAGCTGGGCTTTTCGCTCAAAGAGATTACCGAGCTGCTGTTGCTGCGCGTGGACGCACAGACGTCCTGTGAAGAGGTCAAGCAGCGTACCGAGGCGAAAATCGCGGAGGTGGAGCGGAAAATGGTCGAGCTACAACGCATGCGGCAAGCTCTGCTCCAGGTGGCCTCCCTGTGCATAGGACAAGGACCAGGAAGTCGCTGCCCCATGCTTGATGCGCTCGACCAGCAAGAGCCGCTTGATCAGGTCGCAGATCAAGAGGAATGAGAATGGAACGATCCGCGTACTCCTGGGCGCGCTGGTTTGGGATCTCTGGCTTTTCCGCCGGTGCGTGAGCTCCTCTCTTGTCTCAACTGGAACAGGAAAGGAGGTGTCTGATGCGCCGCATTGGTGGCGTTGCGCTGACTGTGACGGGCTTTCTCGCCTGTCCCTGTCATCTGATTATCACCCTGCCGGGGCTTACCTCACTGCTGGCCGGAACGGCCCTGGGCAGTTTTCTCAGCCGCAATACCGGCCTGGTCTACACCGGGGCAGGCATCTACTTCGTAGTAGCGCTGGCGTTGGGGGCCTGGTTCTTGTTCGGCCCGAAACGTGGGAAACGTGAGATGGATGCGGCCTGTCCCACCTGTGCGCCGGTCGCATCTGAGACGCACGTGCAGGAGCGGTCCCCCATGCCGGATGACCTGCCTGCGACAAGGAGAGAAGCATTACGATGACATCAATGCAAGAACGGTATGACCTGGTGATTCTTGGCAGTGGCTCGACAGCCTTTGCCGCAGCGCTGCACGCTGCCGAACTCGGCAAAAGCGCCGTCATGGCCGAATTTCGCACGGTCGGGGGCACCTGCGCCAACCGGGGGTGTCTCCCCTCCAAGAACCTGATTGAGGCCGCCCGCCTTGTCTACGATGCCGCCCACCCACGGTATCCTGGCCTCACCCCGGTCCACATGCCGTTCAGTTGGGCGGAGCTGGTGGCTCAGAAGGATGAGATTATCGAGGAGTACCGCGCCCACAAGTACGAGAGCTTGCTCGATGATCCCGACCATATGCAGGTGGTCCCCGGCCAGGCGCGCCTGGTTTCTGACCATGAAGTGGAGGTCCAAAGCGCTGACGGTGGGCCTCTCGGATGTGCCATACCTCACCAGTGATCTCTTGAGTGCTGCCGATGACCCCTGGGGGACCGAACTGCGTGAGCAACCCCGTTCGCTGCTCATCCTGGGTGGCGGCTACATCGCCCTCGAACTGGGCCAGATGTTTGCCCGCTTTGGGACGGAAGTGACCCTCGTCACGCGCGGAAGAACGATTCTCTCCGGCTACGAGCCAGAAATCGCCGAGGCCCTCACCGAGATCCTCCAGGAGGAAGGCCTGCGGATCGTCACCGGAGCGCAGGTGCGCGGGGTGCGCTCTGAAGGAGAGGGGATCGCCCTCTCGGTGAAGCTTCACGGCAGCCAGCAGACGTTCACCGCAGATTCGCTCCTGGTATCCACCGGTCGACGTCCCAATACACGGGAAATCGGCCTGGAGCGAGCGGGCGTGGAAAGAGATTCGGCAGGAGCCGTGCGGGTTGATCGTACGCTGCGCACCAACGTCTCCCATATTTGGGCCGCCGGTGACGTGATTGGACGGGAAACCGCGAGCCAGATGGCGACGCCCGTGGGCGCGCACGACGGCAAGATTGCCGCGCACAATGCCCTCTCTGGGGAGCCGCTGCGCGAGGTCGATCACAGCGTCATCCCGCGCACCATCTTCACCGACCCCCAGGTCGCCGTCGTAGGCATGACCGACGAAGAGGCCGTGTCCGCCGGGATCGCATGCAACTGCAACACGATTCCTCTGAGCGTCGTGCCACGGGCCGGGGCCATCCGCGACACGCGCGGTGTGATCAAGATGGTGCTGGACGGCCCGACGCGACGGGTCGTGGGGGTCTCGATGCTGGGGGTGAACGCCGGAGAAGTGATCCACGAGGCGGCGATGGCCCTGCGCTTCGGGGCGACAACGGATGACTTCATCGACCTGATCCACGTCTATCCAACGATGGCCGAGGCGCTCAAGCTCGTCGCCATCTCGTTCACGAAAGACGTGAACCGGCTGAGCTGCTGCGCCACCTGAGCTTACCGGGATGTCTCCCAGGAGATTTCCTGGAAGAGGGGGCTTGAAATGCTCGCACAGTCTCTGTTCTATAGAAAATATAATTTTTTTGTTTCATAGAAATAGTAGATGAGACACTATAAATGCTTGTCAAAGCAAGCAATACGACCTATACTTTGTACGGTACAGACAAGAAGACCTCGTTGGAACACAGGTGCAGGCTTCTTTCAAGGGATCGCTCAGAGCAGTTTCAGCACCAACGCGACTTCAGTGCTCGGTTGTCCCAGCCTGTCTCAACAGGAGTGACACCGGCTTTTGCGGCTTGCTTGAAGGTTGTACCTGTTTCAGCTTCTTGTTTGAGATGCGCCACCAGGCATGTGGCGCGACGCGACTTCCGAAAACAAACAGGAGGAACGACTGTGATGACAACAACCGTTGATGTGATTGTCCTGGGAACAGGCTCTGCCGCCCAGAGCGTCGCCTATCCCTGCCGTGAGGCCGGGTGGAGCGTGGTCGTCGTCGATTATCACCCTTTCGGAGGAACCTGCCAGCTGCGCGGGTGCGACCCCAAGAAAGTCCTGGTCAGCGTTTCCGATCTGGTGGACTGGAGCCACCGCATGCAGGGCAAGGGTGTCTCCGCGCCGGGCTTGTCCACCAGCTGGCCGGACCTGATCCGCTTCAAGCGGACCTTCACCGACCCGGTGCCGGAGCAAAACGAGCAGAGCTTCGCGCAGGCGGGGATCAGCACGCGGCATGGGCGTGCGCATTTCGTGGATCGGACGAGCGTCCAGGTGGGCGAGGAGATCCTGGTCGCTCGCCACGTGGTGATCGCGACCGGCGCGTGCCATGCCGATTTGGGGATAGCGGGCGAGGATTTGCTCACCACCAGCACGCAGTTCCTGGAGCTGGAAGAACTGCCACGTCGTATCGTCTTCGTCGGTGGCGGCTACATCGCCTTCGAGTTCGCGCACATCGCGGCACGCGCGGGCGCACAGGTCCAGGTGCTCCACCGGGGGAGTCGTCCCCTCGAGAAGTTTGACCCCGATCTTGTCTCCATGCTGGTGCAGGCAAGCCGGGAACTGGGCATCGAGGTGCATGTGAACCGGGCGGTCACTGCCATTGAACGACAAGGCGACCACTTGCTCGTGCACGCCCGCACAGGAGCGCAGGAGCACACGGTCGAAGCCGATCTGGTGGTGCATGCCGCCGGGCGTACGCCGGAGATCGACAAGCTCGACCTGGAGGTGGCAGGAGTGGCCTACGCAAAGGAGGGCGTCTCGGTGAACGAGTACCTGCAAAGCGTGAGCAATCCAGCCGTGTATGCAGCGGGGGACGCGGTGGGAAGCGGCGGATTCCCACTAACACCTGTGGCGGGAATGCAGGGAGGCATCGTGGCCAGCAACCTGCTGGAGGGCAACCGGCACACCCCGAACTATAGCGGGATTCCCAGCGTGGTCTTTACGACTCCACCTCTCGTACGGGTAGGTCTCCTTGAGGAAGCGGCTCGCGCCCAGGGCCTGCGCTTTACGACGCACCACGAGGACACCTCAAGCTGGTATTCCTCGCGGCGGGTGGCTCTCCCGCATACCGGGTTCAAGACACTCGTCGAGGAGGGCACCGACCGCATCCTGGGGGCGCACCTGTTGGGTTCGCACGCTGAGGAGGTCATCAACCTCTTCGCGCTTGCGATCCGCATGGGCCTCCGTGCGAACGATCTCAAGCAGATGGTCTACACCTACCCCACTAGTGCCTCGGACGTGAGCTACATGGTCTGACCGAAAGCTGGAATTTGGCAAGATTCGACACCTCGCATCGCCCGAACCGGCTCTATTCCTCGCTTCTTGCCTCTGCCATACCTCCTCCTTTGCCCGCTGACAGCAAAACTGACAGCAAAACTTTTGAGGTCTCTCCTTCCTATTTTCGTCTGCACGGGTGTGACTGACTTCGGGTTCTTCCTCACATTGATTTTGAGGGTGAATTGTAAAACCGAGCGTAAATACTGAACTTTTCTTCACAAGACTCCAGCATGATTTTTGAATTCGTCACCAATGAATATTTATGAGGAGGAGCCACTGTCCTCTCGACGTTTACACGTCATGATGATGTTGCAAGAATGGCATCGACCTGATAAAGTTTCCTTGACACTCAATCTGACTATGAAAAGGCTTTTGGGGTTAAGGCAAGGTTCAAATGACTGTGACAGTTATGACTCTAAGCAACCAGAGCCAGCACCGGTTGGGGATCGGCACGAGGCTCAGGCGGATGAGTCTCCCCTGGCGGGGGATAGCCCAAGGCCTCAAGCCAATCGTTGGTG
>WNFD01008282.1_pt1 | contig 10235 bp, 5 predicted proteins | sample 5400491 | NCBI WGS metagenome assembly WNFD01 (sample SAMN13153343, study PRJNA577476) | soil metagenome | isolation source: 120 cm saprolite under Douglas fir tree site 2 hole 2 replicate 2 | place: USA:California | collected 2015-04-18
CCGACCTGCCGCGCCAACAGGATATGCTCCCGCGTCTGCGGCATCGGACCATCCGCCGCCGAAACAACCAGGATCGCCCCGTCCATCTGCGCCGCACCGGTGATCATGTTCTTCACGTAGTCCGCGTGACCCGGGCAGTCGACATGCGCGTAGTGCCGCTTCTGCGTCTCGTACTCCACATACGCCGTCGAAATCGTGATCCCCCGCGCCTTCTCCTCCGGCGCCTTGTCGATCTGGTCGTACGCCGTGTACGTCGCCCCACCCGTCTCCGCCAATACCTTCGTGATCGCCGCCGTCAAAGACGTCTTGCCATGATCGACATGGCCAATCGTCCCGATGTTGCAATGTGGCTTCGTCCGCTCAAACTTCGCCTTCGCCATCTTGCGGCTTTCTCTTCCAAAAAATCGTCACAAACAAAGACTAGTCTGTTGTCCAATCACCTGAGCGAACCGACCAGCAGTGCGGCTGGAGCGGGTGATGGGAATCGAACCCACGTAGCCAGCTTGGAAGGCTGGTGCTCTACCATTGAGCTACACCCGCCCGGCACACCGCCTTTGCCACCAGCCCTCCCGAATTACACCCGTCATTCCGCCAGATCCGGGCGCCGCGCGGCGCCTGGTGGAGGGGGTAGGATTCGAACCTACGTAGACATACGTCGGCAGATTTACAGTCTGCTGCCATTGACCGCTCGGCCACCCCTCCGCAAGCCGGTTTCGAAGGGCGCCGCGGAGACGGCCTCTTAAAGGTATTGCACCGCCATTGTCAACATGAACAACTCCGGCGCCACGCGATTCTCTATCGCGGGCGTCGGGGAACTCGATAGCGCCGACACACCAGCCAGTTGCCCGACCCAATGTCAGCTATCTAAGAATATAGAGGCGGTCATTCTAAAAAGCCAGCCCCCCTGCGGGGCCGCCGAAACGGTCCGGCGAGAAACCGCTTGCAGGGCTGGCCCAGGCGAGCCATGGCTAGGCAATGGCGATCAGGCACAAAGGACGCAAACACGGCCGAGACAACGCGTCCCGTTCATCGGCTGGGGCGGTTGGCCGCGGCAATGCGCCGACGAAGGCGGCTGGACCGGGACCGCAGCGGCGAGCGACCGACTCGCGACCTGCCCGGCAGCGGCCCCCGCGGGGCGCACCGGCGCGAGCCCAGGGAACGCCCGCCCAGGGAAGGCCCGCCCAGGGAACATCCGCCCGAGAAACGCCTGCCCGAGAAACGCCCGGCCGAGAAACGCCCGCCCTGGGGCCGGCCCCGGGGCCGTCCCGCGGCACGCCGCCGCAGCGCGCTCGCGCTGCGCCCCCGTCGCGCGAAGGCGGGCTGTGGCTCTACGGGCGCCATGCTGTCGTCGCTGCGCTCGCCAATCCGGCGCGGCGCATTCGACGCTTCCTCGCGGTCGCCGAGACGGCCGCCGAGGCCAAAGCGCTGATCGCCACACCGGGGGCACGCTTGCCGGCGGGGCCGCAACCCGAGATTCTGCCTCGCGACAGCTTCGAAGCGCTGGTCCCCGCGGGCGCCGTCCATCAGGGTATCGCACTCGCCGTCGAGCCGCTGCCCGAATTGGCTATTGAAGACGTCATAGACCGGATTGGGCCACCGCCGGCACCGGGCGCCGTGACCCAGATCGTCGTTCTCCTCGACCAGGTGACCGACCCGCACAATATCGGCGCCGTCCTTCGCTCTGCGGCGGGTTTCGGCGCCCTCGCCCTCGTACTGCCCGAGCACGGTGCACCACCGATCACTGGCACGCTAGCCAAGGCCGCCTCCGGCGCCATCGAGCATGTGCCGATCCTGCGCGTCGTCAATTTGGCGCGTGCCATCGATCGGCTAAAAAGTGCCGGATTCTGGTGCGTCGGCCTCGCCGAAGACGCCGAGCGCACCCTTCCGGAGCTCAAGCTCGAAGGCCGCATTGCGCTGGTTCTCGGCGGCGAGGGCGACGGCATGCGGCGGCTCACTCGCGAGCGCTGCGATCTTGTCGCGCGGTTGCCGACCTCGGGGCCGATCGCCTCGCTCAACGTCTCCAACGCGGCGGCGATTGCACTTTACGAGCTGGTGCGCGGTGCCCCTTCCCGCCCCTGAACTTCCTATCGGTCGCTGGTGCGCCGCCGCCCTGCTGATCTGCGGCGGCCGCTACCTCATGCAGCTGCGCGACGACAAACCGGGCATCTTCCTGCCGAACCATTGGGCATTGTTCGGCGGGGCGATCGACCCCGGCGAAGATGCCGCTGAGGCAATGCGGCGCGAGCTCTTCGAGGAGCTGGAATTCCGCCCTCGCGAGGTCACTGCCTTCACTGAAATGGCAATCGTGCTGCCCTCCGATCCGCCGCGCCGCGACCGGCTGAGCTTTTTCACGGTGTCGATAAACGAGCACGAGCTCGCCGCCATGGTCCAGCATGAAGGCGCCGACAAGCGGCTATTTACACCGAAAGCGCTCGCCCGAGAGACGCGTGTCGCACCCTGGGACCTTGCCGCCGTGCTAATGCACGCGCGTGGGACGGCGATGTTCGGGGCCCCCTATCTTGCTCGACCCATCGTCGCAACGACGTAGCCCGTCATCGGGCGATGGCGCCAGTTGCCAGGCGCTACCCTCGGCGACGATGGCAGCGTGCAGCCCCTCGATCGGCTCGAGCGCGCGAACCGACCACCCGGCGCCGCCACGCAAGAGAACGGCAGGTTCGCCCGGGATCAGCGACACGTCGAACTCATTGAGGGGAAGCGATAGGCCAAAACCGCGCGCCTTGACGAACGCTTCCTTGCGCGTCCAGCAATTGAAGAACCCCGCCGCCCACTGGTCGCGAGGAAGCGAACGCAGCATTCGCACCTCAAGCGGCGAGAAGAATCGTTCCGCCGCCGCCTCGAGACCAAATGTTGGAGCCCGCCATTCGATGTCGCAGCCGATTTCGACGCCGTCCGCGATCGCATAGAGAGCTAGGCCGCCTGAATGCGAGAGGCTGAAACGCAGATCTCTCGATTGCAGCCGCGAGTTGGGCTCGATGCGAGGTTTACCGAAGCCATTGCACGACAACGGGACCTCGGCTGGCGTGCAACCGAGCCGGATGGCGAGCAGCTCACGAAGCCGGCCGCGCCGCACGACGTAGCGCCAGCGATCTCGTGGAAAGCGGAACCGTTCGGCGCGTCGACGTTCGTCGGGGCTCAACATGCGCGCGAACCGAGCGCGCTCGGCAACACCAGGATCGAGAGTCATCCAGTACAATTCGACGATGGATATCGACGCGGCGGCGAATTCGCCCTCCCGTTCCGGCGTCATGCTTTTAGTGGCCGCCATTCTCCAGCGCCGCCGCATCACCGGCAACCGTCGCCGGTGGATCGCGCGACCACTGGATTCGTCCGTACCGAACGTCCTGGCGAAGAGCCCCGTCTACATCGACAAGGCACCGGCCCAACTGACGAGCCAAGCTTTCGACGCAATGCTCTTCCATGATCGTCTGATGCGCTCCCGCTATCGTGTAGACGTCGACTGCATTCGCCACTCGCCGCCAGATCGGCAGCGGATCGCAAGCGTCAAAACGGGGTTCGGTGCCACGGAACACGCTGAGCCTCCCGGCGTAGGGTCGCGGCCTAAAGGCGATGAACTCGCGGACCCCGATTTGGTACATGCGCTGATAGCGTGGCGACAATGCCCCGGTGGCCTCATTCGACGGGTCATCGGGTTCGCGCAAGCCGAGACGTAGCAGGAGGCGACGCCATACCATCGATACCTTGCCGAGGAGATAGGCGGGCCATTGCCTAGCCGGCATCTCCGTCATCTTCTGCATCACCCGTTTTGCCAAGGCCAATTGGTAGGCAAACCAAGCCGGCAGCGGCAGGTTGCGCTCATGGACGTCGACCTCGAACATCGCCAAGAGATCGACGGATTCACCGTACTCTCGCAGTCGGCACGCCATCTCAAAAGCGACGAGGCCGCCGAAGGAATAGCCGGCGAGCGCGTAGGGTCCGGCCGGTTGCCGGACGCGCAGCGATTCGACATAAGCGTCGGCCATCTCAGCGATAGTGCTATGCGGCTCTTGCCGCGGGTCGACGCCGCGCGCCTGCAGCGCATAAATAGGGCGATCGGTGCGTAGGCGCTCGGCGAGGCCCTTGAGCTGCAGCACGTCCCCGAAGATTCCGTGAACGATGAAGAGCGGCCGACCGCTCCCCTCCGGCTGCAGCTCCACGAGGTGCGAGAAGGTCGGCTCCTCCGTCGATCTCAGCAACTCGGCTAGCGACGCGACAGTCGGAGACCCGAACAGTGTCGCGAGCGGCAGGTCTCTCCCGGTCACCCTGCCGATCTCCGCGACCAGCATGAAAGCGAGCAGCGAATGGCCGCCACGTTCGAAGAAATTATCATGAATGCCGATGCTGGAGGCGCCCAGCAGATCCTTCCAGATCTCGACGAGTTTTCGCTCCAGCTCGTCTCGCGGTTCGGCAACCTCGAGCGACGCAATCGGTTCCGGCTCAGGCAGTCGGTTACGATCGACTTTCCCGTTCGTCGTCATCGGCAGCGCCAACAGCGCGACGTAGCGCGCGGGAACCATGTACCCGGGCAGCCTCTGCCGCAGGAATTGGGGCAATCCCGGAATCGCCCGACCCGGCGTCGTCTTGTCGACGACGAAGGCGGTGAGGCTCATCTCTCCCGACCCGTCCGGCGACGCGCGCACCGCAGCCGCGGCGATGTCGGGATGCAAAGCGATCATGCGTTCGATCTCTTCCAGCCCGACGCGGAAGCCGCGGACCTTCACCTGATTGTCCGTCCGACCAAGCCAATCGACGGTGCCGTCGGCGCGGTATCGCACGACGTCGCCGGTGCGATAGAGCCGCTCGCCCGGTAGAGCCGCGAGCGTCACGAAGCGGTCTTCGGTCAACGCAGCATCGCCGCGGTATCCACGTGCGACACCGGCACCGCCGATGTAGAGCTCGCCGGGAACGCCGGCGGGAACCGGGCGGCCGTTGGGATCCAATACATAGATCCGGGTATTCGCCACTGGCCGGCCGATTGGCACCGGCTCCTCGCCTGGCCCAACTTTATGCAGCAGCGACCAGATGGTGGTTTCCGTCGGCCCGTACATGTTCCACAGACTGGCGCCGCAGCGGAGTAGTTTCGCCGCGAGATCAGGCGGCAGAACCTCTCCTCCGCACAGGATTTTGAGCTTCTTGCTGCCTGACCAACCCGCCGCGAGCAGTCCCCGCCAGGTTGCCGGCGTCGCCTGCATCACTGTGCACCCCGACAGGTCGACCAGCGCCGCAAGGCGGAACGGATCGGCCGCTTCTTCGCGAGTGGCGACAATCACCCGACCGCCGGTGACGAGCGGCAGGAACAACTCCAAGGCCGCAATGTCGAAGGAAAGCGTCGTCACCGCGAGCAAGCTGTCATCGGCGCCAAACCCGGGCTCGCGCCGCAGCGTCGCCAGCAGATTCACCAGCGAGCGATGGCTCACCTCGACTGCTTTCGGCTTGCCCGTGGAGCCGGAGGTATAGAGGACATAGGCGAGAGACTCGGCATCGACAGCACCATCGAGCGCTTCGGCCGCCTCGTCCGCCCCGCCAAGCACCTCGTCGCAGAGGACAATGCGCACATCGCATCGCGGTAACCGCGCGGCGAGTCCCCGTTCGGTCAGCACGACCGCGGGACGGGCATCATCGAGGAGCTCGGCGAGGCGCGCTGGCGGCAAATACCCGTCGAGCGGCAGATATGCGCCCCCCGCCTTGAGGATCGCCAGCAGGCCGGCAAGCATTTCGAACGATCTGTCCACCGCAATCGCGACCAGGGTCTCCCGCCCCACCCCGGCACGCCGCAAGCGCGCGGCCAGCTGAGTCGCGCGCCGGTCGAGCTCGCGATAGCGCCATGTGCGCCCGTCAAATTCGACCGCGATCGCGTCAGGTGTTCGCCGCGCCTGGGCCTCAAACCATCGGTGCAGTGTCATTCGTGGATAGTCGCGCTCGGTGGCATTCCAGTCGTTCAGCAATCTGCGAGTTTCCCGAGGCGTCAGCAGCGGTAAGCGTCCGAGCGTGCATTGCCGATCTTCGACCACCGCCTCAAGCAGAACCGTCCAATGGCCGATCATTCTCCGGATGCTTGGCGCGTCGAATAGATCGCTGCTGTAGAGAAACCGTCCGATGATGCCGTCAGAGCGTTCGTCAAGCTCGAGATAGAGATCGAACTTCGCCGTTCCAACGGTCACGTCCATCTGGGTCAGGTCCCAGCCCTCGGCGAAGGCCGGCGCCGGTGGCTCGATCGAGAACAAGACCTGGAATACCGGATGCCGGCCGCTATCGCGCTTGGGCTGCACCTCGCGCACCACACGATCGAATGGAACGGAGCTGGCGTCCAGCGCCCCCAACACCGCGTTTCGCACTTCGATGAGGTATTCGCAGAATGAAGTTCCGGCGGATGGCTGCGTGCGTAGCGCGACGCTGTTGAGAAAATAACCGACGAGACCTTCGAGTTCGGGATGGCGACGCATGTCGGTGACGCCACCGATCACGATATCGTCCTGTCCGCTGTAGCGGTGAAGCAACGCCTTAAACGCGGCGAGCAGAGTCACATAAAGAGTGACACCCTCCTGTCGACTCAGCGCCTTCAGCGCAGCGGTCAATTCGGCCGACAGGCTGAAAGTCTCCATCGCCCCCTGATAGCTCGGCACGGCGGGATGCTGCCGGTCGGTCGGCAGCCGAAGTGCCGGCAGTTCGCCCGCGAGCTTGTGACGCCAGTAATCCAGTTCGCCCGTCGACGCGTCGGCCGCCAGTCGGCGCTCTCGCCACAGCGCGTAGTCGCCATATTGCAGAGTCGGCGGGGGCACATTGGGCCGGCGTCCTTGCGCAAACGCGGCATAGAGCGCGCTGAGTTCCGGCATAACGACGCGATAGATCGAGACCCCGTCAAAAATGATGTGATGGAGAGTCACATAGATCCGGTGCGTTTCCTGCGCGAGGCGCAGCACCCTGGCGCGCAAGAGCGGCGCCTTTCTGAGATCGAAAGGTTTACGCGCATCGACCGCGGCGATGCGCAAGGCAGCCTTCTCGCGTTCAGCCTCAGGCAAATCAGTCAGGTCGACGAGCTCGAGCTTGACGCGCAACTCCGGATGCACGATCTGCCGCAATCTGCCATCAGCCATCTCGAACGACGTTCGCCAGATTTCGTGCCGCCGCAGAATTTCATTGAAGCTCTGTTCGAATGCCGGAAGATCGAACGATCCGTTGCGATGGATCGTAATCGCCTCGTTATAGAGCGGCAGACCGGGCGCCATCGAAGCGTGGAGCCAGACATCCTGCTGCTCGGCCGAAATCGGCGGGACTTCTCCCATTTGCCGCGGCTCGACCCTTTCGCCCCAGCGGCGGCGGAGCGCGCCGTCGCCGCGGAGAAATCCTTCCAGGAGCAGACGCTTGCGTTCCGAGAGGTCAGCGGCGGTGATCATGGGTCGGTTCCGCGTCGAACGACACGGGCAACGAAGTCAGCCCGCGTAAACCCAAATTCTGGCGCCAGATGAGCGGTCCGGGTTGGAGTGCCAGCCCATGCAACCGGCGAAGCAATGTGGCGAAGGCGATCTGACCTTCGATGCGGGCGAGCGGGGCGCCGAAGCAGAAATGCGCCGCCCAGCCGAACGCCAGGTGGCGATTGTTCGGCCGGGTCAAGTCCAGTCGGTCGGGATCGGCAAAGCGCTCCGGGTCGCGATTGCCGGCCGCCATGACGGCCATTACGGCATCGCGCTTGCGGATCTGCTGCCCACCCAACTCCATGTCGTCTGGGGCGAGCCGCGCCGTATGCTGGCTCGGGCTCTCGTAGCGCAACAGCTCCTCGACCGCGGGCTCGATGATCGACGGGTCATCGCGCAGTCGCGCCAGGTCTTCCGGGTTCCTGAGCAGTGTCAGCAAGCCGTTGCCGATCAGGTTCGTCGTCGTCTCTTGGCCGCCCACCATGGTAACGATGGTGTTGGCGATCACCTCCTCTTCGCTCAGCCGCGAGCCCCCGATTGAAGCAGTCATCAGCAGCTGGATCAGCCCCTCGCGCGGCGATCGCGCCTGATCGCGCATGGCGGCCCGGAAATAGGCTATCATCTCCGCCACGCTGTGCAGGACGCGGCTGACGCGATCCGGGTTGTGTTGAAAATTCCCGAGCATCTCGGCAAAATCGGCCGACCAGCACTTCAGTTGCTGATGATCGCTCGCCGGGACGCCCAACAGCTCGGCCGTGACGATGGCTGGCAGCGGATTGGCGAAATCCGCGATTACGTCCATGCCGCCTTGCGGGAGTACTCGATCGATGAGTCCGTTGGCAATTTCCTCGATGTGCGAGCGCAGCAGCTCCACCCGCCGCGAGGTGAATGCGCTGGAGCACAGGCCGCGCAATCTGGTGTGGCCTGGCGCATCCATGAACAGCATCTGCCGTACCATCACTTGAGCGACCGGCTCCAGCGCGCCCATTCCCATTGCCGTCAACTGCTCAGGCGTCGGCGTGCGGTCGGCGGAGAATTTGTGCAGGACGGCGATTACCTCGGCATAGCCGGTGACTACCCAGGCGTGCAGAAAGGGGTCCCACAAGACGGGAGCACGCTCGCGCAGCCTGCGGTAGAGCGGATAGGGATCGGCCAAGATCTCCGGATCAAGCAGCTGATGGAGGCTCGGCGGCGGATCGGAGCCCCCCTTCACTCGGGCAGCAAGAAAATCCACGGTCATCTCAGCGCCCTCGCAGCGACACTAACCCGCCATCCACTGCAGCGCCTCGTCATCGCTCATCGAGCCGAGTTTCTCGATAATCTGCTGCTCGATTTTGGCTGCGAGATTCGCCACCGTCTGCGCTTCGAACAAATCGCGCAACGTCAACTCGGCGCCAAACGCTTCGTGCACCCTCAGCACCAGCTGAGTGCCGAGGAGCGAGTGCCCGCCCAGAAGGAAGAAATTGTCGTCGGCGCCGACGCGCGCGATGCCCAAGAGTTCGGCCACGATCGTTGCGAGGCCTCTCTCGATTGCCGTGTCCGGAACCCGATAGCCGGCATCGGGCAACGAATTTGCCGAGGCCGGCGGCGGCAGCGCCGCCTTGTCGAGCTTGCCGTTCGCCGTCACGGGCAGCGAGGCAAGGCTGACGAAAGTAGAAGGAAGCATGTATTCCGGCAGACAGGATGCGAGAAAATCGCGAAGCTCTGAGGCTCCCGGCTTCTCCCGCGCCGCCGGCACGATATAGGCGACGAGCCGCTTCTCCCGCCAGTCGCCATAACCGACGACTGCGCTCTGCGCCACCAACGGATGGCGATCGAGCGCCGCCGAGATCTCGTCGGGCTCCACGCGATGACCACGTACCTTCAGCTGGTCGTCGCAACGGCCGTGGAAGGCAATCTCTCCGTCGGGCAACCAACATCCGAGGTCGCCGGTGCGATAGAGCCGCGCGCCGGACTTCTCCGGCCGAGAGACGTCCGTCACAAACTTCTCGGCCGTCAGCTCGGGTTGTTTGCGATAACCGCGTCCGACGCTATCGCCGCCGATGTATATTTCGCCGATTTGACCCGCGCCGAGCTTTCGGCCCAGCTCATCCCGGATATGGATCTGCGTGTTGGCGATCGGCCGCCCTATTGGTGGCAAGACGCCAGCTCCGCGACCCGGCGAAACCACCGCCGAAGTCGCGACAACGGTACATTCCGTCGGGCCGTAATTGTTGACGACGGCAAAAGGCAGCCCGGCGATCGGCCAGGTGTGGAGCGTGTCGCCGCCGGTCAGCAGGAAGCGTAGCGCCGTTTCTTCCGGCCACGCCGTCGTGATCAGCGTTTCGGCCAGAGGCGTCGGCACGAAGGCGATGCTGATCCTCTCTTTGACCAGCCATTGGCGCAGCGATTCGGGTGAGGTACGGACGATCTCGTCGGGCAACAAGACGCAGGCGCCGGCGGTCAGGTAGGGCCAAATCTCCCACACCATCGCATCGAAGCCCAGGCCGGCTAGGTAGCTGGCGCGGTCAAGCGGTGTCACGCCAAAGACCTCGCGATGCCACGAGATCAGGTTGAAGAGGTTGCCATGAGTGATTTCCACGCCTTTCGGCGCACCGGTCGAGCCCGAGGTGTAGATGATGTAAGCAAGGTTGTCGGCGCCGATCTCGGCGTCGGCACGCCGTCGCGAGCCGAGCCGCCGACCAGATTTTCTCTCGACGCTCAATGCGATCCGGCCGTCGCCGGATAGCTGGCCGGCGCTCGCAGGGGCCGCGATCACGACCGGAGCCCGAGCATCAGCAAGCACCTTGCAAAGGCGTTCCTCGG
>WNFD01009754.1_pt1 | contig 10233 bp, 6 predicted proteins | sample 5400491 | NCBI WGS metagenome assembly WNFD01 (sample SAMN13153343, study PRJNA577476) | soil metagenome | isolation source: 120 cm saprolite under Douglas fir tree site 2 hole 2 replicate 2 | place: USA:California | collected 2015-04-18
TCACCGCCTGCACCGAAGTGACATCCCAGTCCTCGCGCGGCACGGCGTTCAGCGTGTGCACATTCATCATCCCGACCAGGCGGTCGTCCGTCACCACCAGATGGCAGCGGCGGCCCGTACGCAGCGCCTCGTGCCCGTAATCCTCCAGCGAAATATCACGCGCAATCGTCGGCACTTCGTTGCTCATAACATCCGCGGCGCGTAAGCCCGTCAACGTTTCTTTGATTTCGATCTGCGCTACGCTCTCCTGCGCCGCATTCAGCAGAAACCAGCCGATGACCAGCCAGAGCCCATACTGCCATTGCCCTTTAATCAGCGCATACCACGCGCCGAACATGATCATCGCGTAAGCGATCAGCTTGCCGCTTCCGGCCGCAACCTTCGTGGCCCGGGTAAAGTCCTTGGTGATGCCCCAGACGATGGCGCGGAAAATCCTGCCTCCATCCAGTGGAAAGCCCGGCAGCAGATTGAACACGGCCAGCATCAGGTTGGTATCCGATAGCGAACGCGCGACCGCTCCAGGCATGGCGCTCTCCGGCGACACCAGGGTGACGCCATAAAACGCCGCGGCCAGCACAAAACTTGCGATCGGGCCGGCGATTGCGATGTTGAATTCCTGAATCGCTTTCGACGGCTCCCGTCCGATGCGCGCCAGGCCGCCAAATACAAACAGGGTGATGGACACAACGGGAATCTTGTACGCACGCGCCACCATACTGTGCGCCAGCTCATGAAACACCACCGACGCGAAAAACAATACGCTCGTGGCGATGCCCACGCCCCAGTGCTGGCTGGCGCTCCAGTCCGCATGCTCCTGCGCGAACTGGGCATGCAGGCTGATGGTGATCAGCACAAAGATAAAGACCCAGCTCGGGTGCAGATAAATCGGTATCCCGAACACTCTTCCAATCAGCAATCCGGAGCGTGTGAGCATTATTTCTTTGCGCTAGCCCTCAACCGAAGTTCACCGTTGAACAACGGCGAACTGACTGCATCCCGCTTGGCCTCTCCATTATCCCTGATTCGCGCCGTCAGCCCAACGAACACACGCAGGACCGCGTCCCGGCACCCACGGCGTGTTCGGTGACACACGGAATCCACCGCTCGATTTTAAGGTAAGTTCTTATATTGCAATAAGTTAAGTTTTTGGCTGCTCCGGTGCCATTCCCTACAGCGCAAGCGCACCACAGCTCCAGGGAGGCACCCATGATCGACCTACTCGGCTTCACCACACTGGCAGTCGCCACAGTTTTCGCCCTCGCCGCAGGCACCGCGTTTCAATGGCTCCTCCTCAAGGCCACTTGCGCATTCATGCGCCCGGCCACCGCTCAGCGCGTCCCGCGCCCAGCCGCCGTCCGCCTCGCCGGCGGCACGGCCGAATTGCTGCGCGCCTACGTCGCGCACCGCTAGTCGCAAGCCCCGGCGCCCGAAAGCTCTCCACCCGGGCCACGCATCGAGCCAAGCCACCGCCACTCGAGCGCCCCGGGGAGCCCTGAAAGGAAACACCATGCTCGTCCTGAAATACCTGCTGGAAATCCTCGGCGCCAGCCTCATCACCAGCGCCGCGGTGATCGTGATTTACGATATATACGTCGCCACACAATTCCGCCGTCTGCTCAACCGCGCCACGCCCAGCGAAACAGCGCCTGGCGCGCCTTCGCTCTTCGGTACCGATGCCACCCCCGGCGCCACAGCCGCGGCACTGCTTGCCGCTCAACGCCCTTTCACACCCATCCGCTGGGGGCTGGCGCAGCGGCTGGGGATTTCCGGCGTCGCTCCGCTGCTGCTGGCGGCCAGCATCATCGTGATTCCCGACGGCCACGCCGCGGTCCGCATCAGCCAGATCTGGGGCGCGCGACCCGGCACGCTGTATCCTGGCGTGCACCTTGTCACGCCGCTGATCGATAGCATCGCGCTGTACGATACGCGCGAGCAGGTTTACACCACGTCGGCCGTCGAATCGCCGAAAGCCGGCAACGAAGGTAGCCACGGCGCGACACCAGTCACTCCAACCGAAGCCTTGATCGTCCAGGCGCGTGAAGGCCTCAACATCGGGCTAGCCGTCAGCGTGCGCTATCGCCTCGATCCTCAGCGGCTGACCTACATTCACGCCAATCTGCCGCAACCGGTTGGCGCGGAAGTGGTGGCGCCGACGGTCGCGACAATCTACCGTCAGCTCGCTCCTAACTACATCACCCGCGAAATCTTCGCCACCAAGCGCGAAGAACTCCGCATCTCCGCCTCCAACGCCATCACCACCCGCCTCGGTTCCGACGGCATCATCGTTCGCGAAGTTCTGTTGCGCGACCTCAAACTCCCCGAAGAATACGCGCAGGGCCTCGAAGGATTGCTGTTGAAAGAACAGCAGAACGAACAGCTGGGCACCGACACCGAAATCAAGCAGAAACAGGTGCGCATCGCCGAACTCGAAGCCGAAGCCCAGAAAGCCCGCGATGTTAAACAAGCCGAAGCCCAGGCTCAGGTCCGCGTCCTGCAAGCCAAAGCCGAATCCGACGCCATGCAATACACCTTGCCGCTGAAGCAAAAGCAGATCGAGCAGACCAAGTTGGAAGCCCAGGCCCGCAAGGAAGCCACGCTGCAAAACGCCGAAGCCGCCGCTCAGGCCAAAATCATCGACAGCAAAGCCGAAGTCGAGCGCCAGCACAACCTGTCCGAAGCCGAAGCCAATCGCATCCGCGTAACCGCACTCGCCGACTCCGAGCGCATGAAGTACGAAGCCGCTGTCTTGAAGAGCAACCCGATGCTGATCCAGAAGATCATCGCCGAGCGGCTGTCGGACAAACTTCAGATCATGATGGTGCCGGTCGACGGCAAAAACTTCTTCGCCAACGACGTCTTCCGCTCCGCGTTCTCCGGCGTCAACCCCAACTCCGCCTCCGACGACGGCACCGACACGCCAACCGGCGCCGCCTACTCCGCGGCCAAGGCCCAGAAGAACAACAACCGCCGGCAGTAACTCAGCCGATTGCAGCTGCCACAAGGAGGCCGATGCGATAGAAGCCGCACAAATCAACCACGTGTAGGGGCGCAGCACCGCTGCGCCCCTTGTTTTTTTTGAAGCAGCTCTCGAGTGACCGGAGTCGCTGTTTCATCGTCAAACTATCTGTCCAATCCATTGGACCCGAGCTAAACTCCGATCATGCTTCACAACATCTACCGTGACGTACTCCTAGGCCTTCGCTCCCTTCGCAAGAACCCAATTCTTTCGCTGACCGCGATCCTCACACTCGCGCTCGGCATCGGCGCCAACACCGCGATCTTCACGCTGCTCTATGGCCTCGTTCTGCGCAGCCTGCCGACGCCGCAGGCGTGGCAGCTTGTCAAAATCGGTATGGCTTCCGCCGCGGAGCCTGAGTCCGAGCAGAACTCTTCGTCCATTCCGTATCGCATGCTGCAGGCGTACCAGGCCCAGCAAACGTCCTTCCGCGAACTTTCGGCATGGAGCGGCGAAGATGTGCTGATGAAGGACGACAACGGTACGATCCGCAACTATTACGGCGTGCTGGTCAGCGGCAATGCGTTCGATCTGTTGCGCATTCAGCCCTATCGTGGCCGGCTGATCGCGCCGTACGACGACGTGCGGGGCGGTCCACACACTGGCTGGCCCGTTGTCTTGAACTACGGTTTCTGGAGCGAGCGCTTCGGTCGCTCGCCCGATGTCATCGGAACTCAACTCAAAGTTCTGGACCAAAACTCGCACAAGGAAATCACCGCCACGATTGTCGGTGTTACTCCTCCAGATTTTCACGGCGTCCGGCCCGGCCAGGAGCCAAAAATATACATGCCCTTGCAGATGGAAGACACGCTCGCTGGCAAAGCCACGTTGGATGATCCGGAAGCAGTTTGGGGTATCTCGGCGATCGGCATCCTCAAGCCGGGCGTCACCATGCAGCAGGCTGGGGCCGAAGCTGCCGCGATGCAAAAGGATCTCTTCGCCCGCTACATTCCGGCGAAATACCAGCACATCCCGTATGTTGAGAAGGCTTATTTCGTTGTGAACTCCGCGCGCGCCGGATTGCCCACCTACGTCAGTCGCATGTACAGGAAGCCGTTGTACCTGATGCAAGGACTTGTCGGCGTGGTGTTGCTGCTCTGCTGCGTGAATATCGGTGGCTTGATGATGGCGCGAATCGCGGCGCGACAGCGCGAGTTCGCCGTGCGCTCGGCTGTCGGAGCTTCCGCCTATCGCCTCGTGCGACAGTATTTGACTGAAAGTTTTGTGATCGCAATTGTGGGCAGTGCGCTAGGAGCTGTGGCGGCGTGGTATGGCAGTGATTTGCTGCTGCGCTTCTTCCGCAATCCGATGATGTCGCAATCGATTGACGTGCATCCAGACAAGGCGATGTTCTGGATGTCGATGTCGTTCGCGGTCCTCACAACCTTGCTGTTTGGCACTCTGCCGGCATGGCGCGCAGCACGCACGGATCCGGGATTGCTCCTCAAATCGCGGACGGGCATGGGCGGGCGGCGACAGATTGCCGGACGGATTTTTGTGCCGGTTCAGGTGGGACTGTCGCTTGTGCTGGTCGCGATGGCGACGCTGCTTTCGCAAAGCGTGGTGAAGTTGCGCTCGGAAAATACCGGCTTCGACCTCGATCACGTCACGATCCAAACCTCGCCGATGCATACGCTTGGGCTAAAAGGCGACACGAAGCTCAACCTTTATCAGCGGATGGTCGACCGGCTCCAGGAAATGCCGGCGATGAATTCCGCAACCGCGGTTTCGCAGACGCCAATGACTGGAGAAAAGCTCACCGGCGATTTCCTGGCGGTGTCGAGCGGGCCGAATCCGCCCGAAGACACGCAGATGCCCTACAACGACGTTGGCGCCGGCTATTTCCGCACCATTCAAACGCGCATACTCTATGGACGCGAATTCGAGAAGAGTAATCGCCAACTCGATGTCTGCATTCTGAATCAGTCGGCGGCGAGCTTCTTTTTCCCAGGCCAATCGCCGGTCGGTCAGTACGTGCGCAGCCGCAAGACCGCGGACTTTGAAGACGAATTCTCGTGCCGAGTGGTCGGGCTTGCTGAAGACGCAAAGTTTTTCGACCTCCGCCAGGCGCCGCCCAGAACGATCTATCTGCCACTGTCCGTGCAGCGCATCGACAGGCTCGGCAACCTGGTTTTTCTGATGAATACCCCCAAGAAGTCCCAGGCCGTCGACGCGTTTCGCACCACGATTGAGGAAATTGCGCCCACCATCCCGCTTGTACTCTTCGTCACCCTTCGAGAACAAATGGATGCCGCACTCGGCAGCCAGGAGCTAATCACTCTGCTCGCCAATTTCTTTGGCCTTCTCGCTCTACTCCTCAGCGCTCTTGGACTCTATGGCTTGCTGTCTGCGGGGCTTGCGCAACGCACCAGCGAAATCGGCGTCCGCGTCGCTCTCGGAGCCTCGCGCGGATCAGTTCTGCGCATGGTGCTCGGCGAAGCCCTCGGCCTGCTCGCCTGGGGACTTGCGCTCGGCGCACTGGCGCTCTTCTTCACCGTCCGCTTCGTCGTGACGATGCTGTACGGTGTCTCCTCGCACGACCCGCTCACCCTGACCGCTGTCGTCGCGACACTGACCGTGGTCACCATCGCCGCGGCCGCCATCCCGGCCTTCCGAGCCGCCTCCATCAATCCCATCGACGCCCTCCGCTCGGAGTGAAGAGCTGAGACGATATACACCAACCAGATTGGTCAGATTTTTACTGACGGCCAACCTACTGAGGGAATTTAGCGGCGAGGGCGAGACGAGCGAAATGGTGCGAGAGGTTTGAGTCCAGGCTGAGAATTGCCGTCCGAAGGAGTTCCCGCCCCCGATCTGGCCGGCCTGCGGCGAGATTCAGAATGCCCGCACGGTAAAAAGCGCCGCTGAAACGGGCGTTGGTGGCGACCGACTTGTCTTCTGCCTCGGCGGCCGCGACCAGGCGCTGCTTCCAGGCGCTTGAATCGAAGGCCGGGAGCTTACGCGAAGCGGCCCAACTCCAGACAAGCTCGCCATCGGACTTTGCGGCGGCAGAGAAGAGTTCAGCGGCACGATCGGATTTGCCACAATATTCGTAGACTTCTCCCAGCAGAAATCGGGTGCGTGCGGACTGGAGGTAAGATTCGAGTCCATCACGGGTGAAGGCCAAGTCCGAGACTGGCGCGCCGAGATGATCGGCGACATCGAGCGCCGCGCGGCAGTCGCTTGCCTGCGCCAAACTTGCAGACTGCAGAAGACGAACCTCGATCCATACCTGACGAACATTCGTGCCGCCCTCTTCCCTGCCAAAGAAGCGGCCGTGAAACAGAGACAAAGCAAGTGTGAAATCGCCTGCCTCCGCCTCGTTCAAAGCCAACTCTTCGACGAGAGAATTAGGCATCTGCCTCAAGTCAGGGTATCGCTGCAAGGTGGCCACGCGTTCAGCGGGAGGCGAACCGAGCAGGGTGAGGGCATCAACGGCGCCGGTGTAGTTGGCGACGTTGCGAGGATCGTTTCCGATTCCTTCGCTGAAGGAAGCTGAAGCAGCGCCGTAGTCGCCGGTCTCATGCAATAGGGCTTGGCCGAGGCTGGCATGCAGTGCCGGGAGCAGAGGGTTCAGACGGCGAGCAGCGTTCCATTCGCGCAGGGCATCCGCCGTTTTTGCGCGGGCATAGTACCACGTGCCGAGGAGAGCATGAGCGGAGGCGTCGTCCGGATTGAGACGCAACGCGGCATCAAGCGCGAGTTTTTCAACGAGCGTGCTAGGAAAAACGTACAGCGTGGAAAGCTTTGACGCATGGGCGAAATCGGCGGCTGGCGATTCTCCAAGTTGTTGACGGCAGTAACCGCGGAGATATACGACCAGCGGATTGTCCTGTGGCAAAGTCATGCCTGGCTCTGCCTGATCGGGATCGACTGCAGGATACCTGCGAGCAAGAACCGCTATCCCTTGACGATAAAGGCCGAGAGCCGCGTACTGCGTTCCGATTCGCAAGACGCGATAGGGATCGGCGGCAAGATGCGCCAGATCGGAATCGCCGGACAGTTCACGGAGAAAAATGTCGGAAGGATGGAGCTGCAGCAGTTCCCTGGCCTTTCGCGAGGCGGCCTCGGAGTTTCCAGATGCGGCCTGGACGGCGAGAAGTTCTTCGCTGGCGCGCAGATCGTTGGGTGCCGCCTGCACACTTTCGGTGAGCAACTGCTCGGCAGCAGAAAGATTGCCCGCGCGCGACTGCAGTTCCGCCAGGCGAAGCGCGGCAGCTGCCCGGAATTCTGGCGAGCGCAAGGCTTCTTCGTACGAGGTGATGGCGGCACGCTGCTCACCAAGAGCATCGTGAGTGATGCCGAGGTAGTAAGAGACTTCGGCGTCGGTGGTGTTACGAGCGGCAGCAGCGGAAAGAAGCGGGGCGGCTTCCGCGAAGCGCAGCAGAGCAGCGTCGAGACGTCCGACGGCCTTCAACAGTTCGTAGCTCGAAGAAAACTTTTGCAAGGCCTTCTGATAGCCGGCCACCGCGGAGAGCAGGTCGCCATCAAGCTCGAGAGTCTTTGCCGCTTGCAGCCAGTCGTCTGCGTTTTTGAGCCTGTCTTCCGGAAATTGGTAGGTCTGTTGTGGGCCGACTTTTATTTGTGAGGAAGGAGTCCAGTCGTATTGCCCTTCGGTTTGTGCAAGAAGAAGAGTTCCCTTGGCGTCGCGCAATTCGAATGTGAACTTGTGATCTGCGCTCGGCAGAGCAATTTCTTTTCGCCATGTCCTTTCGGGAGAAAGATTCAGTGTGTCTGCGGAGAAAGTGGTTTGACCGTCGAGGATTCGAATCGACGCGGCGGCGATCCGCCGATTCACGTTTAACGCGATAGCAAAGTGGCCGTCTTTTCGTTCGAGATGGACCACGCCGGCCAGATTCGCTCGAGAGATTCCGCCGAGTTCGCGGACCGGCATCCAGTACTCGGTGAAGTGAATCTGCTGGCGCGGCTCAAGGAAAGAATAGGTTTCCTGGTTGCGAAAGAGTCCTCCCTGCAGCTCGGCGTAAGCACTTTCGTTATCGGAGAGGGCTTTGCGCCAGTCGAGGCCGTCGGCATCGACTCCCCACGACCAGATCTTTTTTGCCGGAAGTTCGTCGTACCGAGAATAGTGCGCGGTGCCGGTGTTTGTGTGGGGATGCCAGATGCCCATGAAGTATTCGCGGCTGCCGTGAACGAACACGGAGACCGGGCCGGTGGTTTGATTGCGAATGATGCTCAGGTCGCGTCCCGAGGAGTCCACCGGCCACGGCTGAACTTCTGTGAAACCGTGAGAGGCTGCAAACTGCATCGAATACTCAATGCGCGTATCGTCCCAAATTTGCACACCGGCGTTGCTCCACCAATAGAAGCGGTGCCGGAAATCGCTGCGGTTGCTCAGCGTGACTCGTTGCTCAAGAACCGTCGAGCCGGGACGCAATGTTAGTTCCACCGTCCATTCCATGCCGTAGACTCGATCAACATTGCCAACGGTAACGGAGGCGCTGCCGTCGGCGCGCGAAGAGTGGGCAAAATCCACGGGCGACATGGACATCCAGTTGTGCGACACCGGGAAATTGAACTCCACGCCGAATGCAGCCCAGGCTCCGCGATAGCCGATGAGAGCTTTCTTGATGGACGGGTTGGCGTAGAACATTGGCTGGCCACTGATTTTGTCCAGGCACGTATAGACGTGGCCACCAATGTCCGGTAGCACTGAGCACTTCAGGTATTCGTTTTCGAGGTAGACGGCTCGAAGTTTATGGACGACGCGGCGATCGCTGATGTTGGTACGAAGCGTGTATGGGTAGTTAAAGCGCGTTGACGCGTATTGATCGAAAGCGGGATTGGGATCCGGCGCGCCTTCCTCGTAGACGGGGATTTCCAGGACGCCCTGCCATACGCGGACCTGAGCACCCAAAGGAGCGGCGGCGAGAAGAGTGAACAGGAGCAGCCATTTGCACCGCATGCGATTCCTCCTCTGCGGCGAAGCATATGTCAAACATGCTCCTCGCCAAAGAAAAACGGCCCCGCGGCTCCTCTCGTCGTGTTTGTCGAGGGCGGAAGCAAAGTTACCAAACATGAGTACTACAAACTCTCAGAAAAATTAGCACGTTACTTTCTCTTTCTCCAAGCTATGGTTAACCGCGTGGTGACTATAACGCAAGGAGAAATAAATTAATGACTTTGCTCGTTGAACTCAAGAAGGAACTTCGCAAGACCGAACAAGCCCGAAAGGAATTTGAAACCAAGGTCGCCACGCTTAGGCAGAAGGAAACCCGCATCCGCCAATTGGCTGCGGAAATTTCCGGAAGATTTGGAACGCGCAGTTAGGCCAGCACGATTTGAGCAAGATAGTGTTGCAGTAGGTCGCTACGAGTACCACCCGGCCGTATACGCCTTATCGTTTTACTACAACTTGCGTGGATCGCCGGTCTCAGTGGGGGCAAAACGAGGATGGGGTTTCGGTGCTAACAGTATGAATACACAAAAGATCTGGCGGAGAGGGGGGGATTCGAACCCCCGTTAGGGTGTTTAGTCCCTAAAACGGTTTAGCAAGAGGCACCGTCTCGGGCCCTGTTGCTCGGAATCAACAACTTACGGCGGACGAGATGCTCGTTTTCGGGCCAAGGCCGTCTCGTTCGGGAACAACTGTTCCCCAGTTGTTCCCCAACTGCTTTTTGGTTTTTCCGCATCTACCGACTTTTCCTCACATGGACGTTTACGCGAGACTTGCAACCATAATGGTCATTGCATTCGGGGCGGCAACTAACGTGACGAGGCGCGAGTATCGAATGAGTCGCTTGGTTTCGATTGTCGAGAAGAAGACTGTTGTGCGCGCAAGAGATCTGTATCGGTCAGGAATACATCCAGAAACGTTAAGTAGAGCGCTGCAACGTGGACTCCTTTTGAAGATCGGGCGTGGGCTTTACGCTCGCAAGGACTTTTCCGCGGACTTCGAGCGCCAGATAGTGCTCGCGTGCAAGCGCGTACCCAATGGCATCGTTTGCCTGAGTCCGCAGTCAGGTTCCACGACCTTCTCCCAGTTGGCGCTGCCTCGATTTGGATGGCCATCGACATTAAGGCGAAAAAGCCTGTGGCCGGTGGTCTGAAACTGCGCTTCGTCCGATTCTCCGGCCAAGCACTGACACAGGGAGTCGAGAATATAAGAATTGATGGCGTTCCTGTTCGTTTCTACAGTGTGGCAAAGACAATCGCTGACTGCCTCAAGTACCGCAAGAAATTTGGCGGCAACCTCGCCG
>WNFD01010169.1_pt1 | contig 10233 bp, 14 predicted proteins | sample 5400491 | NCBI WGS metagenome assembly WNFD01 (sample SAMN13153343, study PRJNA577476) | soil metagenome | isolation source: 120 cm saprolite under Douglas fir tree site 2 hole 2 replicate 2 | place: USA:California | collected 2015-04-18
GAGGAGACGGGTCGACCGGGACTTGTGTGGGGGCGCTCGACCTATGCGGGCGGCCAACGCCACGCAGCTCAGTGGGCCGGAGATCCGAACAGCACATACCGAGACATGGCGTCGACATTGCGGGGTGGTTTGAGCATTGCGATGTGCGGCCATCCCTTCTGGAGTCATGACATCGGAGGCTTTCACGGGCAGCCAACCCCTGATCTCTTCGTCCGCTGGTCCCAATTTGGACTCTTCTCTCCACTTTCACGGCTCCATGGCATGACGACCAGGATGCCTTGGGACTATGGAGAGGATGCTCTGCGAATCTTTACGGACTTCGTGAGACTTCGCTACCGCTTGCTTCCCTATATCTACGGCGAGGCGGTGCGTGCTGCCGAGACCAGCATTCCCCTTCTTAGGCCGATGATCTTGCAGTATCCCCGCGATGCCAACACCTACTTACTCGACTCGCAATACATGTTTGGTCCCGATTTCTTGGTCGCCCCGGTCTTCAATCGGGAGGGCCGGCGCACCGTCTATCTCCCAGAAGGAGATTGGTTTGACTTCTGGACCCGCGAGGTCATTCAGGGCCCGAAGGTGCACGAAGTCGAGATGCCCCTCGATCGTATGCCTCTATACGTTCGTGCCAATGCCCTGGTACCGACGATCGAGCCGCCCAACTCTATCCATGAGGGCCCGTTTGATCCGGTGACGGTCGATGGTTACCTTCGCTCGACCGGCACTCTGGAGCTTCGGGACACCGATGGGATCACCTCGGTCGCAGCCACGCTCACTGACTCGCGGCTGGTGATCGATTGGACTGGACCGAAGGACATATTGGGGTTCCGCCTCATAACGACGCGTGGGGCGCGCCCACTACAAGAGGTGAGCGTCAACGGCCGCTCCCTTTCTCAACTCACCCGCGCCGTGGTCGCCCGCGAGAACGAACCTGGCTGGACTCCGTCGGACGATGGCGGAGCCCTGGTCGTGATGCGTTGAGGCCACCTTTGCTCCAGGAGAAGATTAATGCATGAAACTCGTCCCGCGAACTCGGTAGGGATATGGGCGTTCGGGCCAAGCCCTACCCGTTTCGTGCCGAGCGGCTACCATCCCGAAGCCGCGCTCGAATCGATGGTCGAAAAAACGAAGCGGGTGGCCGACGGTCTAGCCGACCTCGTCGACGGACTCGAGTACCACTATCCAGGAGAAGTCAACGAGGATCGAATTGCTCCATTCAAATGGCATGGAGCTGCCAGTCGTCGCATCAGGCCTTCATACCGATCCCACATACGCGATGGGTTCGCTGATTAATCCGGTCCGAGCTCTGCGCGAGAAAGCTCTAAACACGAATCTTAGAGGAGTCGATCTCGCTGCCTCAGTCGGCGCCAACTTCATCATCTGGCCTGGTTCGGAGGGATATAACTATCTCTTTCAACGTTTCTACGCCGAGTCCTGGAAACGCTTCATTGATGGCATTGCCGAGATCACCGCGTACGTGGCTTCGCTGCACGTAAAAGTCTTCCTCGAGCACAAGAACAGTGAGCCGGCAATGAAGATTCTGATGCGCAACCTCGGGATGACGCTCTTCGTCATCGCCAAGGTCAAGGAGTCTGGGGTCGATACGTCGAACCTGCTCATCAACATGGATTGGCAGCACCTGATCATGAACGGCGAAACCCTGGCCGAGTACGCCGATCTGCTTGCTCGCGAAGGCAAGTTGGGACACCAACATGCCAAACGACGGATGGGGCAGTTTTGACGACGACAACATTGTCGGTACCAACTTCTTCATGCAAACGCTTGAGCTAGCAGTGGTGCTCCAGGATGTCGGCTACGGCAGCAAGGGCGAATTGGTTGGTTTCGACCTTTATCCCTACACAGAGGATCCGCTTGCCGCGGTGCGCCGCTCGATCTTCCAGTGGGATTTCATCTGGGACCTTGCATCCAAGATCGACCGCGAGGCGCTGACCAAAGCGCGTGAGAGGGTGGATGCGATCGGGGCTATGCAGACGGTCTACGCCGCGCTGGGGCTGGATCGGGAACATGAAGCTGCGGTTATACGACGTCGGCAGGCAAGGCGTGAGAGCAAACAGCGGAGTGCTTCTGCGTGAGCGTTGTAGTCGGCCTCGACGTCGGAACCAGCGGCGTTCGAGCACTTGCCGTCGAACCTACAGGGAACGTGATCGCTGACGCGTCGGCGGAGTATCCGATCCTCACGCCAAGGCCGGGCTGGTCGGAGCAGCACCCGGAGCAATGGTGGCGAGCGGCCAGAGCCGCAATTCGTAAGGTGACGAGCGCGATAGGCGGGCAGGTAGTAGGTCTCGGTCTGGCAGGCCAGATGCATGGCTCTGTCTTCCTCGATGCTCGCGATCGGGTCATTCGACCTGCGCTGCTCTGGAATGACCAGCGCACGGATCGGCAATGCCAGCAGATAACTGAAACGCTCGGGCGAGACAACCTAGTGGCGATAACTGGCAACCCAGCGTTGACCGGGTTCCAAGCGCCCAAAGTGCTGTGGCTTCGCGACGAGGAGCCCGCGCATTTCAAGCAAGTAGCTCATGTACTCCTCCCGAAGGACTACATTCGGCTACAGCTGTCCCATGAATACGCGACGGATGCGTCAGATGCATCCGGGACGCTGCTGCTGGACCTCCGGCGACGAGTCTGGTCGCAAGAGATTTTGAACGCCTTAGACATACCCAGCCACTGGCTCCCGCCAGTGTTCGAGAGTCCAACAACAGCTGGAACCCTCGACCCTGAAGTTGCCACTGAGCTCGGGCTTCCGCCAGGAATCCCGATTGCTGCCGGAGCTGGTGACAATGCAGCAGCGGCGGTTGGAATCGGCGTCGTTGAGGACGGACTCATCAGCTCATCGATTGGCAGTAGTGGTGTGTTGTTCGCTAACACAGCAAATTTCGAACCGGATCCGTCGGGTCGTCTGCACGCGTTTTGCCACGCGGTCCCCGGTGGCTACCACCTGCTGGGAGTGACACTCTCGGCAGGCGAATCGCTGCGCTGGTGGCGCACCGTGCTGGACAGTCAAGATGGATACGGCTCACTTAGCGAGCTGGCGGCCACCGCGCCCCCAGGTGCTGAAGGACTCATTTTCCTGCCGTATCTCACGGGAGAGCGCACGCCCCACCTCGATCCCCTCGCAAGGGGAGCATTCTTCGGACTCACAGCACGCCACGGCCGTGCACATCTCACGCGCGCGCTGATGGAAGGCGTGGTTTTCAGCCTGGCCGACAGTCTCGCCATCATGCTCGGCCGCGGCGTTTCGATCAAGCAGATGCGGGTCATCGGCGGCGGCGCCCGCAGCCCGCTCTGGCGCCAGATCCAGGCCGATGTTTTTGGAATGCCCGTTTATCAGACCGCCGTCGACGAAGGTCCTGCCTACGGCGCGGCTCTTCTAGCCGGAGTATGCGCTGGCGTGTTTTCAAGCGTGAAGGAAGCCTGTTCGGTGGTGCGACTTCGTCCAGACGTCACTGAGCCAGACGAGCGCCGAACACAGCTCTACAAGAACTACTTTGAGCTCTACAAGAGCCTCTATCCGCTCACCTCATCGGCAATGGCGCGCCTATCCCGGCTTGCGTTGGAGAACTGATCCATTAATGCGCGGTGACAGCGCGAATATGCTGCTCGGCTTGGCCCTCTTCTACGGCACCTTCGCGATTCCGTTCGGAGTGTTCGTCATGAGGTCGTGGTCACTCAGGATCCGCGATGACTAGTTCGAGCAATCCATCGAATTCGGTCGGGCCCGCTCGCCCGCTCCGTGTAGCGGTGGTCGGTCCAGGTGGGTGGGGCCGCCAGCACATGCGTATCTTCAGCGGGCGCACAGACACCGAATTGGTAGCCATAGTCGGCCGCGACCCAGAGCGAACGCGAAGAGTTGCTGCCGAATTTCACACTGCTTCCTTTACGGACATCGACTCAATGCTGGAAGGCGCCCAACCAGACATGGTCAGCGTCGCACTGCCCAATGAACACCATTTCGAGCCAACATTGCGCCTAGTCCGAGCCGGCCTTCCGCTCCTCGTTGAAAAGCCCCTTGTATTCGATCTAGGGCAGGCCGATCAGCTGCTCGAAGAGGCAAAGCAACGAGAACTCTTCTTTGCAATCAACTTCAACCACCGGTACGCCGAACCGGTGCGTCGGGCGAAAGAGGCGATCGCTCGAGGGGACGTGGGAGATCCCGTTTTCGCAGTGTGGCGATTTGGTGGCGAGCCCAACTTCGGCAGTCATCCGCACGCGCAACTCATTGAGACCCAGTGTCACGGATTCGACATGCTCGAGCACCTCTGCGGGCCGATCGTGTCGGTGATGGCACAGATGACCAACAAGACACACGGCCCCTTCACAACTGTGGTGATTGCGCTCGAGTTCGCTAACGGCGCTGTCGGCGGACTTATCGGTACCTACGACTCCTCGTACGCGCACCCCTTAGCCCACTACCTAGAAGTGAACGGGACAGCCGGTCGAACATTCATCGAGGACACGGTAAGGCGACTCACGATTTCGCGAGTCGGCGACGAGAACAGTTCCGTGTGGCAAGCCGGATATTTCAACGACGAGCCTCGTGAATTCCATCGAACCTTTGACAGGCACGTCGATGAAATCCTCGCAGCGCTGCGTCAGGGTCAGCCGCCGCCAATCCACGCGTCAGCCGGACGACGCGCGCTTGAGCTGGCGATCGCATGCATCGACTCGTTTAGTACGGGACGTCGAGTGAGAACTGAGCCAACCGACCAGTGATTCTTGCGCTTGACCGTAGAGGCTCGGTGGACTGGGAAAGAACCTGGCATTCAAAGTCGAGCTGCGCAACGACGCGAGAGATCCAGTGCGCTGATTCGTACGCGGTGTGGAGATGACGCCGATCTCCACGCCCCGGTTTTCGAAGATGTAGACATACTTCACTTCGGGCAGGGCGCTGAGTTCGAACTTAATGCACCTAGTCGTTCCGCTCAAAAGATGATTGTGCCGCTGTCATCTGTAGTAGTTGAGGTGGCGCAGCCCAAGGACCCGACGTGCCGGCCACGGACGCTGAAATCAAGGAATGGGTCGGACATTGGCCTGGGGCCCCCAGGCGCTGGTCACGCGGAGCGGTTGGAGGCTTGTGGGTGAGGGCTCAGCCTCCGCCCGGAGGAGCCAGAGCTCCGCGACTAATCACAGCCCGAGGCCTCTCGACCAGCCGAGGGACGTTGCGTGCTAAAGAGAAGCTCGCCAAGCCCAAACATCGGCAGTATGCTTGAGTCCGAAACAGGGGCCTGGAGGTCCGGTCGCCAGTCCAATCCCACAAAACCGGATGTTCTCTACTGGTTTCTGTCACTAGGGGGGAAAGCGCCATGATCCAGGCGGCTTCAGGTCATGCGATCACACGCCGCATGCTGGCAGTCAGCATGAGCGCCCTGTTGCTTGCTACAGCGGGCACATTTGCGGCGGGAGCATTTCACGCTGCCTACGCCGCCGGCTGTTGGGGCGACAGCTGTGAAGGCCTGGATCCTTACGCTACATCGGGCTGCACCTCATCCCTCATATCTGAGTACACGAAGTACTTTCCGCCAACGCAGTACAATTCCTGGTTCTACTTCTACCAATTCTGGTCCACGTCCTGCGAGGCGGGGTTCTCAGAACTAATCAGCGGTTCGCAAAGATCAATGATTGCGTGGGTCGATGAATACCGATACTCAAACTGCACCGGATTTGTCAGAAGTGAGCCGCTCAATTGGCAAACAAACGGCGGTTGGGCCGGGACCGACGTCTGGTCACCAATGGCAAGCGAAGCCGTCTATTACGTTCAAGGCCACGGGATCCAGGATGTGTTTAGTGAGAATCGGTGGGCTAACAGCACAGCATGCGTATGAGACCGTCCGTCGATAAGTGAAGCGGCCCGGGCCCTCGTAGGGGTTGCAAAGAACTTTTGCGATAAGTCGCCTGTGGGCGGATCGCGACGTCAACCGCACCGGGTGTGATGCTGGGCCGACGAGGTGGTGCAAAGAGGTTGCTCACGGGTCGCGACAACTGATAAACAGCTACGTAACCTTGGGCCGAAGGGGTCCGATCCTCCCAGCGATCCGGACGGTGCTCTGGATGCCGTGCGGCCATTTACGGTAACGACGGCCCAACTCGCTGCCGGCTAGCTCTTCGCCTTCGACGTCCAGTATTCGATCGGGTTGTCCATCGCCAGAGCCGCTAATTGACGGGTCGCACTCAGCAATTCATCGACAGCGCTTTCGGGTGTACGAGGGGGAATTTCAGGATCAACCATGGGTCAGGCTACCTCTCGCGTCTGCAGACCTGAATGGGTCGGTCGGCGGAGCGATCCGATTCAGCGCGTCAAGGGTCGGCCACGGCGGTCCTTGGCGCAGGGCTCTGAGATTCGATTCCAGCTCCTGCTCGCGGTTCGGGAGCTGGTCGTCGGCCTCGCAGCGGATCAGTGCGACCCTCGCGAGGACGAACCCCCGGCACTCATGGACCAACTCCTGGTTCGCGTCTGAATAGAGCGCAGCGACCTCTGCGGGCACGTAGGCGAGGTCGTACTCGACGGGTCCTCGGCAGGGGGTGTCCCAATCTATGAAGAGAAGACCGTTCTCCGTGTCGAGCACGTTGTCCGGATGCGGTTCGCCGTGCAGGACCTGCTCATGAGCGCCTCGGTCCCGAATGGATCGTGTCAGGCTCGCGAGAGTGTTGCCGATCAGCTCCCGATCTGAGGCTGTGAGCATCGGCGTCTTATCCCGGCGCCCAAGGAGTTCCTGAGCCCCAGGAACCCACTCCATGAAGTGCGGCGGCGCGTCCGTGAGCGTTCGCATCCCGGCGTGGAGTCGTTCCAGGGCTTGTGCGTACCGGGCCGTCGGGCCACCTGGGGACGGGCCGGACTCATAGTGGCTCGAAAGGGTGCCGGACTCGTAGTAACTCCAGAAGCTGACCAAGAAGCCGCCCCTGCTATAGACCCGCAGCTCAACTCGGGGCTCGGGAGCGACGACAGGGCTGCCGGCGTCGGCTAGGCGTTGAGCGAGGCCGAGCTCCAAGGGATTGAGTCCACCCGCATGAGCGACCCTCGCAAGGACGTCACAGGGAACCAGGCGCAGAGCCAGCTTCGTCGAATCGCGGAGGACGACCGCGTTCTCGACCGCTAGACCAAGGCTGGCTGCGATTGACATGGCAGCATCGACCGCGCGCCGCAGGGCCGCTGGTTTCACGCCGCGCTCCTCGTTGTCAGGGTGCGCGGTGACACCCAAAGAGCGCCCTTAACAGAACAAGAGAGCGCGACGAAGCGGAACTGGAGAAGCTTTCGCGGACTATTGGCCGGGATATGAACTTCCTCGACTGACGACACGGCAGGCAGACTCCTTTCGACTAGACGTTGGAGCGTGCCGTGTACCGGATCGGCACGCGATGACCAGGTCAACGGACCTCAGCGTCAGCGCGTGCCTTAGCAGCCGGGTGTCATATGGCGCCCATTCTGCCAGACGGACTGCACTACCACCAGTAGCTTCGGTTCCGGCGGGGTGGGTTGGTCTCGACCAGTCGATCGCAGATTTCAGCTCAGCCGAGGGCGCAACGGATGGATGGCGAATGTCGGGTCGAATCCCGCGGCCTACACCTGCTAATCCGGTCGCCCCGAGATCAGGTCCAGTGCTCCGGCGGCCGCGACCGCGTCCCTGAAGTTGCCGAACATCTTGCGGACCGTCCTCTCGCACGGAGTCATCCGGGCAATGGGCCACGAATCCTGCGTCGGCAAGCAACCGTGCTGCTCAACGAATCGCCGGACGGCCGCGAGCGCGATCTCCTGGCGGTCGCCAGCGACGTCGGGGACGTGGTAGGGCGTTCCCTCGAACTCGTCGGAGCAGTGCTTATGCCGACACCTTGGGTCCACAAGGTCAACGCACTGAACTGTGTCAACGCTTGCCCCTGTAATGCCACTTCCTAATGCGAGGTGGCCGCCGGTCCCCGCCTTTTGATGCACTCGCCGGGGCACAGCCGGGGGACAGATTCCCGGCACAATGCGGATCTAAGAGGACACGGAGGGACACCAAGGCACGGCAATTTGAGTTCAGGCGGACATCTGCGGACCCGACGGGATACTCGAGGAAACGCCACCGACACGGTTCGGGACCGTGAGGCCCCGGGTTCAAATCCCGGGCCCCCGACCATGTCATGTCTCAGGACATCGCGGACACATGTCTCACGACATCGCGGACGAGTGTACGTCCGCCCAGCCGCTGGTAATCGCGGGAGGGGTCCAGGGTCAGCTCGCGGAGCAGCGTCCCTTCCTCGGTGACCACGCGGACGTGGTCGCCGGCGACGAGAAGGCGGACTGGGCGGTTTTTGTAGGCGAGACCGAGGCCGATGTGGCGGAGCCGACCAAGGTAGCGCAGGGTGACTCGACCGAAGCGGTCGACCTTGTCCTTTCGAACTCTGAAATGGGTCGGTGAATCAGCCTGGTGGGGTTTGGCTTTAAGGCGGGCGTCGAAGGCGAATAGAGGGGTCTTGCCGCCGTGGGCGCGGTGGGGTCGCTGCTGGTTGAAGTAGTCGCGGAAGACGTCGAGTTGCAGTTGCAGGTGAGTGAGCGATTGCGGAACCGCCTGCTTGGTCAGGTACCGCTTGAGGGTCTGATGGAAACGTTCGACCTTGCCGCAGGTCTGCGGGTGGTAGGGGGTGGGGTGGATACAGCGAATGCCTAGTCTCTCGAGCTCGGTCTCGATGATGACCTTGCCTCGGCGCGACTCGCCGCTGAACACCGCCGCGTTGTCGCTCAGCCAGGTCGCCGGAAAGCCATACGCCTCGGCCGCCTCATGGAAGGTCTGGACTACATCGGCGGCTTTGATGCTGGAGAAGCTGACCGATGCCAGGACGAGGCGGGAGTGGTCGTCGATCAGGTTGAGAATCTCGACTTCGCTACCGTCGGCGAGCAGCCAGTGGGTGGCGTCAGCCTGCCACATCTCATTTGGTAGCTCCGCCTCAAAGCGCTTGAATGAGGACCGCGGTCGCTTGTGGGGCTCGGGGACAATCAGGCCCCGGCGGCTCAGGATCCGCCAGATGGTGGCTCGCGAAGGCACTCTGTCCACGCGGCCGACCAAGTGGTGGGCGATGGTCAGCGCGCCGGCGTCGTAACCAGCAGCCATGAGCTCCTGGCGCAGCTCGAGGACAGCAGCCAGGCTCCAACGCCGGATAACCACCCTGACGGAAGCGCGCGACGAGCTCATTGATCCAGCTTCGCGACAGGCCATGGCTCCGAGCTAGCTCAGTTGGGCTCCGGCCCTCGAGGACCACCGCATCGACCACGTACCGCCCCAGGCCCATCGCGACACCCCCTCGATCTGGATGGTGTCCGCTATGTCCTGAGACATGCGAACCCTAGAAGCGTCCGCTATGTGGTGAACTCACACACCCGGCCCCCGACCACTTTTCGAATACGAAGTCGCGCTGCTTTCGCGGCTGATGTGACAACGTCGGTGTCACGTGTAGTAGTCGTGTAATAGTTTCGCGTTCCGGCTCATAGCTGGATGGCAACAGCTGCTGCCCTCGTCAAAGCGCTCACCCAGCGCCCTCAGGTGCGCGGAAAGTCAGTCGCGGTTCCCGAACGATCCACCGTGCTCTACGCGTCCATTTATGTGCTGGTCCGGCTCGTGATCAGCCTCGCAACGTTCGCGACCAGCTCGGACTCGGAGCGACGCGGCCGCGCTAACCGCGAGGCGAAAGAATCAAGCCGCGCTTACCAGACGCTCGCCTGATCGCTCGGTTTACGCCGTGACGGACTTTCTGCGCATCTCAGGGTCAGAACCGCTGCAGGACCAGCACGGATCGAGCGGCCGTCCGCACCACATCGCTGACGGCTCGCGTTTCTGGCTCGGGCTGCAGCCGCTCGGTATCGTAGAGAAGCCTCCAGGGACCGCCGTACTGCTTGGGCAGCGTCCACTTGACCTCCCGCGAATGGGCGTTGAACACCAGGAGAAACGAGTCATCAGAGAGAGGCTGCCCGCGTTCGTCGTGGCCCGGGATCCCTTTTCCGTTCAAAAAGACCCCCAGCGAGCGCTCATGTCCGGCTATCCAGTCCTTGTCGGTCATCACCTTTCCGCTCGGCTTGAACCAGCCAATATCCACAGTGCCGCGAATCCGGCGCCCCTGGAACCACCGGCGCCGGCGAAACACGGGGTGCTCGCGTCGCAGCCCGATCAGCCAGCGCGTCACCTCCAGCAGCTCCCCGTCGACCTGATCCCAGTTGACCCACGACAGCTCGTTGTCCTGGCAGTA
>WNFD01013631.1_pt1 | contig 10232 bp, 7 predicted proteins | sample 5400491 | NCBI WGS metagenome assembly WNFD01 (sample SAMN13153343, study PRJNA577476) | soil metagenome | isolation source: 120 cm saprolite under Douglas fir tree site 2 hole 2 replicate 2 | place: USA:California | collected 2015-04-18
CAATCATGAAGGTTTGCGCGCGCGATGGTAAGCATTGAGGAATAGCCGCAAGCTTGAGCGGAGACTTCATTCGGCAATCATCGCGCCTCCGGAAATGCCGTCGGAGCGTGCGGTGGGTGGAGCGCCGTGGCGCGGTCCGTCCGCATAATGGGGCGGACCGTGCACGGCTATTCACAATCAAAACGTCTAGATTGCGATCTGGTACAGTTCCGCGGCGTTATCGTGCAGGATTGCCTCTTTTTCTGCCCGAGTGAGGCCAATCGTATGCTTCTTGAGCAGTTCCTGCGACCATGGCCAGGTCGAGTCGCTATGCGGAAAATCGTTGGCCCACATCAACCGGCGCGGATTGCACATGTCGGTCATCTTGAATGCAACCCAGTCGTCCTGGAACGTCATGTAGACATTCTCACGGAAGTACTCGCTCGGCCGCTTTGACAGCGTCGCACCCGTCATCCAGTAGCGATGGCGGTCGTAGGCATGATCCATTCGATACATGAAGTGTGGGGCCCAGCCGGCATCCGCCTCGACACACACGATCTTGAGCTGGGGATGGCGCTCGAAGACGCCGCCGAAGATAAAGGTGCCGATAATGTCCTGATTGCCCCGGATGATCGACATGAACGAGTTAATCTTGGGACCGCGCGGCGGTTTGGCGACGCCTTCGCGCGATGTCAGGATATGGAAGCTCAGCGGCATCTGCATCTCGATCGCGGCTTGCCAGAACTCGTCGTAGATCGGACTGTCATAATCTTCCATAATCGGAAAACCGGACATCATCACGCCGCGCAGGCCCATCGCTTTTACCCGCTCGAGGTCCTTGATGCCTTCATCGGGCGAGCGCATCGCGGTTTGGCCCAACCCCAGCAGGCGCTCGGGATGGGGGCTGCAATAATCCGCAATCCACAGATTGTAGGCATCGAAGCAGGCTTTCTTGTAATCCGCATCGGGATGATTGCATAGGATCATGCCGACGCTGGGATAGATGACCTCGGCAGCGACGCCGTCGCGATCCTGATCGGCGATGCGCGCCTGCGGGTCCCATGAGCCGCGGTGCAGTTCGTCGAATTTCGCATGGGCCGCGGCGCCGGCCAGTTCTTCGGCGCTCTTGCCGGCGGCGGCGATGAGCCCCATCGGCACGCTTTCCTTCATGCCCTCGACGACATAAGTGTCACCGCGTTTCTCGTCCCATATGACGTGTGGCGCGGTTTCCTTATATTTCAGGTCAATTCGCGCCGAGTAGGTATCCGGCGGCTCCATAATATGCGAATCGGCCGAAATGATCGGTTTGGAAATTACGCGGTCGTCCATTTTTTATTGCTCTCCTCCGCTTGGGTAGAATGCGACAAATGCTAATAGTGGATTTGTGGCGGTTCGTAAAGCTATCGGCGGACCCGCTCGCCACAAAGTATTCGAGCTGTCCGGCCCCTGACCATCAATATTTAAACACGTCCGCCTGGCCGAGCACAGCGCTCAGCGGGATCGACAGGAGGGAGGACAATGGTAAAGCTAATCGTTTGCGCCAAACGCAAAACCGGGATTACCCACGAGGAGTTCAGCCGCTACTGGCGACAGAACCACGGCCCGCTGGTAAAAAGCGTGCCCGAATTCATTCGCCATGTGCGTAAATATGTGCAATGCCACATTGTGAGCAATTCGGTGCCAGTGGGCGCCAGTTCCGACTAACAAGGCGTTCAACGAACCGCGCTATCTCGAAATTATCCGTCCGGACGAACTCAAGTTCGCCGACCTGATGAACTGTGTCTCCATCGTGACGGAGGAAATTCCGATACACGGCTGAACCACGTTACAGCATGGGCAATCATCGCCTCAGCTGCGAGTAAATAGCCGTGTGCGCAGCACGTGAGATCGCTCAGCCCACAATGACCGGCACCTCGATCAGCGGCCCAAGAACGTCGCCTAAGGCCGCGCCGCGTTGTGGCTGATGTTAAGGCGACTGCGAGGAATCGGTTGCCCATCGCCTTCGGACCATACGCGAGCCCAGCGTACCGCAAAGCTCCGAAGCCGTTAGCCTGAAGGGTGTTAGCCCTAACTCGGCCCTTAGTAGGGGAAATTCGCTAGCAAAGACGCGGGCTGTTGGTGGCGCAAAGGATAGGGAATCCACTGCGGAGTGTGGTTGCGCGACACTGTCGGGTCGCAGGCGCTTCGAACTACTAAGAAAACCAGCGAAAGGACTCCGACACCATGAGGCCGCGAGTCAATTGTGAAACGGGTGGAGTCAAAGCGGTCTGCTCGTTCTGCCGCCAGCCCCAACGTGAGCGCGAAGATGATGTGGACGAACTGTACTCGAACACATTCCGGGACGTAAATGGTCGAGCGATATACGTGTGCGAGCCCTGCCAGCAGCGCAGACTAGAAAATTGGCGCAAGGCTAAGCGTGCGCCCAAGGGGCAACGAGCACGCGTTTACCGGCAACTCGCTTGAGGTTTAGTACGCGCCTTCTGGTCGCAGACGTAGGAGGTCTCCGCGGGTGGTAGATGTATCAGATGAACGCGCCGCCATTTTGCACCAATTGTTGGCTCAGCCGAGGCTTCGAGCGGCCGACCTCGGGAAGGTGCCGGAACGGCCTGGTATATATGTCATCTATCTTCACGTGCCCGATCCGCTCTGCCTGAAACTGGGTATTGCTGGGCCTAGCAGGCTGCTGAAAAAGTCTTCTGAAAGCTCTCCCCCTATCAGAGGCTGTCGATTATTGTTTGTTCCCCCTTCCCATTGTGAGACCGTGCGAAAAAGGGGGAATAGACCCGAAAATCGACAGCCCCTATCAGGGGGAGAACAGAAGAGGGGGGTCCGCAGTCAGCGCGCGCAGCGCGCGATTATGCAATTGCTGAGTCTGCATCGGTACGGACATTCGATGATCGCCGCCTTTGCGAGCGCGGCTGAATAATGACCCTCTCCCTCCCCTCCCCCTGTCAGCCCTGTCAGGGGGGGATATATACTGGCCCCGCTCGGATGCCATCGAGACGTTTCCGTTCCCTTTGGAAGTTCATCTCCAGAGAAGCGGAAGGTGTACGGCCTCTAGTGGCCTGTAAGGTTGAGATCGGTATCAACGTGCCCCGTCGAAACGAACCAGACAACCCCCCCACCTGACTTCCCCCTGGTCAGATATCCATGGGTCCGTTGGACCCGCCACCTTGCACGAAAGTAGAAGCCAAATCCGTAGCGAACGGCTCCTTGCGACCGGTCTCGACTCTTTACTTGCTTGCCCTACCGCCCAGGCAAATCGCTCCGCGTTGATCCCTCGGCTTCGCTCGGGATGACAAAAAAGGCTGCCAGCGTCACAAACCACCACTTTCATGCCAGGGGGAGGGATCAAGAGCGATACCGCCCACTAGACTAGTGTCATGTTTTAATCAATCGCAGTAACTAGCGCGTGGACGCCCTGTCCGTCATCCCGACCGGAGCGGAGGGATCGCGCGCCGTCTGCGGCGCGCAGGCGCGGATGCTTCGTATTGCGGGATCCGTCCGGTTGGAGCTGCTGCGCACGCGCCATAGGTCCGAGGATGCACCCGCCGACGGTGTGCGCTCCCTCGACTTCCCCCTCGGGCTTCGCTCAGGGCTTCGGCTCACCGGGGTGACAGAACCGGACACTGCTCGATGTTACTCATACTTTATGGACTGAACGCTAGTGTCCTGGTATGGGCGGCTCTCGAGCCCGCCGTTTCTGCTGCTCCGCTTCTTGCCAAGAAGTCATCTCCAGAGACACATCGTTGTCGTTCCGCTCGATGATGTCCGCGTCCCTGTTTCCGTTCCCTTCGGGAAGTTCATCTCTAGAGACGGAGCTCCGACCTAGATTCCGGATCGAACAAAAATTCCTGGGCTTCCGTTCCCTTCGGGAAATTCGTCTCCAGAGAAGAAGCAGCAAAAGCAACTCGGCCACATCTTCGAGTTTGCCGTGTTTCCGTTCCCTTCGGGAAGTTCATCTCTAGAGACAGTTCTTTTTCATCAAAATCAAAGCCCGGGCAAAAAATGTTTCCGTTCCCTTCGGGAAGTTCATCTCTAGAGACCGAGGAGCTCCGCTTGGTCGTGGTCGCGGAGATGTTGTTTCCGTTCCCTTCGGGAAGTTCATCTCTAGAGACTGGCGGGATCACTAAAATAAATCCCATTGCGCGCTGGTCGAAAGGTTTCCGTTCCCTACGGGAAGTTCATCTCTAGAGACCTTGTCCTTACAGCAAGTGCCATCGGGTTATGTTGGCTTGTTTCCGTTCCCTACGGGAAGTTCATCTCTAGAGACCCTTCAGGAAGAACTTATCGCCGCGTCGGCGAAAAAGTTTCCGTTCCCTACGGGAAGTTCATCTCTAGAGACGTGCGCGGCCAATTCGACCGCCACACCTGCGGGTGGCAGATTGAGGTTTCCGTTCCCTACGGGAAGTTCATCTCTAGAGACTGCAAGCTCGAATAGTTACGTGGCCGGCTGTGGTAGTTTCCGTTCCCTACGGGAAGTTCATCTCTAGAGACAGTAAGCATTGCGGGGCTTTTTGGCTCGAACCGTGATCCGTCGGCCATCAGTTTTTCCCTGCAAGTGCTTATCGAGATTGGCGATTGTTGCACATTCGCCGGAAACTTCGCAAATCCCCCTTGCGGCCGCAGGCCAAAATTGCGTATCGGGCGTTCCCGATCGCGAAAAGCCGATTAAAACCTGCATTTTTTGCCGTTAAGGGTTTCGCAAACCTCCGCAGCGCCGCCGGCAATGGTGACATTTGCGGCTTTGAGGGTCGGCGCGGCGGGAAAAACCTCGGAGAAAGCTGGGCGCCACAACCTCGCCATCGGCGATTTTCGCAAACCCCGGCCGACTCTCTGCGTTCAAGGGGATTTGCGAAGGTTTTCGTGCCCCCGGCCGAATGCCGCTGGGGTGCCTTTTGGGATGGTTTGCCCAACCTCTACCGGGCTTTTTTCCAGGATCCGGCCACTTTCGCAAATCTCACTGTCATTTTTGCGCCGCTTCACGCGTCCTTCTCTATTGCATGATGGCCAATGGAGACAGCAACCGCCTGCTGTTCGCGCGCATCTGTGCGCCCGACAATCTGCGCGCGGCGTGGGAACGAGTCCGCGCCAAGCGTGCCAGGGGCGGTCTCGACCGCCGCACGGTCGAAGATTTCGACGCCGACGCTGACCGCCAGCTCGACCAGCTCCGCGCCGACCTCGTCAGCGAGCGCTACGCCCCGCTCCCAGCGCAGGAGTTTGCCGTGCCCAAGGAGGGCAAGTCCGGTGAGCACCGAATACTGGCGCTGCACACGGTGCGTGACAAAGTCGCGCAGGAGGCGGTGCGCCGGATCATCGAGCCACACTTCGATCGGCTGTTTCACGATTGCAGCTACGGCTACCGGCCCGGCCGCGGTCCCGCCCGCGCGGTCAAACGGGTGTCGCACTACCTCGTTCAGGAGCAGCGCCGCTGGGTTGCCTCCGCCGATATCGACGACTTCTTCGGCTCGCTCGACCATCAACTGCTGACCTCCGCGCTGCGCTCTCAGCTTAAAGACGAGGCGGTGCTGCGGCTGATCCTGCTGTGGCTCCAGATGGGTACCGTCGACGGCGCCGGCCGCTGGCACGACGTTTACAGCGGAGTCCGCCAGGGCTGCGTGCTGTCGCCGCTGCTCGCCAATTTTTATCTCCGCCCCTTCGACCAGTCGATAAGCGACCAGGGTTTTGCGATGGTGCGTTATGCCGACGATCTGGTGCTTTGCTGTAAGGAGCGGTCGGGGGCGGAGCGCGGACTGGAACGCGCGAGCATATTTCTACAGCAGCGGCTGCGGCTCAAGTTCAATCCCAATCCGCGCCCCATCGTCGATGCCGAGCAGGGCTTTGTATTTCTAGGCGTCAGCTTCATCGGCGATACCCGCGCGGTCGCCGCAGCGAAGCTGGAGTCGGCGAAAAACCAGCTTGCCCGGCTGATCCGCAACGAGCATGAACCGGTCGCGGCACTGCACCATCTGAACGAAGCCGCGGGTGGCTGGCGCCGTTATTACGGCGCTGTGGTGAAGGAGAAAGAACTGGCGCCGCTCGAAGAATCGCTGTTCGAGGCGGTGGTGAATGTTATCGCCGGGGCGCGCTCCGCCGGCCGCATCAGCCGCCGGGAGCAGGCAATTGAGTTGCTCGGCGGCCTCGAACTGCTGCAGACGCGTCCTGCTAAAGAGCGGGCCGACGTGATCGAAGCGCTGGCGCGGCGAGGATTCGAACAAGCTGACAAAGGCGGCCAGCTGCAGAGCCTCTCGGACAGCAAGAGCCCTCGCCGCCGCACAGGTTCGAGAACGGACCATACAGGCAACCCCCACCTATCCTCCCCCTGGTCAGGGGGAGGGATTCAGTCGTCGCCCAATCCGCGTGCTGGCATGAAGGGTGAGCATGCGGCTCTCTTCCGTGCCGGCATGCGCGGACCCAGTGTGAGTCCTGCGGACGACACGAGTCGGCCGAAGGGGCGCTACCGGCAGGGCGTAAAAGCGGGGGCTTCGGTCGCCTCGGTGGTGCGGGTGCGCAAACGCGAGCAAATGCGCCGCTTCGCTGCGGTTTCCGACCTGGTGATTAACACGCCGGGTTTGTTCGTGGGCAAAGCGAGTCAGCGCCTGATTGTGCGTCATCAGCGTAAAACCATCTGCGAGGCGCCGCTCGAACGGCTCGGCTCGGTTACCTTTGCCGGTTCCGGCGCATCGCTGTCGACCGATGCGATAGGTCTCTGTGCGGAACGCGGCACGCCGATCATCTTTCTCTCGCCTTCCGGCCAGCCGCTGGCGGTGGCGCAGTTGCCCGCCTGGAGCGATGGCGAGGTGGCGCTGATGCAGCTCAAAGCAATTGAGCAGGGTGCGCCCGCCTTCGATATTGCGCGCCGTATCGTACGCGGCAAGATTCGCGGCCAGGCCAATCTGATCAAATATTTCGCCAAGTACCGCAAGCGGGTCGCAGGCGATTTCGTCGCCGTATATACGAACTACCTGGCGGAGCTTGAAAAGCTGCTGGCTGAACTCGAATCGTATAGTTGGGATGGCGACCGCGAATTGGCGCGCGGACGCCTCTTTTCGGTCGAAGGGCGCGCCGCCGGCAGCTATTGGAGCTTGATCGGACGCATCCTGGGCCCGAAGATTACCTTCGAGGGACGCCGGCGCCGCGGCGCCACCGATCTGGTCAATTCGCTGCTCAACTATGGCTACGCGGTGCTGCAGGGACGGGTCTGGTGCGCGATAGTGCGGGCCGGGCTCAATCCGAATCTTGGCTTTTTGCACGCGTTGGAAGCGCGCCGCCCTTCGCTGGTCTTCGACCTGATGGAGGAATTCCGGCCATGTGTGGTCGATCGTACGGTGGTGACCCTGCTCAACCGTAAGCAGCCGCTCGCTGCCGATGCCGCGGGCAGGCTCACCGAGCAAAGCCGGCGTCTGTTGCTGGCGGCGCTGTTCGAGCGGTTGAGTGCGCTGGTCCGCCTCCGCCGCCGCGAACGGACGTTGGAAGAAGTGATCGCGCATCAGGCCCAGGCGCTGTGTAATCATCTGCGTGGCCAGGGACAATTCCGGCCCTTCTCATGCAAATGGTAAAGGGACTACTTGCAGATGCCTCATTCGCACTCAGATACTAGCCGCCGCCCGCCAGGACGCTTCTGGCAAGCGGAGCGTGAACGGGTCAGGGTTAAAATTTGCGGGGTCAAGAATATCGAGACCGCGCTCGCCTGTGCAGCTCATGGCGCCGACGCGATTGGAATTCACGCCGTACCTGCAACACAGTCGCTGGAACGGCTGGAAGATTGGCAGCGCTGGTTGGCGGCCGTGCCATCGGCTATCAGCATATTTCTGTTGACCGACACCAGCGACCTGCTTTTGCTGGAGCGGCTCACAGCTCTGTCGTCCTGCGACACCATCCAGCTTCAAGCTCAGCATGAGCCGGAAAATGTGCACCGGGTTGCGCAATGGCTACGGCCGCGCGGATACAAGCTGGTCAAGAGCCTGGGTGTCACAGAATTGGACGAGCCAACAGCGCTCAGCTATATCGACGAAATGCAAGGCGCGGCCGACGCCTTCCTGCTCGACACGACGTTTGGCGGCGGCAGCGGGCGCACGCATGACTGGCAACTAGCCGCAAGGATCGCGCGGCGGCTGACAGCGCCGATAATCCTGGCCGGCGGACTGACTCCGGGGAACGTCGCGGACGCGATTATCGCCATGCGCCCATTTGCGGTCGATGTCGAGTCGGGCGTCGAGGTCGCGTTACCCTCCGCCCACGGCATCGTCCGCGCCAAGGACTTTGAAAAAGTCGCCGCGTTTGTTAAGGCCTGTAGGGGCAGGGATCACCTGCCTTGAGCCGATGAAGCTCGGTAGCTTCGATGTCCCCGATGACGGCGGCGCCGCTCTGCGGCGGCTGCTTGACCGCGAGCAGCAGCATCCTTACCGCGGCGCTGATCAAACCAGTCTCGAAACCCGCCTCGCACGAGCATTGCCCGATCTGCAGCGGCGCCAACTCGACGCCGAGGCGGCGCTTTATCTGTTCGCCAATGTTCTCTACTGGACCGATGAGGATGGACGCGGGGCGTGGCGGGAGGTTTACGCATCGCTTGCCAAATGGTGCATGAGAAACGGCCTCGATGTGCTGAACGACTGCTATTGGCTGCAAGTCGCGCATGAGAACGACGTCAACGAGGTATTCGAGGCCAATAATCTTGCCGGACGGACCGATCCGTCAATTCAGCCCGGTATCCGCAACCTCGGCGAGTTATGGGCGATGGTCAAACTAGCCGATAATTCCGGATGCAGCGGCGCACAGCTCGAAATTCTGCGCACTGTAGCGGCGCGGCCGGTATGGGTGCTGTTCTGGGACGTGAATTTAAGCGGGGCCACCGCCGCCAAGGAAATCAAGCGAATCGGGCGCTGTAGCCAAATCCTGCGGCCGGGACTCGACACCACGATTCATCTCGCCAGCCAGATTAACGCTGCAGCAGCGCGCGAGACCATCGCCAAGGTCTATGCTGATCTGGGCTTGTCGGGCGAACAATTCAGCGCTCGCGAGCTGGGCTCCGGGGATACCCTGCAATCTGGCACGCGTCTGCCGTCCAGCATGCATCAGCGCGCCGTCGAGCTTTGCCGGAACTTCTTCGACCAGGTAGTGCGCAATGATGCCAAACGTGACCGGCTGCGTGATGTTTCCGAGTTCGGTTATCGCGACGGCGGCTTGCTCCTGGTCCGGCAAAGTAATTGTCCGAACAACTCCATTCCGCTCCTATGGTATGTCAGTCCGCAAGGTGGAGCGGCCGGCTATGCGGCGCCGTTTGCCCGCCGTTTTTCGACCCAATCGCATCAGTCCGCCGCACCCCATGACCTCGATCAGCTCACCCTTGAACAGGTCACCGGATACGCCGCGCGGATGAAGGCGTTATGCGCGAGCCGCGGCACCGGCGCCAGAATCGTAGCGGTATCTACTTTCCGTCATCCGGCTGAGAATCCCGCAGAGCTGGCCGACGCCATATTGGATTTGAGTACTAACTTCGCCGGGCGGCGTTTCCAGGGGCAGGATTGGGACACCATGCTGAGGCCCGGCACCTGGACCATCTGCGGCTGGTTCTACATGCGCACGGCTCGATCGCGTTCGCCGCCGGCGCGGCCCTGAATCTCAAGCTGCAGAAACGAATCGATGTCTGGCAGGGCGGGGCGCAGGGCTCACGCTGGTGGACGGTGGATGACAATGTGCCCGGACAGGTTATGCCGCCCCTTCAATTTGAAGTGAGCCGGACTGGTTGCGGTGAAGATATCGCGGTGGCGATCGGCCTGGTTCATTCAATCGCCGGCGAAGTTAAAAAATATGTCGGTAACCGGATTGCGGTCCTTCTTAGTTGCGAACCGCAAAATGGCCCTTCGCAAACCGCAATCATCAATGGGGCGCACGCCTGGCAAGTTGCCCAGCAGATCGTGAGCGAGGTGCGCAAGCTCAGAATCGGCTCGCGCCTCAGCGGCATTCTCCACATTTTCGCCGCCTGTCCCAACGCCGTGCTGGTAGCACTGGGGCGGCAACATTACCTGTTAGGCACCTGCCAGCTCTACGAGTACGATCCCGAACCAGCTATTTACACCCCTTCGCTAAAAGTAACCTCCAGCCGGTAGTGGCGCAGGCGTCTCGCCTGCGATCATCGGGGGCGGGGCGCCCGCGTCGACTAAGACCCGCGCGTGAGGAATCCCGCCTCTGTATTTTTTTCAGGCAGGCCAGCCCGCCAACACTCACGATACTCCCGCAACCGGTCGCTGCTC
>WNFD01008286.1_pt1 | contig 10231 bp, 7 predicted proteins | sample 5400491 | NCBI WGS metagenome assembly WNFD01 (sample SAMN13153343, study PRJNA577476) | soil metagenome | isolation source: 120 cm saprolite under Douglas fir tree site 2 hole 2 replicate 2 | place: USA:California | collected 2015-04-18
CCATCCGCTCGCGCAAGCCCACGCTCATCAATGCCGTGATCGATGAAACCGCCGGGACCGAAAGCGGTCGCATCACGAGCCTGAATCCGACAAGCGGAAAAAAGAAATAGGTTTTTGGAGATCAGAATGGAAGCACTCAAGGGAATCCGCATCCTCGACATGACCCACGTGCAGGCGGGCCCGACCTGCACGCAGCTGCTGGCGTGGCTGGGCGCCGACGTGATCAAGCTCGAGCCGCCGCAGGGCGACGCGACGCGCGGGCAGTTGCGCGACGTGCCGAACGCCGACAGCCTGTACTTCACGATGCTCAACTGCAACAAGCGCTCGATCGTCGTCAACATGAAGAGCGCAGAGGGCAAGCAGGTGTTCGTCGACCTGCTGAAGAAGGCGGACATCGTGATGGAGAATTTCGGGCCCGGCGTGCTCGACCGGCTCGGCTTCCCCTGGGACAAGATCCACCAGCTCAACCCGCGCGTCGTGATGGGCTCGATCAAGGGCTTCGGCTCGAGCGGCCCGTACGCCGATTTCAAGGCCTATGAAAACGTGGCGCAGGCGATGGGCGGCGCGATGAGCACGACAGGCCTACCGGAGGGGCCTCCTTTTGTTACGGGCGCGCAGATCGGCGATACCGGGACCGGCCTGCACCTCGCGATCGGGCTGCTCGCCGCGCTGCGTCAGCGCGACCGCACCGGCGAGGGCCAGTACGTCGAGGTCGCGATGATGGACGGCGTGATGAACTTGTGCCGGGTCAAGTTCCGCGATCATCAGCGTCTTTTTCGGGGTCCTTTAAGTGAATATTCAGTCAAGACCGCGCAGGGCATGGGCGCCGTGCCGCGCGCCGGCAACGACTCCGGCGGCGGCCAGCTCGGCAACGCCATCCACTGCAAGCCCCACGGCCCGAACGACTGGCTGTACGTGGTCGTGCAGGAAGCAGTGTGGGAGGGGTTGGCGAACCGGATCGGGGGTGACGCGCTCGCGAAAGATGCGAGGTTTGCGAAGATCGCCGAGCGGCGCAAAAACCAGGATGAAATGTGGCAGATCATCACCGACTTCGCGAACAACTACACCAAGCGTGAGTTCATGGCGATCCTCAATCCGCTCGATGTGCCTTGCGGCCCGATCATGAGCACCGAGGACCTGGCCAACGACGAGCACGTGCGCGGGCGCGACATGTGGGTCGAGCTCGACCATCCGCAGCGCGGCAAATGGTGGAACGTGGGCATGCCGATCAAGCTGTCGGCCTCGCCCGCCGACATCCAGCGCTCGCCGCTCCTCGGGGAGCATACCGACGAGGTCCTCAAGTCGGTGCTGGGTTACGACGATGCGAAAATCGCAAGCCTGAAGCAGGCCGGCGCGTTCTCCGCGCCTCCCAAGAAGGCGGCTTAGGTATGCGCGTGGCGATCGTCGGTCAGCAGGATTTCGGCAAGGCCGTGCTCGAGGCCTTTCTCGCGCGCGGCGACCAGGTTGCGGGCGTGTTCTGCGCACCGGAAAAACCGGGCGCCAAAGCCGATGTTCTGAGAACCCTTGCTCAAGAGAAACAAATCAAGGTCTTTCAGTTTCCCTCGCTGAAGAGCGACGAGGCGCGGGCGGCGATGAAGGGGCTCGACGCCGAGCTCGGCATCATGGCCTTCGTGCTGCAGTTCGCGCCGCAGGACTTCGTCAGCATTCCCAGGCACGGCACGATCCAGTACCACCCGTCGCTGCTGCCGAAGTACCGCGGTCCGTCGTCGATCAACTGGCCGATCATCCGCGGTGACGCGAAGACCGGCCTCAGCATCTTCCGGCCGACCGACGGTCTCGATGAGGGGCCGGTGATCCTGCAGAAGGAAACCCCGATCGGCGCCGACGACACGCTCGGCACGGTGTACTTCGATCGCCTCTTCCCGATGGGCGTTCAGGCCATGCTCGAGGCGGCGGACCTGGTGGTTGCCGGAAAGCATCGCGAGCGAGTCCAGGACGAGTCCCAGGCCAGCTACGAAGGCTGGTGCCGGAAGGCCGAGGCGCGCATCAACTGGGCCAACCACGCCGACTTCGTGTACAACGTGGTCCGGGGCTGCAACCCCTCGCCGGGCGCCTGGACCACGCTGGAAGGGAAAGAGTTACAAATCTTCGACGCCCGCAAGCATCCGGTGCGCACTTTCGGCGCGGTCAAGGGGAAGATCGGCGAAATAGTCGAGGTGTCCGACAAGAGCTTTCAGGTCAGCGCTCAGGGCGGCCGCATCGAAGTGCTGCGCGCCAAGCTCGGCGACGGCAAGAAACTGGCCGCCGTGGAGCTGCTTTCCTCGGGCGCGATCAAGGCCGGCGCGATCCTCGGCAACTGATTTCATTTCGCTTTCCAAAACACGCGTAAATATTTGACGCAGCGTAGTTTTGGCTGCAACAATCCGCCCTAGGCTCCTGATCCAAAAAAGCTGGGAGGCGGGGCATGAAAACCGGTTTGTGGAAGACCGACTGGTTTCTCGGTGCGGTCGTGGTGCTGGTTGTGCTCGGGTTCAATCGATTCAGCGATCTGATTCCAAGCCTCGAGCAGAAGGCCTACGACATCGGCGTGCAATCCACGTCGCGCTCAGCATCGGACAGGGTCGCGGTGATCGCGATCGACGACACGAGCATCGCCAACATCGGGCGCTGGCCCTGGTCGCGCGAGATCCACGCCAGGATGACCGACATCCTCGCCGGAGCGAAGACCAAGGTGATCGCGAACACGGTGTTTTTCAGCGAGCCGCAGATCGACCCTGGGTACGTCTACATCACCAAGCTGCTCGACCTCGCCACGCCGACGCCGGAGATGGCGCCCATCGTCGCGCTGCTCAAGGAGGCGGAGCAGACGCTCAATACCGATCGCCGGCTGGCGGAAAGCTATGTCAAGGCGGGCAATGTGCTGCTGCCGGTTTTCTTCCGCATCGACATTCCGCGCGGCCGACCCGACAGGCCGCTCCCGGAATACTTCCTGAAGAACGCCATTCCCGCGAAAATCGGCGATGACTTCGGCGCCCTGGCGACTGCCGAGGTGCAGATGCCGGTCGAGCTGATCGGACGCAGCGCCGCGGCGCTCGGCCACCTCAGTGCGCGGCCGGACGTCGACGGCGGAGTGCGCACCGAGCCGCTGGTGCTGCGCTATTTCGACCATCATTTTGCGTCGCTGTCGCTGATGATCGCCGCGAAAAGCCTCAACCTCGGGCCGGGCGACATCAAGATCCAGGCCGACAGCGTCAGCCTCGGGGGCCTGCGCATCGGCACCGATCCCCAGCTCAAGATGTACACCTATTTCTATGGCGATCGCGACGACCGGCCCGCTTTCCCCGTCGACTCGTTCTACGACGTCTACAGCGGCAAGATTCCGCCCACCAAGTACACCGACAAGATCGTGCTCATCGGCGCCACCGCCGCCGGCATCGGCACCTACCAGGTGACACCGGTCTCGCCGGCAACCCCGCCCGCCGTCGCCCTGGCGCACGCGGTATCGTCGATTCTGCAGGAGCATTTCTTCGTCGTGCCCCCCTGGGCGTCCGCGGCAGAGCTGCTCATCATCGTGCTCGTCGCCGCCTATCTCATCGTGTTGCTGCCGCGGCTCAAGGCAGGCGCGGCGCTGGCGATCTCGGGCGGCGTGTTTGCCGGGCTGCTGGTGCTGCACTTCGCGCTGATGAGGTCCGCAGGCATCTGGATGCAGCTCATGCTGCCCGCAACGCTGCTTCTGATCGGCCATGCCGCGCTGGTCTCGAAGCGCTTCATCGTCACCGAGCGCGCGAAGCTCAAGTCCGACGAGACCTCGGCCGAGTCGAACCGCATGCTCGGGCTCGCCTACCAGAGCCAGGGCCAGCTCGACCTCGCCTGGGACAAGTTCCGCCAGGTGCCGCCCTCCGCGGCGCTGCTCGACAACCTCTACAACCTGGCGCTCGATTTCGAGCGCAAGCGCCAGTTCAACAAGGCCGAGGCGGTGTTCCGCACCATGCACGACTTCAATCCGAAGTTCCGCGATCTCGAGCACAGGCTGTCGCGCGCGAAGCAGCTCTCGGAAACGCTGATCCTGTCCGGCACGGGCAGCCATCCAGGCGGCGCGCTGCAGCTCGGCGGCGAGAAGCCGAAGTTCGGCCGCTTCGAGGTGCAGAAGGAGCTCGGCAAGGGCGCGATGGGGGTGGTCTATCTCGGCAAGGATCCCAAGATTGGGCGCGAGGTGGCGATCAAGACCATGGCCCTGTCGCAGGAGTTCGAGGCCGACGAGCTGGCCGAGGTGAAGCAGCGCTTCTTCCGCGAGGCGGAGACCGCCGGGCGCCTGTCGCACCCCAACATCGTCACCATCTACGACACCGGCGAAGAGCACGACTTCTGCTACATCGCCATGGAGCTGCTGAAGGGCGGCGACCTGGCGCCTTACACCAAGGGCGGCAAGCTGCTGCCGGTCGACCAGGTGGTGTCGATCACCGCGCGCGTCGCCGATGCCCTGGGCTACGCGCATCGACAAGGCGTGGTGCACCGGGACATCAAGCCCGCCAACATGATGTACCACCGGGAGAGCGACACGCTGAAGGTCACCGATTTTGGCATCGCGCGGCTCACCGACAGCTCGAGGACCAAGACCGGCATGGTGCTCGGCACGCCGTCTTACATGTCGCCCGAGCAGCTCGCCGGAAAGCGCATCGAGGGGCGCTCGGACCTGTTCTCGCTGGGCGTGACCCTGTACCAGCTGCTCTGCGGCAGGCTGCCGTTCGAGGGCGAGTCGATGGCGCAGCTCATGTTCAAGATCGCCAACGATCCGCCGACCGACATCCGCACCATCCACCCGGAGCTCGCGCCGCCGCTGGTGGCGTTCGTCGAGCGCGCGCTGGCGAAAAACCCAGACGAGCGCTTCCAGACCGGCGAGGAGTTCGGCGGCGCACTGCGCGCAACGCTGTCCGCGACGGTGACCCGCGAGGTCGACATCCCGCTCTGAGCGCGCGTATGGACCTCACACAGACGCTGGAAATCGCAAGCTGCACCGATCCGGGCATGGTGCGCTCGCACAACGAGGACTCGGTGGCGGCGGACGCGGCGAACGGGCTGCTGGTGCTCGCCGACGGCATGGGGGGCTACAACGCCGGCGAAGTCGCGAGCGGCATGGCGACCACCGTCATCGTCACCGAGATGCAGCAGGTGCTCGCCAGCGCGCGCCCCTATGACGTCGACCCGCGCACCAGCCAGGAGATCGCCGCCCGGCTGCTGCGCGAGCAGGTGCTGAAGGCGAATAGCTCCATCTACCAGGCCGCGCAAAGCCAGCCGCAGTACGCCGGCATGGGCACCACGCTGGTGGTGTGCCTGTTCTACGACAACCGCGTGCTGGTGGCGCACCTTGGCGATTCGCGGCTCTATGTCCTGCGCGACGGCAAGTTCAAGCAGGTGACGCGCGACCACTCCTTGCTGCAGGAGCAGATCGACTCGGGCCTGATCACGCTGGAGCAGGCGAAGAACGCGCAGCACAAGAACCTCGTGACCCGGGCTCTCGGCATCGACCCGAGCGTTGAGCCGGAAATGCACGAGTACCGGACCAAGCCGGGCGACCTCTATCTGCTTTGCTCGGACGGTCTGTGCGACATGGTCGACGATGACGACATCGGCATGGCGCTGCAGGCACTGGGCGGCAACCTCAAGCTCTGCGCGCAGCAGCTGGTTCAGATGGCCAATGACAATGGGGGGCGCGACAACGTTTCAGTTATACTCGTCCGCGTCCTTCGGGAGTACCCGGCCGCGCGAGGCGTGATGGCCAAGGTGTTCGCGTGGTTAAAATAACCTCCCCGAGGGATCAGCTATGGCGAAACTGATACTCAGCATGGATGGACTGGTGCTCAAGGAGATCTCCTTGACGAAGGAGCGCACCACCATCGGCCGCAAGCCCCATAACGACATCCAGATCGACAACCTTGCGGTGAGCGGCGAGCACGCGGTGATCGTCACCATCCTGAACGACTCGTTTCTCGAGGACCTCGGCAGCACCAACGGCACGGTCGTCAACGGCAACCCGATCAAGAAACACTTCCTGCAGAATAACGACGTCATCGAGCTGGGCAAGTACAAGCTGAAGTTCGTCGGCGAGGCCGCCGCTGCGGTCGGCGCCGAGAAGGCGGATTTCGAGAAGACCATGGTGCTGCGGCCCGCGGCGATGAAGGCGGCGGCCGAGCAGGCCAAGGCAATGACCGGCGGCGGCGCCCCCCAGGCCGCCCCCCAGGCGGCGGGCGCTGCGCGCGCCACCGCCTCGCAGCAGGCAGCCGCCAGCGCCACCGCCGCCGGGATCGCAGACAAGGATCCCAGGCCCGCGCCAGCGCCGGCCGCCAGGCCGGCGCAGCCGCTCGGCGCCATCCAGCTGCTGTCGGGCAACAACGCCGGCAAGGAGCTCGAGCTCTCCAAGCCGCTCACCACGCTCGGCAAGCCGGGGGTCGGGGTCGCGGTGCTGACCCGCCGGCCGCAGGGCTACTTCATCACGCATGTGGAAGGGGCCAACCGGCCCGCCGTCAATGGCCAGCAGATCGGCGCCGCGCCGCACGCGCTCAAGGATCACGACGTGATCGAGCTTGCCGGAGTGAAAATGGAATTCTTCTTGAAAGCTTGACGCCGAACGGCAGGCCATCTGAAACAGCATATCGTAAGGATCGCCCTAGGCCTCGCGATCACGCTGTTCTTCATCGGGCACGCCGCCGGTCTGTACCAGGTCGGCTTCATCACCCAGCTCGACAACATCATCTACGACACCCGGCTGCGCGTCACCATGCCGCGCGGGGTCGACCACCGCATCGTCATCCTCGACATCGACGAGAAGAGCCTCGGCGAGATCGGCCGCTGGCCGTGGAGCCGCAGGCTGATGGCCGAGCTGGTCGACAAGCTGTTCGACAAGTACGGCGTCGGGGTCCTCGGCTTCGACGTCATCTGGGCGGAGCGCGATACGAGCTCCGGGATCGACGTGCTCGACTCGCTGGCGCAAAAGGACCTGAAGGAGGTCCCGGCGTTCCAGCAGGTCTACCGCGGCCTGCGGGAAAAGCTCGACAACGACGGCTTGTTCGCGGCGTCGATCAGGAGCCGGCCAGTGGTCCTCGGCTACTATTTCAATGCCGAGGACAATGCCGTCAGGGCCAACGCCATCCCTGATCCGGTGATTCCGAAGGGAACGTTTGCCGGCCGCAACATCAGCTTCCTGCAGTGGAAGGGCTACACCGGGAACCTGCCGATCTATCAGAAGCACGCCGCCGCCGCCGGTCATTTCAACCCGAAAGTCGACGACGACGGCGTGTCGCGGCGCGTGCCGATGCTGCTGGAGTTCGAGGACGCGTATTATGAGCCCCTGTCCCTGGCGATGGTTCGTACGTACCTGGCGCTGACGACGGGCAAGTTTCCCGAAGTCGAACCCGGCTTCGCGCCGGAGCGCTTCGTGTCGAGGGGCTACGGCGGGCTGGAATGGCTCAAGGTCGGCCCGCTGACGATTCCGGTCGACGAGACTGCGAGTGCCCTGATTCCGTATCGCGGGCACAAGTTCAGCTTTCCTTATCTCTCGCTCACCGACGTCATCAAGGACCGCATCAAGCCCGATGCTTTAAAGGGCAAGATCGCCCTGATCGGCACCACGGCGCCGGGCCTGCAGGACCTGCGCTCGACGCCGGTGGACAGCGTTTTCCCCGGCGTGGAGATCCATGCCAATCTGATCGCCGGGATGCTCGACCGCGATCTGAAGCAGAAGCCGCCGTACATGCTCGGCGCCGAGGTGGTGCTGCTCGTCATCGGCGGCGCCGTGCTCGCGGTGCTGATCCCGATGCTCTCCGCCCTGTGGGCGACCGTGGCCGCGGGCGTCGGCTTCACCCTCATGGTGGCAGTGGACCTCGCGGTCTGGCAGCGGGGCGGGCTGGTATTGCCGCTCGCCGCCTCGATCCTCATGACGGCGGCGCTGTACACGATGAACATGGCGTACGGCTATTTCGTCGAATCGCGCTCCAAGCGCCAGTTCACTGACCTGTTCGGCCAGTACGTGCCGCCCGAGCTGGTGGACAGGATGGCCGCGGATCCCCGCAAGTACAATATGGAGCCGCGCAGCGCCGATCTGACGATCCTGTTCTCCGACGTGCGCGGCTTCACCAGCATTTCCGAGGCGCTCAAGCCGGACGAGCTGCGTGAGTACATCAACGAATACCTCACGGACATGAGCACCATCATCCGCAGCAAGTACCGCGGCACGCTCGACAAGTACATCGGCGATGCGATCATGGCGTTCTGGGGCGCGCCGGTGGACGATGCGCAGCACGCGCGCAACGGTGTGCTCGCCGCCATCGAGATGCAGCGCGAGCGCGAGAGGCTGAACGCCAAGTTCGCCGCGCGCGGCTGGCCGACGCTCAAGATCGGCGTCGGCGTGAATTCCGGCACCGTGCGGGTCGGGGACATGGGGTCGCGGGTGCGGCGCGCGTACACGGCGATGGGCGATGCGGTCAACGTCGCCTCCCGCCTCGAGGGCCGCACCAAGGGCTACGGCGTCGGCATCCTGGTCGGCGAAGCCACGCGCAACGCCGTCAGGGACGTCGTATTCCGCGAGGTCGACCGCATCAAGGTGAAGGGCAAGGACGAGGCGGTGACCATTTACGAGCCGATCGGGCTCGAGTCCGAAGTGGACAAGAACGCGCACGACGAGCTGAGGGTGTGGAACCAGGCGCTGCGGCATTACCGCGCGCAGCAATGGGATCAGGTCGAAGTGTGCCTGCTCAATCTGCAGCGCATGAATCCCGCCTGCGAGCTCTACCAGGTCTATTCGGAAAAAGTAGCGGAAAAGCGCCGCGCGCTGCCGCCGCCCGACTGGGACGGTGTGACGGTGTTCGACGAGAAATAAGGAGAAGAGCGTGCGACTGCGAGTCCTCGGCTGCTCGGGAGGGATCGGCGGGCGGCACTTGCGCACCACCTCCTTTCTTCTCGACAGCGACGTTCTGATCGACGCCGGCACCGGCGTCGGCGACCTGTCGCTCGCCGAGCTCTCGCTCATCGATTACATCTTCCTCACCCATTCGCATCTCGACCACGTCGCCTCGATTCCGTTCCTCGTCGACACGGTGGGCGGCATGCGGACGAAACCGCTCACGGTTTACGCCCAGCGCGCCACGATCGAGATCATGCGCAACCATCTTTTCAACTGGGCGATCTGGCCCGATTTCAGCGAGATCCCCTCCCCTGAGGCGCCATTTCTGCGGTACGCGGAAATCGAAGTCGGAAAAACGATTTCCTTGTCGGGACGCGACATCACGCCGATTCCCGCGCGCCACACCGTGCCCGCGGTCGGCTATCACCTCGACAGCGGAAACGCGAGCCTGGTGTTCACGGGCGATACCGGGCCGAACGATGCGCTATGGCGGGTCGTCAACCGCATTCGCAACCTCAAATTCCTGATCATCGAGACCGCGTTCTCCAACAAGGAGCGCCATCTCGCCGAGATCTCGCGCCATCTTTGCCCGCAGACGCTGGCCGAAGAGCTCGCCAAGCTCGAGCGCAATGCCGAGATCTTCATCACCCACATGAAGCCGGGCGAGATCGAGCCGACCATGCAGGAGATCGAGGAGTGCGCGGGCGCCTTCCGGCCGCGCATGCTGCAGAACAATCTGGTGCTGGAGTTCTAGGTGCTTCCCGCCCCGCTGCCGCGCGCCACCCCCGAGCAGCTCGCCACCCTGGCGCCGCTTGCGGGGCTGACGCACGAGCGCCTGGCGGAGCTGGCCGACGTGGCAGTAGTCGAGCGCGCGCCGCGGGGCAGCGACCCGTTGAAGGAGCGGCCGAAGGCGACGCAGTCGGTCTTCCTGCTGCAGGGCGAGCTGCTGGTCATGTACGAGGGAGGCGGCACGCTGGTGGTGGTCGACGGCACCGAGGAGGCGCGCCACGCCCTCAACCGGCAGAAGCAGAAAGTGGTGCGCACCAAGGCGATCACCGACGTCGACCTGCTTGCGGTGGACGACGAGGTCCTCGACATCCTCGCCACCTGGGACCAGGTCGCCGCCGCGGGGACCGAGAGCGACAGCTCCCCCATGGCGCGCGCGATGATCACCGGCGCATTCTCGCTCGGCAACCTGCGCGGCGGCGCCTTCGCGCAGCTGCCCGCGGCGCACATCGAAGAGCTGCTCAAGCGCTTCCAGCACGTCAAGACCGCGCGTGGCGAGGTGGTCATCCGGGAAGGCGACGAGGGCGATTTCTACTACGTGATCGAATCGGGCCGCTTCCAGGTCGAGCGCCTGGTCGGCGGCGCCAA
>WNFD01008287.1_pt1 | contig 10231 bp, 9 predicted proteins | sample 5400491 | NCBI WGS metagenome assembly WNFD01 (sample SAMN13153343, study PRJNA577476) | soil metagenome | isolation source: 120 cm saprolite under Douglas fir tree site 2 hole 2 replicate 2 | place: USA:California | collected 2015-04-18
CGATCAACCGCTTCATCTCGTTGATGTAGTCGCGCGCCATCGTCGGCAACAGATCCCGGGTGATCCATTCCCAGATTGGCGCCAGCGAGCCACGCAATATCCGGCCGGAATTGGCATGCTCGGGATCGCCGTTGACGAGCAGCGGTTCCAGCGGCATGAAAAAATAGCGCGACGGGTGGGCCACGCGAACATTGGTGTGCCCGCTCTTATCGGTCTGCTCGCCCTTGCGAAATTCCGCGCGCAATTTTTCCAGAATCGCCGCGGAACCGTGCATTGATGCACCGCAGACTTCCAGCCGCTCGAGCTCGGTCAGCAGATTGCTGCGCGCCGATGGCGTCAGCCGCTGCAGATAATCGTCAATCCGTTCGGGATGCATCATGGCAAGCGATTTCCGCAATCTGATTGTGTCAGCGCTCGCCCGTCGCACGCAGGCATTGTCGCGGGTACGCGCGGGCAAGCAGTCAAGAAAAGCAGGCCGTCGTAAATTTAGAAGTAAATTCAGCGTCCGTGAAACTACGGTCAGGCGCGTTACGTAACCCCCCGAAGAGGGGACCAATGACGATGCTGCGGATGTGGCATCGGTGGTTCAGGTTCGTCGTCTCGGATGACTTTCTCGAAAAAATTCTCAATTTGCGGCGCGCTGCGCGCTCACAACGCCTTGCTGCAAGCCAGCTGTCCGGGCGCGGGGTTGCTACTGGCCAACCAGTTTCTTCCAATAGGCCGCTCCGTCGCTTACGACATCGCGTCCCTTCCAGGCCAAGTGGGTCAGGCGTCCGGCCAGGGATTGATGGCTGCGCAGGCTGCGCGATGCCAGAACGTGGTCGACTTCATCGGGAAAGCGGTTCACCTCCGCTTCCACCAGAGCACTGACCGCGCTCATCAAATTCTGCAGACGCTTTCCCCAGTCGGATTCGTCGAACCGATCGATGCGGACTTGTAGTGCGTATTCGGTGTCGTACATCTCCGTCAGAATACTCTTGGCGACCAGGATCCGCTCGTTCCTCAAGCTGACGCGCAAAGCCGATCGGTTGTCGTCCATGCGGTCCAGCACCATCGAGACCGTGATCGCATAGGGCGTCGTAGCGATATCAGCAGCGTTCTTGCTCGGCGCAGCCTTGGTGGCGAGACGGATCAATTGCCAGGGAGTCTTGAGCCGTGTAGCCACCAACGCCAGCGCGAAGGGCAGCGCATCGGCATGTTTCTTCCCGAACGCGTCCAGCAATTCCGATATCTTGGTAACCTGCGGGTCGTCGAATTTGCGGATCGAGGCTGGCAGCGCGTCGCTGAACTTCGCCAGGGCGTCGCGTGCACGCAGCACGCATAGCATCTTGGTCACATCGTCATAGACCGTGCGCGAAGCCGTATAGATCGCCAGTTTGGCTCGGGCCAGATCCGCGCCATCCGCCGAGGCGAGCGTGCCCTCGAGAGATTTGACGACCTTGGTCTGGAACGTGGCGCTAACCCGGCCGGCTTCGCGCAGATTGTCAGCGGCGATCAGCCGGTTCATCTCGTTGACATAGTCGCGCGCCATCGTCGGCAACAGATTTCGGCTGATCCATTCCCAGATTGGAGCCAGCGAGCCGCGCAGTATCCGGCCGGAATTGGCATGCTCGGGAGCGCCATCGACGAGTAACGGTTCCAGTGGCGCAAAAAAATGGCGCGAGGGATTGTCCACGCGATTCTGGGTCTGCCCGTCCTTGCGAAATTCCGCGCGCAGTTTTTCCACGACTATCGCAAAGCCAGACCAGGCGGCGTCACAGACCTCCAACCGTTCGAGTTCGGTGAGAAGGTTATTGCGCGACAGCGGCGTCAACCGCCGCAGATAATCCTGGATCCGATCGGGCTCTGGCATGGAACGCAATTTCCACAATTAATTCCGCGTCAACGATTGGCCGGTCGCGCGCTGGCCGTCGCGCGTATGGAACAGAGAAAAACAGATTGCCGTAAATTAAGAGTGTTACTGAGCCCGTGGAATTACGGGGACGGGGCGTTAGCCCAGGGCCGCTTTGAGGTCAGTAGAACTACGGAGATTTGATCCCTCATCGCAAAACTTGCGGCAATGTGCGGGCAATTCGGGCCAATTCGAGGTAGTTGCGCCACTTTTGCGTCGAGAAGGCGACTTAAAATCACCGTAGTCTTACTAGGTAAAAAATTAACCCTCGTGGAGGTCAGGAACGTTAAACAAATTACATGTCACACCAAGAAAACCGAATCAGCGATTCGCATTTCTCGAAGTGGGTCGAAGGCAGTGCGCCTCCGGAAGACGCTCTTGAAATTGCCCGGCTGTCAGCTACGCGCACACTGGCGATGGATGAAGCCGGGGCTGCGATTGCGCGTCAGCTCAACGGGCCTTTGACGGCGCTGCTGCTCTACATGGGTGAGATCAAGCAACACAGCCATCAGTTTTCGCAGTCTGCGGGCGAACGGGTTTACCTGCAGCAGGTGGTGGAAAATGCGCTTCAGCAAACCGAGCGCGTCTGCGCCATGATGAAGCAGCTCGCAGAAAATCACGATGGCTCCGCCGCTGCGCCAAGCCGCAAGGGAGTTTATAAGACGCGAGCCGGCCAGGCCGGCGATGGTGTCCGCACGCCGGGCGTCATGTTTGCATCGAACTCCGGCCAGAAGCCTTTGACGAAGCGCGAGCGCGAGGTTCTGAACCTCATCAGCGAAGGGTGCTCCAATAAACAAGGCGCTTTGCGGATGCGGATCAGCCCAAGAACCTTCGAAAGCCATCGCGCCGAGGCTATGCGAAAGCTCGGGGCACGAAACACCGCGGACCTTGTTCGCAAGGCGCTGTTGCACCCGGGTGCCGTCTAGATTCAACTGAGCTGAATCAGACTTTAGCGTTACTTTTTGGTTTAAGCATGATCTCCAGGCAGGCGCCTCGCGTTTGTCCCGAGCGAAAGCAGTTTTCACCGTCGGCTCAAGCCCCGGGGGGTGCTTGTCCGGATCACGCTTGGGCTCGCGGCGGGCGCTCCTGCTTCTCAGTAGAAGTCTTCCGCGAAGGCGCGAACACGGGGCGTGGGCCGCAGCGTGTCGGCTTTGATCTTTGGTTCGACCGGGACGATCGTGATCGTCCACAGTACCGGGGTGCTCGACTTGCTTTCCCGCACCGATCGAACATGGCCCGTGACCGTCGAACCGCCCGACCTGACGGTCGCCGTTCTGCCGTTGAACTGCGCGATACGGAAACGCCGAACTTCTTTCTGGTCGGTCGTTTCAAACGTAAACATGAAGCTCTCCTCTGTTCCCGCCAATTATCGCCGATTATTGTTATCCATGTGTGAAAATTCGAAGCCGTAGAAGTACCGTTGCGATCAGGGTGCGCGGCATCGCCTGGTCCGGACATCCGGCGCTTCAACTGACCGGCCTGTCACGCGGAACAGTGAGTCTGCGTTTAAGAGTCAGACGAGGCGGTGCGGGCCGGCGCGGAGCGTCTTGAGCGCGACACGCTGCTGCGCGACTCGAAGCTTTGGACTTGCCGGCGCGCGACAGCGGCGCTTTGCGAGTTCGCAATAGCTTAATGTCCCGGCACTGCTCTTGAGCGAATGCGAGACGGCTTCCATTCAGAAAAATATCTGGGAGATTTGAGTTCGCTTTCCGCGCTCGCCGTCGCGGCTGCGCCTCGACCCAGGCAGCGTGGGGCAACGGCGGATGCGTGCCGCTCAGTTGCTCACGGCACGGAAAAGATCGTTCGGATCGCTCGCGAATGCCAGAGCATGATCCGGAAAAAGCATGCCCTCGGGCCACGACCCGATGGGTGGGTACCGGTTTTCCGAAAAAGATCTAGCCGGCCGACCCCGGAAACACCGCCTCCATCTTGGTCTTCAAGGTGGCGGCGTTGAACGGCTTGACGATGTAGTTGCTGACCCCGGCCTTCTTCGCGGCGATGACGTTTTCGGTCTTTGACTCCGCGGTAATCATGATGAAGGGTGTCTGCGAAAGTTCCGGGCTGGCGCGGACTTCCCTGAGCAGATCGTAACCCGTCATCGGCTCCATGTTCCAGTCGGAAATCACCAGGCCGTATTTCTTGCCTTGCATCTTGGCGAGCGCGGCCGATCCATCACTGGCGTCGTCGACGTTTTCGAAGCCGATCTGCTTGAGGAGGTTGCGGATGATCCGGATCATGGTGTTGTAGTCGTCGACCACCAGGATCGGCATCGACAAATCAAAGGCCATGTCTCTCACTCCGCGCTGCTCGAAAAAGATTACCGAACGCGGGAGAGATACTCGTGGCATGCGAAAATCTTCGATGCTTCTGCGTACTCGCGCCCGTCGGCTCTGTCACGAATATCAGCGGTCGTTGAACAGCCAGTTAATTCCGGGACGAATAAATTTCCCGATGCCATCGCGCCGGGTCCGTAATATTACGGATTCACGTTAATGTACGGCTCGCGATTCATTGTAATCGACCGGCGCGAGATCCCGAATAAATGTCCGAATGCGATTTCGCAGGGTCATTTTCGCTCGCCGGAGCGACCAAGGCTCACGACAGGCAATGAAGATGAAGCAATCGTTCGTACTGGGCCTTGACCGTCGCGTAGCATTCGCACGAGGTTCTGCTGAGGCCATCCAGGTCGGTGATCTCGATGTGTCCCCGGCTGTAGCGGATGAAATTGGCCTGCTGCAGTGTGTTGGCCACCAGCGATACGCTGTTGCGGCGCGCGCCGATCATCTGCGCCATCGATTCCTGCGTCAGAACAAGCTTGTCGCTGCCGGACAGGTCGCGAGTGTGCAGCAGACATCGCGCCAGCCGGGATTCGACCGTGTGTGTGGCGTTGCAACCGGCAGTCTGCTGGATCTGCGCATAAACGGCCAAACCGTGCCGGATCAGCATCGCCCGCAACGTCGCACTTTGATCGGCGGCGGCCCGAAGGCGATCGAGATCAAGCGTCGAGGCGACGCCGGGCACCAGAACCACCGCGCTGTTCAACGCGGTGGTGTCGCCGAGGGCGGAGAACGAACCGAAGATGCTGTCGCGGCCGATCAGTGCGATCTGAACGTGCTCTCCCTTGGCGAGTTTTACGACCAGGGAGACTACGCCTTTATGCGGCAGGTAGGCGCGTTTGAGCGCTTCATCGACCTCGACCAACACGGTTTCCTGGACGAGTTCGACGGTTCGCAGATGAGGCCGGATCAATTCGAAATCGTCAGCGGCCAGCGACGACAAAAATCCATTGGGGGAACGAGGAAAGGAGTCCAAAGAAGTCTCCTGCTTAACGGGAGCACAACCGGTCTCTGGGGCCGCCAGTTTTATGCACGCTGTCCGACGTAGAGGATGATCCTTGCACCCATTATTGGCAAGGAAAATTGCAAATATGCGCGCCGCATCGCACCGTTCCCGTTCATATGCGCGCGATAGCGCATATGGAAATGGGAACTCGGTCAACCACCCGCCATTGAGGATCGCCCTTCCGAAGGCTTCAACAACCGGTGACGTCGGACCTTCACGGCCTCATAACATTCGCAGGCGGTTTCTCTCAGACCGGCCACGTTTGTAATTTCGATCTGCCCCCGGCTGTAGCTGATGATACCGGCCTTCTGAAGCGCATTGGCAACGATCGAGACCGCGTTGCGCTGTACACCGATCATCTGCGCCAGGCATTCCTGGGTCAGCGGCAAGCTTTCACTCTCGGTCAGATCGCGCGCGCACAACAGCCAGCGAGACAGGCGCGCTTCGACCGAATGCGACGCATTACAGGCGGCGGCTTGCTGGGCCTGTGCGACAAGGCACTGTTCATGTCGTGCGAGCAGGGCTCGAAGGGCAGCGCTTCGCTCGGCCACCGCCCGAAGAGCCGCGGTGTTGAGGATTGAAGCGGTCCCCGACAGAAGAATGGCGGCGTCGGTCAACGCGATCCCGCCGTCGAACGCGGCCGAGGCGCCGAAAACGCCGTCGCGGCCGACCAACGCCACCTCCACCGACTGTCCCTCCGAAAGGCGAACCGTCATTGAAATGATGGCGCTCTGTGGCAGATAGACATGCGTCAACCGGGCGCCGGCTTCAACCAGGACAGTTTCCCTGTCCAACTCTACAAGTTCGAGATGCGGACGCAACGCCTCGAATTCTGCCGCGGGCAGGGACTGCAGCAGATGATTGGTCGAATGAGGGGCTTGGGGCATAGGCTCTCCGACTGAAAGGCGGGAACTCAACCGCTCTCTCTGAATTCAACCGCTCTTTCTGTCAGCGGCGTTTCTTGGTTTGCTGGACAGTCAACGCGAGATGTGCTCAGCCGTTCGATGGCGCAAGCCACTAAGTTGCATCATAGCCTTATACACGGTGCAGGGCAGACAGCGATCCGCATTGAGGCTGAAATAAGAATCAGGCGCTGATTCGCGGCGGCAAAATCTTAAACGCGATCAATTAGTCGAGTCGGTCAAACACGTGGCACACGGCGAGGAGCCCCGTAATGCGCCGCATTCTGGTTGTGGATGACGATCCGCATATCTGCCTCGCCATTCAAGCGTGGCTCCGGCATTATGGCTTCAAGGTAGCCATCGCCGATGGCGGCACCACCGGCCTCGTCGCTCTCGACAGTTCGACGTTCGATCTGATGATCGTCGATATCTTCATGCCCGGCATGCGCGGTTTCGAATCGATCAGGGTATTTCACAATCACGCACCCACGGTACCGCTGATCGCGATTTCCGGATACGCATTCTCCAGTCTGGAGGCGTCCAGTCCCGACTTCCTGAGAATGGCGCTCAAGCTCGGCGCGACACGTTGCCTGCGCAAGCCCTTCAGGCCAACCACATTGCTCAGTGTGATCGACGAATGCCTGTCGGAGGCCGAACCTCACCGCAGGTATGTCGCTACTCTGGCCGCCGTTGCGAGCGCGGTGTCTGAATCCCAGGAAAAGATGCCGTTATCGGTCAGGTCAAGAGAGGGTGTTTCCAGCTAACACAGGCTTTCGGCCATCGCCGCTGTCCGACGCTGTCTGCGAGAAAACCGCCAGCTCAAGGTTCCGCAATATTCGTCTGCACTCTGCCATGCAGACATGGTCGGAGTTTTTGATTCAAATCCAGAATGGGGAGAAGCGCTTGCAATACGATTCAGTTTCAGAACCGTCGAAACCGCATACCCAAGCCCAAGGAGCGAACATGCCACGTGTTCTCGTTGTCGACGACGATCCAATGGTTTGCATGGCCATTGAGATTTATCTCGAACGGCACAGCTTTCACGTGACTATCGCCGACGGCGGCGAAGCCGGACTTCGCGCCCTTGAAGGCGCGGCATTCGATCTGATGATCGTCGATATCTTCATGCCGCATATGCGCGGCTTCGAGTCGATCCGGATCTTTCACGAGCGCGCGCCGACCATTCCGCTGGTCGCGATGTCCGGATACGCCTTTGCTAACCTCGACTCGCCAGCGCCCGACTTTCTGAGGATGGCTCTCGAACTCGGTGCAACGCGCTGCTTGCGCAAGCCGTTCACGCCGGTGGCGCTGCTGACTGTTATCAACGAATGTCTGGCCGAAGCCCAGTCCCGTTCCACCCGCGTCGTTCACTTGAGATAGCAATCCGAGCGGCGGCGGGCACGCTGCACCGGCATCGTGACAGCGGCCGGCCGGTTTGCATCATCGCGATCGACGTACACGGCCCTACACGTTGATGCCTGATCCCGAATCGGGCCTACCGGATGCTGGATATCGGCGTGGGCCGATTCCCGCATTTCAGAAAAGTGACGGTTGCGATGTGGGCCTTTCTCGAGCGCCTGTTAGACTCGTCGATGTTTTCTCCCCACGGCATATGCTTGTTGTGGGAGCCCGAGTTGATTTGGCTGCACGTCGCCTCCGATGCGGTGATCGCGGTTGCATACTTCTCGATTCCCTTTGCCCTTGCCCTCCTTGTCTCGAAACGGCGCGACATCGAGTTCAACTGGATCTTCTGGGCTTTCGCTATCTTCATTATGGCGTGCGGTTTCACCCACGTATTCGGGATTTATACACTCTGGGTGCCGGTCTACGGAATCGAAGGCCTGGTCAAGGCGCTGACCGCTGTCGCATCGATCGTCACCGCCGCATTGCTGTGGCAATTGCTGCCAAAGCTTCTTGCCATTCCCTCGCCGGCCCAACTTCGCCAGACACAGGCCGCCCTTGAAGAAGAAGGCAGGCAACGCCGCGGCGCCGAGGACAGGCTTCGGACGTTCCGTCAAGTGGAAGCGACGGAAGGGCAAATTCGTCAGGCCCAGAAGATGGAGGCGGTCGGTCAGTTGACCGGCGGCATCGCTCATGACTTCAACAATATTCTCACCGTCATTACCGGCACCATCCAGATTCTTGGCGAGGAGGTCGCAGACCGTCCGGATCTCGCCGCAATTGCCGAGCTGATCGACCAGGCCGCCGCCCGCGGCGCCGAGCTGACGGCGCACCTGCTCGCGTTCGCGCGCTTGCAACCGCTGCAACCTCGCAAAGTCGACATCAACTCGCTGCTGATCGATTCCGCCCGGCTGCTGCGGCCGACGCTAGGCGAACACGTCGAAATCGACTCGATACTGGCCGATGACGCCGCGCCCGCTCTCGTCGACCCCAGTCAGCTTGCCACCACGATCCTCAATCTCGCGCTGAACGCCCGTGATGCGATGCCGGAGGGCGGCAAACTCACTTTAGAGAGCAAAAACGTCGTGCTCGACGAGAGTTACGTCGGCTCCAACAGCGAGGTCGCCGCCGGAAACTATGTCATGATCGCGGTGAGCGACTCCGGCTGCGGGATCGCCGTTGATCATCTCGATCGGGTTTTCGAACCATTCTTCACCACCAAGGAGGTCGGGAAGGGGACCGGCCTTGGCCTCAGTATGGTCTATGGCTTCATCAGGCAGTCGAACGGCCATATTAAAGTCTACAGTGAAGTCGGTCACGGGACGACAGTCAAAATTTATCTGCCCCAGGCAACAGGCTCCGCTCGGCCGCTGGCGGAAGATCCGAGCCAGGCGTGTATCGTAGGAGGCGATGAAGCCATCCTGATCGTCGAGGATGATGCGCTGGTGCGCAGATGCGTCGTCACCCAGGTTCAGAGCCTCGGTTACCGGACGCTTGCCGCGGGCAACGCCAGCGAGGCCTTGACGATCATCGATAACGGCGAAGAAATCGATCTTCTGTTCACTGACGTGGTGATGCCCGGTTCGATCAACGGGCGGCAACTGGCCATTGAAGCATTGAATCGCAGGCCGTCGCTCAAGGTGTTGTATACGTCCGGCTATACGAAAAATGCCATGATTCATCATGGGCATCTCGACACCGAGGTTCTGCTGCTCGCCAAGCCTTATCGCAAGGTCGATCTGGCGAAGATGATCCGCACCGCCCTCGCGGCCTGACGTAAACGAAATTCTCTTCGACGGCGATTTGCAAGCCGCTGGAAACTACGCGGCATTCCCATGTTGTGGCCGCTCCGTCGCTGCGATCATGGACGCAATCATATTGATCGACATGCGTTTGTCAGTAGTTGTACGGAGAAATTGTACCGAGCTGCAATTGTTGTGGGTATTTGTACGGAGGGAAGATTTAACGAACAGGTAGCGCTGAGAGAACAGTGTGGCCCGGTCGCCGACAGAAACGTGCGGCGTCGCGTCAATAGTGTTCATCCAGAAGGATAGTAAAATGTCAGGTATTGTTCTCTCATCCTCCGTCCGCCAGAATTTGCTTTCACTGCAGTCGACCGCCGATCTGCTTGCCACCACGCAGAGCCGCCTCTCGACCGGTAAGAAAGTGAATACCGCGCTCGACAATCCCACCAACTTCTTCACCGCCCAGTCGCTCGATGGCCGCGCCAGCGACATCAGCAACCTCCTGGACGGCATCGGCAACGGCGTGCAGGTTCTGCAGGCTGCCAACGCCGGCATCACCTCGCTGCAGAAGCTGGTCGATACCGCCAAGTCGATCGCCAACCAGGCGCTGCAGACCACCGTGGGCTATTCCACGAAGTCGAACGTTTCGACGACGATCTCCGGTGCGGTTGCGACCGATCTGCGCGGCACCACGAGCTTCACCAACGCGACTGCGATCAGCAGTGCATTATATAATGGTACTGCTGGCGGCACGACCGCAGCGGCGTCCGGTATCACCCTCGGCGCCACTGCTGGCACGCTCGTTTCTTCGGCCGCCGTTAGTGATAACGCCACTTCGCCGGCAGTCATCACGGCCGCCACCAAGCTGTTTGGCCCGGGCGGCGGCGGTGTTGCCGGTCTGTCAACCCAGGCTGCCTCGTCGTTCCAGGACGGCGACGTGTTCAGCGTGA
>WNFD01020954.1_pt1 | contig 10231 bp, 8 predicted proteins | sample 5400491 | NCBI WGS metagenome assembly WNFD01 (sample SAMN13153343, study PRJNA577476) | soil metagenome | isolation source: 120 cm saprolite under Douglas fir tree site 2 hole 2 replicate 2 | place: USA:California | collected 2015-04-18
GAAGTAGCGGCCGAGGAGGATTTTGCCGGCGAAGGTGAGACGGAAGGCGTCGATCGGCGGGACGGGGATCAGACGACTTAGCTCGAGCAGGGTGGCGATGAGAATGGCGAGTGTTGCGATGGCGCGTGGGTGGAGTTTGGGGAGGAGTGTGGCGAGGAACCAATAGAGTGCGATGGCCCAGAGGGTGGAGCCGAGGTATTTGTAGAGGAACCAGGGCAGGTGGAGGGGGAGAAGGCGCACGGCGAGGCCGATAGGGATGGTGAGGAGCAGAAGGGCGAGGGTTGAGAGAGAGCGGCGCATGAGGAATGGATATCAGAGAAGGATTGATTTTTTTGCCTTTGCGGCCAGTGCCTTGTCGAAGGTGGCCAAAAGGAGGCCGCCTCCGATTGTGATACTCTTCCGGGCAATGCTGGATAGCTCGAAGCATCTCGGAAGAACAGATTGTCAGTAAAGACGACAGCGAAATACTGGAGTCGCAAAAGAGTGCTGATATGGTTGTTGGCTGCCGCGACCGTTGCGGCCCTTTATGCAGTATTGCCACCAGTTCACAAAGCTGAGATAAAGCCACAGGATGTCCAGCAAGCGACTGTAGCTCCCCGGCTTGATGGGACTCACTCCTGCGTCTTTGCTTCGGTATCCGGCGCTCATCTTGTCACGACGGTCGGCGAGTGTGCAACACCGACTTTGGATAGACGTGAGATAGATCGGTTTGAGGTCGATCTCAGATATGGCGCATTTGTTCTTCGCCAATCAGATTTGTTTCTGAAAGATGTGTTCGACGTTCCGCTCACGCGTTCTTATAGCTCTCAGGATTGGGATGATCGTCTTCACGCATTCGGCCGCAACAGCAATCATCCTTACGACATCGCCCCTTCGGGCAGCCGATGGCCCTATACCTATATCACGCTGATGTTAGAAGACAGCGACTTTCTCTATTTCAAACGAATATCAGAGGGTACCGGATTCGCAGACGCAGTGTTCATGCACACCGAGACTTCAACGCCTTTTTACAAGGCGATCTTCGCCTGGAATGGCAACGGATGGACTCTGCGTCTGGCAGATGGCTCCGAGATGCACTTCCCCGAATCATATAGCGCGAAGAACAGGGCACAAGGCGCGTCTTTCGATCTCGTCGATGCCGACGGAAACAAATTGAAGTTCAATCGAGATAGCCAACGAAATCTCAAGGAGATTCGGACGCCCCATGGCCGGTGGATCCGTTTTGAATACGACAACCAGGCGCGAATCATTCAGGTCAGGGACGACAATGCAAACTCCGTACAGTACGGCTACAACCAGAATGGGATGTTGATCTGTGTGAACCGATCCTCGGGCGCATCACGGCGCTACGAATATGACGGATCTCTTATGACAGCAGTCATGGACGAACAGGGACGCACGCTTGTCCGCAACTGGTACGAATCGAACATTCTGATTGCGCAGGTATTTGCGAATGGTGAAGTCTATCGCTACCGCTACGAATGGAGTTCAAATAACCACTACGCGGACAAGGTTGTAGTCACTCTTCCGGATCATAGTGAGAAGGAAATATCTCCCGCAGAGGCGGTTCCTGATTTTATCCGTGCGTATAGATAGACAGGTCGGAGTATTGGAGCGACTAAGGCATGCGGCATGCGCAGCTTACTTTCCACCCGTCGCGATGATAATGCGAAGAATGGGGAACCCGAGCTGTTGTGGTCAGCCGGGCAAGGTCATCTGTTTGCCGCTGGCGAGGTCGCAGGCTCGCCAGAGGTACCAACTGGCGACGGAGCACCAGGGTTGCCATTTTTTTGCTCGGCGTTGCATGGTGTCGGGTTTGGGGAGGTCCATGGGAGTGACTTTGTCAGTGGGTTTGAGCTTGCCGAAGGTGAGGGCGAAGCCTTTGCGGACGCCGTAGTCGTCGACGGGTAGGACGTTGGGGCGGCCGAGACGGAAGATGAGGAGCATCTCGACGGTCCAACGGCCAATGCCTCGGACCTGGGTGAGGTGCTCGATGATGGCTTCGTCGGACATGCGGCGGATCTGGATGAGGGTGGGGACAGTGCCGTCGATGGTTTTGGCGGCGAGGTCGCGGAGAGCGAGCATCTTGTTTTTGGAGAGGCCGGCGGCGCGGAGCTGTTCGTTAGGGCAGTCGAGGAGATGCTGCGGGGTGGGATGGGCCCCGGTGCCTGCAGCTTCGAGTGTCAGCACGGGGGCGAAGGATTCCAGGAGACGGCGATGGATCGTGGCGGCGGCTTTGCCGTGGAGCTGCTGGTAGATGATGCTTTCGACCAGGGCTTCAAAGGGCGACTGGGCGCTGGCTACGCGCATGGTGAAAGGACCGGCGCGCTGGATGAGCTTCGCTAATTTGGGATCGGCGGAGGATAGATCCGAAACGGCTTGCGCAGCATCATAGCGGGGAGGGCGCGGACTGTTGAATGGACGGGGCATCTTTTGACGGTATCGCAGGCGCGGGAGAATGTCTTCTCTGAGAAACTGTCCAATAACTAAGGCTTAACACGGATCTACATAGATGACACCGATTTAAGAACAGGCAACAGCAGGAACATAGACGAAATTCTCTCCACTGCGTCGCGCGACTTCGAACTAGGACTAAATTGGTTTGCATTTACAAGTGCGATACGTTTCGGGCAGGGTAGATATAGTGGTCATTTTCGCCCAACGAACAACGGTGCACGAGATGTTGGGCAGGTCGCGTGCCAATCAGTTCGATAATCGGATGTTGCAGGTAAAAAAACAGTTGCGAGTGGGAGCGTGCGGTTTAGTTCGCAGTTTTCCGCTGCTATACTCGAAGCTTATAAGAGAAAAAAATTCCGGGCGGACCAACGCGGACTCCCCAACCGCCGGCGACCAGCGCCGGGGCAAACGTAACCAGGAAGTAACAACCCATCGACAGCAACTTCTCAACCCCTAGCCGAAGGTAATGCAGAGGAAGCAGGAACGCACTCATGGCGCAAGTTTTTGACCGCAGTTCGAACGCGCTGGCACGATTCAGCCTGGTATTGACTGGCGTAATCGTCATCGCGCTCGGCGTAACCCTGGACCAGCTACAGCGATCACCGTGGGTGACGCGGCAGGGCCAGCGGCCGGACCAGCCGGTACCTTTCAGCCACAAGCACCACGTTGAAGGGCTCGGACTGCAGTGCCAGTACTGCCATACGCAGGTGGAGAAGGCAGCATACGCCGGGATTCCGCCGACCAAGACCTGCATCAACTGCCATGCGCAGATATGGACGAATGCCGATCTGCTGGAGCCGGTGCGTCAGAGCTGGGCGACGGGGGCTTCGATCCAGTGGATCCGGGTGCATGATCTTCCGGACTATGTTTATTTCAACCATGAAATTCATGTGAACAAGGGCATTGGGTGCGCGAGTTGTCATGGGCGCGTGGACGAGATGCCGTTGATGTATCAGCAGAACACGCTTCAGATGGAGTGGTGTTTGAACTGCCATCGCAATCCGGCGGTGAATCTGCGGCCTACGAGCGAGATTTACAACATGGCGTGGGCCGGGCCTTCGAACGATAAGCCGGTTTGGTGCACGAGCACTGTTAAAGGTGGAGCTACTGCGCAGAACGTGAGCTGCACGACGACCGATCCTTCGGGCAAGGGGCCTGAGGTGGCGATGTTGCAGATGAATTCGGAAGCACATGGGCCGACGGCGAGCGATGTTCCGCCGCTGGGGATCACGATGCCGGCGAGCTATACGAAATTCACGGATCAGATGGAGCTGGGCAAGTATCTGACTTCGCAGTATCACATTCGCAATCCGCAGCAGCTGTCGAGTTGCGAGACGTGCCACCGATGATCGAGACGACAGGATCGAAGGCTGCAATCAGAATGACTGGGATTGGAACAGACGAGACGATGGCTGAGATGAAAGCACCGGCAGCACAACCCGTAGTGGTCACGCAGATTGCTTCTGCCGAGATTGCACCGGCGAAGATGACGCTTGCGGAGGTCCGCGCGAAGCTCGATGGCAAGACGGGGCGGCGCTTCTGGAAGAATCTGGATGAGCTGGCCGACACGCCTGCGTTTCACGAACTGATGCGCGAGGAGTTTCCGCGGCAGGCTGGATCTGTGAGCAGCACGAATGAGTGGGTCGATTCGGTGAGCCGGCGCGGATTTCTGAAGGTGATGGGCGCGTCACTGACGCTGGCGGGACTGGCGGGTTGCACGAAGCAGCCGGATGAGCCGATCTCGACGGGTGCGATTCCGGTGCTGGTGAAGTCGGATTCGTTCCGGCCGATCAAGGTGGACGGGAATCCGGAGCATCCGATGTCGAAGGGCAAGTCGGATGCGTTTACGCAGGCTACGCTGCTTGATTTGTACGATCCCGATCGCTCGCAGCATGTGCTGCATCGTGGTGAGGTTTCAGCCTGGGGTGATTTTCAGGAAACGTTTTTGACTGCGGCGAAGAAGACGAGTGGCGGGCAGGGGCTCTACTTCCTGAGTGAGACGATTACGTCGCCGTCGCTGGCTGCGCAATGGAAGCAGGTGCAGGCGGCGTATCCGCAGGCGAAGTTGATCCAGTGGGAGCCGGTGAATCAGGATTCGTCGCGCGCGGCGTCGAGGGCGGCGTTCGGCAGCTATACCGATGCGCAGTACAAGCTGGAAGAGGCGGACGTCATTCTGTCGCTCGATGCGGATTTCCTGGGTGGGATTGCGCATCCGGGGTTCCTGCCGATGGCGGCTGGCTATGCCGAGCGACGCCGGTACGAAGAAGGCAAGACGATGAACCGGATGTATGTCGTCGAGACGATGCCTACGGTGACGGGGTTCAAGGCGGATCATCGCCTGGCGTTGAAGCCAAGTCGAATCAGTTTGTTCGCAACCACGCTTGCAAGTGTGGTTGATGGTGCGAGTCTGGATGCGCTTCCAAGCGGCGATGTGAACTTCCTCCGTACAGTTGCCAAAGATTTGAAAGCAGCGAATGGTCGATGTGTGGTGATTCCGGGCGAGCAGGCTTCCCCCGCGGTTCATGCGGCGGCTTATGCGCTGAACTCGGCGCTGGGTGCGGTTGGCAAGACGGTGATCTATACCGAGACGGTGAATCCGATGCCGAGCGAGCAGGTTGCGGACCTGAAGTCGCTGGTTGCGGATATGAACGCGGGCAAGGTGCAGTGGCTGGTGATTCTCGGTGTGAACCCGATTTATTCGGCGCCGAGCGACCTGCATTTTCAGGATGCGTTTGCAAAGATTCCGGTGACGGTGGCCCTGGGCTCGCATGTGGATGAGACTGGTGCGATTGCGAACTGGCATATCAATAAGGCGCATTATCTTGAGAGCTGGTCGGATGCGCGGGCGTATGACGGGACGATCTCGATCATTCAGCCGATGATCGATCCGCTGTATGGCGGCAAGAGCGCGTTTGATGTGTTCCAGGCGCTGCTGGAGAATATGCAGATCTCGGCGTATGACGTTGTGGTTGCCAATGCGAAGACCTATATTAAGGGCGACTTTGCTACTGGCTGGCGCAAGGCGTTGCACGATGGATGGGTTGAGGGAACGGCGTTTACGGCGAAGGCCGGTGGCGCGGGCAAGAGCGCGATGGCCTCGTTCCCGTTCAAGTCGACGGCTTCGAGCGGTCTTGAGATCTCGTTCCGGCCTGATCCTTCGATCTATGACGGTCGATTCTCGAATGTGGGCTGGATGCAGGAGCTGCCGAAGCAGGTGACGAGCCTGAGCTGGGACAACGCGGCGATCATGAGCATGGGGACGATGGCCGATCTGAAGCTCGAAGAGTCGGACCCGGTGAAGATCTCGTTCGACGGCCGTGAGTTTATTGCGCCGGCGTTGATGGTGCCGGGCCATCCGGATGGGGTGATTACGGTTCATCTTGGATTTGGCCGCGGGGTGCAGGCGGGTCGCGTGGCCCAGGGCGTGGGCTTTGATGCATACCAGATTCGCAGGTCGGATGCGCCGTTGTTTGTAGCGGGCGCGACTGCGGTGAAGGTGCCGGGGACCTATGAGCTGTGCATCACGAAGGTGCACAACATCGAGCATCGCGGCAGCTTTGCGCAGCATGATCTGGAGAAACCGCTGTCGGATAAAGACGGCGTTTATTCGCTGGCCGGTCATGAGGCGATGGAGCGGTCGATCATTCGGTACGCCACGGTCGATGAGGCGAAGAAGAATCCGAACTTTGCGCATGAGAACGGCGCGAGCGGGACGCTGATCGACAAGGTTGGGTATTCGCCGCAGGGCGAGAAGGTGCCGCATGACAACTCGTTCTTCCCGGACAATTGGAAGTATGACGAGCAGGACCCGTCGACGCTGAAGATTCAGAATGCGTGGGGGATGGCGATCGACCTGAACAGCTGCATTGGCTGCAATGCCTGCATTGTGAGCTGCTATGCGGAGAACAACATTCCCGTGGTTGGCCGCGAGCAGGTAAAGGTTGGGCGCAATATGCAGTGGCTGCGCATCGATACCTATTTTGAGGGCGATCTGCATGCGCCCAAGGCACACTTCCAGCCGATGGCCTGCCAGCACTGCGAGAATGCGGGTTGCGAACAGGTCTGCCCGGTGGGTGCGACGGTGCATACGCCCGAAGGCCTGAATACAATGGTCTACAACCGCTGCGTTGGGACCAGGTACTGCTCGAACAACTGCCCGTACAAGGTGCGGCGATTCAACTTCCTGCTGTACTCGGACTATGACACGGAGAGCCTGAAGTTCTCGCGCAATCCGGATGTTTCGGTGCGTTCGCGCGGCGTGATGGAGAAGTGCAGCTACTGCGTGCAGCGTATCGAAGCGGCGAAGATCGTTGCGGACAAGGAAAACCGCGAGATTCGCGATGGTGAGATTGTGACGGCGTGCCAGCAGGCGTGCCCGACCAGCGCGATAACGTTTGGCAACATCAACGACAAGGCAAGCAAGGTGGCAAAGCTCAAGGCTGAGGAGCGCGATTACCAGGTACTCGCGGACCTCAACTTCCGTCCGCGCACGACCTACACGGCCGGAGTCATCAACCCGCATCCGGAGTTGGCATAATGGCGACTAAAGGACCCATGCAAGACCCGATTGTCGATCCCATGATTGATCCGCGGACCGGCGAGTACGCGGACATCGCGCCGGGGCATACCTTCAGGTCGGTGACCGAGAAGATTGCCGGGATCGTACTGACATCGAACACGCCGCTGGGATGGTTCTTCGGCCTGATGGTGGCGTCCGGCGTTGCCATGGGCCTGGTGATCGGCTGCACTTGGCTCTTCCTGAAGGGTGTGGGCATCTGGGGTGTGACGATTCCTGGGGCCTGGGGATTTGCCATCATCAACTTTGTGTGGTGGATCGGTATCGGCCACGCTGGAACGCTGATCTCTGCGATTCTGCTGCTGTTCAAGCAGACGTGGCGTAACTCGATCAACCGGTTTGCTGAGGCGATGACGATCTTCGCGGTGTGCTGCGCCGGGTTGTTCCCGCTGATCCATGTTGGGCGGCCGTGGTTGGCGTACTGGCTGTTCCCTTACCCGAACACGATGAACGTCTGGCCGCAGTTCCGAAGCCCTCTGGCGTGGGACGTGTTTGCGGTTTCGACGTATGCCTTGATTTCGATCATCTTCTGGTACATGGGGATGATCCCCGACTTTGGGACGCTGCGCGACCGGGCGACGATGCCGCTGGCGAAGTACTTCTATGGCATGCTGAGCCTGGGATGGCGTGGATCGACGCGGCACTGGATCCGCTATGAGTCGGCTTCCCTGCTGTTGGCGGGGCTTTCAACGCCTCTGGTGCTCTCGGTGCACACGGTCATCAGCTTCGACTTTGCGGTGGCGGCGCTGGCGGGGTGGCATACGACGATCTTCCCGCCTTACTTCGTTGCGGGTGCTATTTATTCGGGATTTGCCATGGTGATCACGCTGGCGATTCCGATTCGCAAGTTCTATCACCTTGAGGACCTGGTCACGCTACGCCACCTGGACAACATGGCGAAGGTGATGCTGGGCACAGGACTGATTGTGGGTTACGGGTACGGCATGGAGGTCTTCATGGCGTGGTACTCGGCTAGCCACTGGGAGTTCTTCATGATGTGGAACCGTATGTTCGGGCCGATGGGCTGGGCGTACTGGATCCTGATCCTGACCAATCTCGCGATTCCGCTGACGACGCTGTGGTCGCGGAAGCTCCGGGTGAATGTGGCTTATCTTTTTGTCCTCTCGTTCATCATTAATACGGGAATGTGGTTTGAGCGCTTTGTGATTGTCGTGACCAGTCTCTATCGCGAGTATCTGCCGTCGAGTTGGGGAACGTACCGGGCGACGAAGTGGGACTACATGATTTATGCGGGAACACTGGGTATGTTTACGTTCCTGTTCTTCCTGTTTGTTCGCTTCCTGCCGATGATTCCGATGTCGGAGATACGAATGATGCTGCCGCAGACGAAGGTCACGCCGGGCGGAAAGATTGCACAAGTTGTCAGTGAGGAGGAATCCTAATGCCGCCCCGCGAAGGAATTTACGGTTTACTAGCCGAGTTCAATACCCCGGCTGAGTTAGTGCATGCGACCGAGGAGGCGCACCGTGCCGGATATCGCCGCATGGAGTGCTATACGCCCTATCCGGTCGAAGAGGCTGCGATGGCGCTGCACTTCCACAAGACGCGGGTGCCGCTGGTGTGCCTGCTGGGCGGATTGATGGGTGTGACGACTGCGTTTTTGATGGAGACCTGGGTCAATGTGTGGGCTTATCCACTGAATATCGCTGGGCGTCCGCTGTTCTCGTGGCCTGCGTTTATTATTCCGGCCTACGAATGGACGATTCTGTTTGCCGGATTTTCGGCGTGCTTCGGGATGCTGGCGCTGAACGGGCTGCCGCAGCCCTATCATCCGCTTTTCAACGCGCCTAACTTCAGGAACGGCGCGACTACGGACAAATTTTTTCTGTGCCTTGAGGCGACCGATCCGCTGTTTTCGCCTGGCGAAACACGGGCCTTCCTCGAGCAGTTCCCTGCGGTCTCCGTGGTGGAGGTGGATCACTAAATGCGAGGGAATAGGGAACAGGGAGTAGGGAATAGCGTGCAAAAGATCAAGAAACTCGCGGCGTTTGGTGCAATGGCGGCGACGCTGGTTCTGGCCGGCTGCCGCCAGGACATGCAGGACCAGCCGAAGTTCTTTCCGCAGCGCGGCACGGATTTTTATGCGGATGGCCGCTCGGTGCGTCCGCAGGTGGAGAATACGGTGGCGCGCGGCCAGCTGCGGGAGAACGCTTATTTTTATACCGGTCTGATCAACGGCAAAGAAGGCGAAGGGATGCCGTTTCCGGCTACGCTGGAGGTGCTGGAGCGTGGGCAGGAGCGCTACAACGTCTACTGCACGCCGTGTCACTCGCGCGTGGGCAATGGCGTCGGCATGATCGTTCAGCGCGGCTATATGAAGGCCGGTAATTTCAATACCGTGCGACTTGAGACTGCTCCGCTGGGCCACTTCTTCCATGTCATCTCGAACGGCTACGGTGCGATGCCGGATTATGCGGCGCAGATCGTGCCGGCTGATCGCTGGGCCATTGTTGCCTATATCAAAGCGCTGCAGCTGAGCCAGAAGGCAACGCAAGCGGATGTTCCGGCGGGTGTGCATGTCGAGTCGCTTTCGAGCATCGCCGAGCGCGAGGGCTTGCCCGCTTCGTTTGCCGACGAGTGGACGCTGCCGCCAACGGCGGTGACGGGAACACCCGACAACGGACTTTACGTTCTCCCCGTGCCGGGCGCGGCGCCTTCGGCTAACGGGGAAGGCTCAACTTCACGCTCCAACACAAACCCGTCGGCCGGAACGCCTGCCGGACAAAGAGCACCTCAGCAATCAGGTGTACCGAAGCAGTAACCTCGGAAGCTTCCGAATGAAGGCTTGAAACGAATGTCATCTGGACACGAACATAACGGAGCAGCAGGCGGCCACCACGACCACCATGGGCCGCGTCCACTGCCTGCGTCGCTGGCTGCACCGGGGATCCTCTCTGCATGGCGGACGCGTGCGCTGATCGTCTTCGCGGTTGCCACTCTTATCTCACTACTGGCCTTCTCGTGGAGCCATGAGGGAAGGAACCATCTCCTTCGGGCTTATCTCCTGGGCTACATGATTTGCTTCACCTTCGCCGGTGGTGGACTGGTGACGCTGATGCTGCAGTATGTCAGCGGCGGTAAGTGGGGGCTGTTGCTGCGGCGACCGCTGGAGGCGATGACGCGGACGATCTGGCTGGTTGGGCTGATGTTCGTGCCGATTATCTTTGTGTGGAAACA
>WNFD01069538.1_pt1 | contig 10231 bp, 11 predicted proteins | sample 5400491 | NCBI WGS metagenome assembly WNFD01 (sample SAMN13153343, study PRJNA577476) | soil metagenome | isolation source: 120 cm saprolite under Douglas fir tree site 2 hole 2 replicate 2 | place: USA:California | collected 2015-04-18
GGCGAGGCCCGGGCGGTCGAGGTGCGCGAGGATGACCGGCACCACGTCGCGGGCGTCGAGCTTCACGAGCTTGTCGACGAGGTCCTCGAAGTAGGCCGAGCCAAGGTTCGGCTGCGTGCGGACGCTGTCCAGGAGCCGGCCGCAGCCACTTTCGTACCACGCCCGACTGACTGCACCCGAGCTTGAAATGGCCTTCCAGGAGGCACGAGGCAGGGCTCAGACCTGGCGAACTCGACCAAAACCGCGTGCACGAGCGTTCGGAACGTTCCCGGACGGTGGGACTGGTTCCGCACTTGACACCCACTTACAATTTACTTTAGGCTCACTACAAACTCAATGTGAGCTCGAAGCACGTTCCGCGTGAAACCAGCAGAGACCGAATTAGCAGCGCCGTCGGCACGAGCGGTCAACGCAGGCGGTTTCGACTCGGATCGGTGTAAAACGGTGCAGACGGAGCCAGATCGACCGACTCGGCTCGTACCTCTCGGGGAACTTCCCAATGAGATCCCAGCTCTTAACGAAGCGCGCGATACAGGAGTCGAACCTGTGGCCTTTGGCTCCGGAGGCCAACGCTCTATCCAGCTGAGCTAATCGCGCAAGAAGGCAAAGGTATGCCGCGCCCGCGGGCGCGCAGTCAAGGCCGAACGTCGCAGCCCATCGGCCCCAACTCGCGGGACTACGGAATGGGGAGCGCTCTTAAGATCCGGCCGTTGGGAATTTCGATGCGGAGCAGCACGGTGGATCCGGACTTCGCATCGCGCAAGATCCGGTTGAGATCGCGCGCGTTGTTGACCGGCTTCCCGGCGGCTTCGATCACCACGGGTCGTAGGTCCGCATGGTCCGCTGGAGACCCCGGTTCAACGCTGGTGATCACGGCGCCCTTTTTGCTGGGCGCACCTTGCACCTGCCGGGCATCCTCGAACGCCAAGCCAAGCTTGTCGCTCTGGCTTGGCGCGCCGCCCTCCTCGCCTCCGCCAAAGCCGGTGCCGAGCTCGTCTTCGGGGGGCCGCTCGCCCAGCTTTAATTTGAGATCCTGCTTCTTCCCACCGCGATAAATCGTCAGAGTCACCTCGGTGCCGGGCGACTTGAAGCCAACGCTTCGAGTCAGTGCCCGGTTCGAATCCACCGGGTTACCATCCACGGCCACCACGACATCCTCGGGTTTGAGGCCCGCCTTCGCTGCGGGTGTGTCGGGATTCACGTCCGAGACAACGGCCCCGCGGCTTACCGGCACGTTCAGGCTTTTCGCCAGCTCGGGCGTGAGATCCTGAACGGTCACCCCGAGCCATCCACGTCGAATCTTCTGGCCCTTTTCCAGCTGCGGCAGCAGCAGCTTGGCCATGTTGGATGGAACCGCGAAACCGATCCCGCTTCCGCCGCCTACGATCGCAGTGTTGATCCCGATGACCTCGCCCTTCATGTTGAACAGCGGCCCTCCGGAATTGCCCGGGTTGATCGCGGCATCGGTCTGTAGAAAGTCATCAAAGGGGCCAGCGCCTATCTGCCTTGCGCGCGCTGAGATGATTCCGGCGCTCACGCTGGACGCCAGGCCGAACGGATTGCCAATCGCCACCACCCAGTCGCCAACCTTGATCGCGTCCGAGTCGCCCAATGTCGCGACCGGCAGCTTCTCCAGCTTTCCCTTCAGCTTGACCACCGCGATGTCCGTCAGCGGGTCGCGTCCCAAGACCTCGGCATCAAAGGCGCGACCGTCCTCAAGGTGGACCCGGATCGCGTCCGCGCCCTCCACCACATGGTTGTTGGTCAAGAGTGTCCCGTTGGGATGAATGATGAAGCCGGAGCCCGCCCCCTGGCGGATCTGCGGCGGAGCTTCTCTTTGACGTCGGTTCGACCGAGGATTTTGAAACCCGAAGAATCTCTCGAACAGATCAGAACCGTCCGAAAGCGCGGGCCCTTTCACGCGCGATTGAACATCCACATTGACCACCGCGGCTTTGACCGCGTCCACCAGAGGCGCCAAGGAGGGCAGTGCTCCCAGCTGTCCAGAGGGCGCGCCAGCGCTCACCGAGGAGCTCGCCGCACTGGGAGAAGCAGCCCCGGAGCCCCCCACCCCAGCGCTTTTCGCGGTCGCTCCATTGGAGCTACTGCCGCAACTGGCGCCCACCGCCAGGGCGAATACTGCCAGTGCAAGGATGCCAGGGCCCATCGCCGCGGCTGGGCGGCTCAGTCGTTGTTTCTTGAGTTCCATTGGGATGACCTCGAAATCATTGAGGATTTAAGCACCTACCGCGCTGCTTCTGTACTCTACTTGCGGGAGCGCCGCGACAATTGGCTGCCCTGAACAGAACCAGCAGCCGAGCCCTGTCAAGCAGGAAGCTCGGGAATGTCCTGGCAATGCCGCGCTGTTGGGCACATTGGAGGGATACGGAAGGTGAAATTGACTGATGGTGGAACCGTTTCCTACTGAGCTGCGCGTCGCTAATGAATCCGAGTTGGAAGAAGACATCCCCGATGCCCCTCGGATGCTCTTTTGCGTCTACTACGAGCGCTGCCTCAATTTTGCGGTGAAGCAACGCTGGGAGAATTGGACCTGCGCTCACTGTTCGCTGGCAAATCAGCAAGCCAGGCGGCCCCGCGTTCACGACTTTGCAAGCTGTGGCAGAAAAGAAAACAGCTGGGCGTGACGGCTGTTAGGCTGAGGTGCGCCTCGGAGGTGCTTCTTGGCCGACAATTCGCACAAAGACTTCGTGATTCCGACCAACCGGCAAATCGTCACGCGGGAACCGGAGCGATCCGCCAAGGAGTGGACCCCGTTGTTCCCAGACGTCAACTGGATTGGTTTCCATGACATGGCTCCGGCCATGGTTCCGCCCGATTTTGGCTGGGGCTCCAGCCCCAAGCAGCGCCAGGAGGAATACGGCAGCAGCGCCGGTCGGCTTCCGGTCGAGCCATCGATTGAAAGAGAGTCGACAACCGCCGACGAAAAGGTCGAGGAAGCGTCGAAGGAATCCTTTCCGGCAAGCGATCCTCCGGCGTGGATTCCGAGCACTACTAGTCGTTGATCGTCTTCAGTGCTGCCGCCCAGCGAGTCCCGTGATTACTCAAGGCGAGTGCGCGCTTCTCAAATTCTGGCTCGAGCTGACAAGGCATCGCTGGTGATTTGCTCATTGGCGACGATCCTTGCGGGCTCGGCGCCTTTTCTCGAGTCCCCCGATGATGAGCCGATTCCGATTGGGTTCGCTCTGGTGGCGCCTTTTGTCGCGGTTGTGTTCTGCGCGGCGGTCGCGTTGTTGTTCGTGAAGCGCCTCAGGGGCGGCATCGTACGTGCGTTGTTGGCCGCTGGAGCCGGCGCACTGGCGATCGCCGGGATTGTCTACACTAAAAGCGTATCGCCACCCCTTTTGGTGATTGCCTACTGGTTGCCGGCGGTGCTGAGTCTGACCGCGGCGTGGATTCTCGAGTGGAGCCACCTAGCCGCGAGGCGCGCCTTGTGAGCGAGCCGAAATCAGCGGTGCCTCAGTCCCTCGTGATTCTTTCGCGGTCGCTCCTCAAGTCGACGCATTTCCCCGCGACGCTCGCGCTCACCGTGCGATTGGATGAATCGCTCGAACGCTTCGTGCCGATGGAGAAGAGCGGGCTCGCGCGTCATTCCCTCGCGATGCACGCGCACCGCCTCGCCGGCGCTGATTTCCTGAGCATTACCTCGCTCGGTCGGACCCAAGCCGCGTTGGCTGACGGCGACCCGACCCTCGTCGACTTGCACGCGCGATTCTGCTTCCTTCGCCGATCCCACCAAGACGTCGACCTGAAATACCGTGCCTCGAACGCCGGCGACCGCGCGCTCGGTCGCGACTTCGAACTTGGCGTCCGATCCGCCCAGTGCCCGCGTCACATTGCACCACACCGCTCCCAACAGGAGCCACGCCGAAAACTGGCTGGAAGCTCGCTTCGTCAATCCGGATCTGGCTGCCGGAAGACAGAATCAGAATGCTCTGATCCGTCAGGGTCAGCTTCACGCTTCCTGACTTCACCTCGATCACATCGCGGAGCTCGATCTGGCTGCCGACCTTCAGGGCCAAGGGGTTGCCTTCCGCGGGAGCTCGGGTCGCTTCGCCATCCATCGCGGTAACCGCGCCGACTTGCGCCAGCGTGAGTCGAAGCGGCGCCACGATCAACACCATCGACGCAAATCGAGCCAGGTCGCGACTGCGCATCGAAACCTCCAGCTGGGCTAACCCGCTCCGGCGTGCTCGGTTGCGCGTTGAGCAGGGCCTTCCGAACGATAGCACGTGCGCGGGTGCGCGCTTGGACTACCTGCGCCCCTGCGCAAATGCGAGCAGGCACGAAAGGCTGTGCTGGAGGCCTTAACTAGCCGGAGCGCTCGTCAGTCGGAAGGAACCCAGAAACGTTTGCGCGTCGGCGGGTTCGGCGCCGGGCGGGTAACTCGTCACCAGGGTGTACACCTCGTCCTTCCCCTCGAGAATTCGAGCCGAGACGCGCCGCTGGCTGGCCGGTACATCCGCGGTGAAATCCATCCCCGGCATCTCCCCGACGGTGATTTCCTCGGACGAGAGAAGCTGCCCATTGAAACTCTTCACCAATTCATCACGCGAGCTGGTGAGCAGCGCCTTGGGATTCGATTTGGAGAATGCTCCTGGCTGGAACTTGCTGTAGCTGACCAGATAATTGATGTTCTTCACTGAGTCGGATGCTTGCGTGACGTGGATTTCCACCGGCCCCTGCGGCGTGTCGCGCATCTGTTGACCGTGGGTAACGTTTGGCGGAGCCAAGACCGAGAAACCACCGGGCGATGTGTAGGGGACCAGGCTCTGTCTCGCGGGCGCGGCCGGAGGGGCTGCCGAACTCGGCGGCGATGCCGCAACCGGAGCGGACTTATTGCCATTAGAGCCAGTTGCACAACCTGCGATCCAGACCAACCCAACCATGAAAGCGAGCGCACGCATCTTGTTAGTACACCTCCCGATAACCGGAGTTTGCACACCGAGCGGCAAACCGCAACCCACCCTCGGTGAGAAACCAAGAGCTCGCTTTTACGGCTTCGTCCCACGAACAAGCTCGTCGAGCAGCGAAGTGTCTACCATTCCACCGACGTCGGCGCTGGGAACGAACCCGAGCTCCTGCGCATGCTTGGCGGCCAATGAAAGGACCTGCGGCAGCGGCCTGAGCGCCGGCCCGAGGCGAGAAAAAGCATCCGTCAGGACGGGCAGCGGCAAGGCCTTGCCGGTCAACTGACCGAAGGCATCATTGGCTCTGCGGGCGAACCCATCCGGGGCTTCGGTCCACTGACGGGTCAGTTCAACGTGGGCGCGCAAGATGGCACGGACGTCATTTCCCCGGGCTTCGAGAAATGGTTTGGTGGTCACCAGCAAAGTACTGTGGAACACGCGGTTCGGCCAAAGGTCCCGCTCGTCGAGCAGAATGTGGGCGCCTGCTTCCCAGACCAGCCTTGCTCCCCACGGTTCGGGAACCCAAGCCGCTTCCAGTTTGCCAGTGAGAAAAAGCCCCAAGATGTCGGCGTTGGCAAGGGGAATGACCGTGACATCTCCCTTTGAGTCCTCGGCAATCTTAAGTCCCTGAGCCTTCAGCCAATACCGAAGGGCGATGTCTTGCGTGCCTCCAAGCTGCGGCGAGGCCACTTTCTTGCCCTTGAGGTCCTGCGGGGCCTTGGCGGTTTTAGCCACCAGAACGGCGCCGCCGTTGGCCGCCGCGGCAATCACCCTGAGCTGCCGATCGGCTTTAAGGTAGAAGATGATTGCGGGGCCGGTGCCGACGTACGAGACGTCGAGCGAGCCTGAGGACAACGCCTCCATCGCGGCCGGTCCTGCGTTGAACTGAATCATCTGCGCTTTGGTGTCGCCCAATTGCCGGGCGAAAGTCCCCTCCAAATTTCCGACCAGCGCCTGGCTGTGGGTGATGTTCGGGAAAAACCCAATTCGTACCAGGCCTGGAACAGCGCCCTTCGAGCTTTTGCAAGCGCCGATTTGCGACGCGCCGGCAGCGAACAGCAGCAGCGCGCACCGCCTGAGGTGAAGTGCCATCGGGCGCTAAGTGGTGGGGACCAATCCCCAGCGTCGCCGAATTCTCAGCTCGACCGTCTGAAAGAGAAGTCGGTCCACGGAAGTGCCGATCAGGATGATCGCCAGCATCACCGCCATCACCTGCGGCACTTCCATCAACTCGCGGCCGGTATTCAGCAGCTGGCCCAAACCCCCCGAGATGAACAGCAACTCGCCGGCCATCAGGGCTCGCCAGGCAAAGCTCCACCCGAGCTTGAGCCCGGTCACGATCCCGGGCAACGCTGCGGTGAGCAGAACCCCGCCGTAGAAACGCAGGCCGCGAATGCCCAGCGTACCGGAAACGCGCAGCAGCATCGGATCGATGCGGTTCACTGCGTCCTCGGCGCCGATCGCGATGCTCAGCAACGAGCCCATCACCACCACGAAGACGATTGCCGCATCGTTCAATCCAAACCAGAGCAGCGCGAGCGGTAGCCAGCAGATTGAGGGCAACCCTTGCAAGCCCATCAGCACCGGCTTCACTGCTTCCCGAAGCAGGCGCAAACGCGCCATCATGATCCCAAGCGGGACTCCGATCGCGACCGAGATCAAGTAGCTTTTGGACAGCAGGTTTCTGAACGAAGTCTTCATGTGATCAGGGACTGCCTTTCAGGCGAAAGACGCGGAAGGGGGTTAGCTAACACACAACCCCCAGCAAACCGGAGGTGTGAGGTGCAACTGCAAATCGAGAAATTGATGGAAAACAGGCAATTCGGATATGCCTCCTCTTGACGGGGTGTCCGAAAAGGGGCTGGCTGAATTTGAGCAGAGCTCGTAGCTTCTAGTGGGAGGACAGCGTGACGGGAAACGGACCGATTACCGTTGGAATCCTCGAGGATCATCGCCTGCTGTTGCAGAGCCTGACTTGGCTGCTCGAAGGCGCTGGCTTCCTGGTTACCGCGAAATCTGGAGAGCCTCGCTCGTTCTTGGCCCAGATTGCTGAACGCCCGCCGCAGGTCGCATTAATCGACTTGACCCTGGAGAGTTTCACGAATGCTCCGACGGCCAGCGGCGTCGACGTGGTGCGAGAGCTGCGGGAAAACCACCCACAGATTCGAACCCTCGTGCTCTCCGCCACCCACACCACCGAGATGGTGGATCTCTGCTACCACGAAGGGGCGGCCGGATATCTCTACAAACTGACCGCGACCCGCGAGACCCTGACCGACGCAATCCGCGAAGTGGCGATGGGCAAGCGGCTCTTCCCAGTGCAGTTATTGGCAAGCAGCGTGAGCGATGGACGCACCGATCGGCGGCCGAGCCTGCTGGACGGAGTCACGGACCGGGAGCGGGAAGTGCTCGCCTATCTCTCGACCGGAGCCGACAACGTGCAGATCGCCACGTCTCGAATCTCTATCGGAAGCTGCGAATGAAAAACCGCGTCGAGTTGGCGCTCCTGGCCAGGCAGCAGGGACTCAAGGTCCCGCAGCGGAGCTTCGCACCGGAATCCAGCACGCCCCCAGCCTCTCCCACGTAGGCCGGACTAAAAGACGCAGAATTTGGGGTAGGTTCTCGCCTGGTGCCATGAGCGAGAGATCCGACTCGCAACCTCACGTACTGCTGGTAGACGACAACCCTACTTTCGTCGAGAACCTCGCCGAAATTCTCGAGGGACAGGGTTACGCGGTCGAATCGGCGGGAACGTGCGCGTCCGCCCTGGAGCGAACCAAACATGGCATTGACGTGGCGCTCGTCGACGTGCGTCTGCCGGACGGCGAGGGAACTGCGCTCGCGAAGAAAATCAAAGAGCTGAACCCGGAATCGGAAGTCATCCTTCTGACCGGCTATGCCACCCTCGAATCCGCCGCCGAGGCCGTGCGGGCGGGCGCCTGTGCGTACCTGCTCAAACCGTGTGCCACTCCCGAGCTTCTGCTCACCCTCGAGCAGGCGATGCGTCAGGTGCGGCTTCAGCGCGACAAACGGGAGCTGGCACGGCGCGCCCAGGTGGCGGAGAAGCTCGCGGCAGTGGGGACGTTGACCGCCGGGCTCTCTCACGAGATTCGCAATCCACTCAATGCCGCTGGGCTGCAACTGGCGGTCGTCGAGCGGCGCGTGGATCAGCTACCGAAGGAAATGCGGGTTCCCATTCTGGAGCCCCTGCATCTGGTTCGCGACGAGATTAGGCGGTTGGATCACATTCTCGAAGACTTTATGCAGTTTGCTCGTCCCACCCAGTTCGTTCCGCAGCCGGTAGATCTGGAGACGGTGGTGCGTAAAGTGTACAGCCTGCTCAAGGACGATGCGGATCAACGAGGGATTCGATTCGAGTGCACCAGCTCCGACAGGACGCGGGTGCTGGGACATGAGGAGCGGCTTCGACAAGTGATCGTCAATCTGGCCCTGAACGCGCTCGACGCGGCTTCCGCGGGCGGCTGGGTCCGACTGATCTGCGATCAGATCGAAGGGGACGTTGCTTTCTTAATCGAGGACAGCGGGCCAGGCATCCAGCCGGAGGCGATGGGCAGAATCTTCGAGCCATTCTTCACCACCAAGTCCACTGGCTCCGGCCTGGGCTTATCGATCGTTCATGCGATCGTCACGCAGCACAGCGGAACCATCCACGCAGAAAACATCCCTGGCGCCGGCGCCCGATTCACAGTTCGGCTTCCGTCCGCCCACCCATGAAGGAGCTGCTCAGTGAGAGGAGAAGTCTTCCTCCTCGCGATCCTCATCTTCCGAGCCGGAAGGGGCGGCGCCTGCTCCGGCGCCATATTCCTTGAGACGGTACTGGATCTTCCGGACGCTGATTCCCAGCACGTCAGCAGCGCGCGACGTCGATCCGCCCACCATTTCCATCGTCCGCAGAATCACTTGGCGTTCAATCTCGGAAAGGGTTGCGCCTGGAATAAGGCTCTCGGCCGGACGGGTCTGGGGACGAGGCCCACGTAAGGTGGGCGGTAGGTCATCCGCGGTAAGTTGCGGCCCCGGCGCCAACACCACCGAGCGCTCGATCACGTTCTCCAGCTCACGAACGTTGCCTGGCCAGTCGTGACTCAGCAGCGTATTGAGCGTCCCGGGCGCCAGGCCGTGAACTTCCTTGCCGTAGTTCTTGGCGTACTTCTCGATGAAGAAGTTAACCAGAGCTGGAATGTCTCCCTTTCGCTGGCGCAGCGCAGGCAAGGGCACCGCCACCACGTTCAATCGGTAGTAGAGATCCTCCCGGAAGCGTCCGGCCTTCATTTCCGCCGCGAGATCGCGGTTGGTGGCGGCCACCAGGCGAACGTCCACCTTGAGCGTTTGGGTTCCGCCGACCCGTTCGAATTCGCGCTCCTGCAGGACGCGCAACAGTTTGATTTGCAGGGCGGGCGAAATCTCCCCGATCTCGTCGAGGAACAGCGTGCCTCCGTCGGCGAGCTCGAAGCGACCCTCCTTGCGGCCGACCGCGCCGGTGAACGAGCCTCTTTCGTGTCCGAACAGCTCGCTCTCCAAAAGGCTTTCCGACAGTGCAGCGCAATTCACTTTGATGAAGGGCTTGTCCTTGCGCGGTGACTCTTCGTGAATCGCCTGGGCAATCAGTTCTTTCCCGGTACCCGACTCCCCGAGAATCAGCACTGTGGCGCGCGACGGTGCGGCGCGCTTGACCACCTGAAAAACCGCCTGGAGCTCCGGGCTCTCCCCGATGATGTTGGGAAAACGATACCGCTCCTGAATTCGAGCACGCAGCGTCTCGGCCTCTCGGAGCAGCTGCCTCTTCTCCAGTACCTTGTCGATCACCACCAGAACGGCTTGGAAGTCCAGCGGCTTGACCAGAAAGTTCTCTGCTCCCGCTCGCATCGCTTCGACGGCCATCTCGATGCTCGCGAACGCGGTCATCATGACGAAGGCGGAGTCGTAGCCTTGCTCACGGGCGGACCGGAGGAGAGTAATTCCGTCCATCTTCGGCATACGGACGTCCGCCAACACCACGTAGGGCGCAAAGCCTCCGATCAGGCCGAGAGCTTCCTCCCCATCGGCGGCCTCGGCGACCTCGTATCCCTCCTCCACCAACAGCGTGCGCAGCGCTTGGCGTGCATTCTGCTCGTCGTCGACGACCAGGATCCGTCTTTTCGACATCGTCGTTGAGCTTAGCAAATCGACGGGCGACATCGCTCAGCCCAGGGAGAAACGCCTCAGCTTCATCACCGCAGCCTGAACGCCTTCCGCAAACGTTGGGTGCACGTAACGAGCATCGACGATCACACGGGGCGATGCAT
>WNFD01008289.1_pt1 | contig 10229 bp, 7 predicted proteins | sample 5400491 | NCBI WGS metagenome assembly WNFD01 (sample SAMN13153343, study PRJNA577476) | soil metagenome | isolation source: 120 cm saprolite under Douglas fir tree site 2 hole 2 replicate 2 | place: USA:California | collected 2015-04-18
CATCGCAACGGCGGCAAGCCCGAACCGAATGGGCCGCCACGAGAACGCAGCCGAGACGGCCGCTGGAACAGCGAAAACGATGAGGATGCGAAGCAGGTCTGATGCCGTGGTCGCGTTGGTCAGAACCAACCGGTCGAGCCTGCCCAGCACCCCGGTGACCGAGGTGAGGCCAACTACGAGCAGGAGTCCGGCGAGGAGCGCGGCGGGGAGCCAGAAGTCCGCGACTCGAGATCGCGCGCCGTCGCGAGCCAGTGCAGGCCTCAAGAGGGCGGCTCCAATGATCGCCAGGGGATACTCGAAGAAGTCGTTGAAGACCAGCGGCGCCACCAGCGCGGTCAGGAGCCCGCCCGTGGCGCCTCCCACCGCGAGCCACCAGTAGAACTCGGTCAGGTGGGCAGCGCTCGGACGGTCGGCCGCAAGCTCGCCGTGGCAGAGCAGTGCGCCCAGGAAAAACGCGCCGAAATGAAGCACAGCCAGCGGGTAAAAGGGACCGCCGCCTCCCAGCAGGACCATGCCCAGCAAGGGAAGGGCATAGAACGGGAACAGCCGGTTGAGCCAGTAGCGCGAGATCAGGGGCCGCCGAGCAAAGACGACCGCGAACGAGAAGAGGTAGAGCGCCAGCGGAATGACCCAAAGCAGAGGAATGGGGCGAATGACGGTGGTGAAGTAAGAGGTCACCGCCAGCATCCACGTGGACGGCACCGCGGCAAGCAGGACCCACCTCAACCGCCGCCGCCAGGTGATCGAGCTCTCGGTGGTCGACTTCGCGACGGTCTGTTCGATCGCGACTGGAATCCCGAGAGAGCGGGACCACGCCACGGCCGCCAGGCAGAGCACCGAGAGGGCGAGGAAGGCGATGTAGCCCGCGCGCCACAGGTCCGCTTGCGCGTGGAGCCCTAGGTGCGGCTCGATCAAAGCCGGATAGGACAGCAGGCCAAGAGCGCTTCCCAGGTTGCTCGCCCGGTACAGGAAGTAAGGGTCCTGAGCATGGGCGTGGCCCGTGCGTGAGAACCAGTGCTGGATGAGCGGCGACGTCGTCGACAGGACCAGGAACGGAAGTCCGACCGTGACGGACAGCAGAAGCACCAGCCAGAGGGCAGGGCTGCCCGTGGTTGGTGGGTTCCAGCCGGGGATCAGGTGGATGGGCAGGACGAGCAGTGGCGTGAGCAGCAGGACGCCGTGCAGCAGCGCCTGCCATCGCCACCGCAGCCGCATGGCGAGCCAGTGCGAGTAGCCGTAGCCAATCAGGAGCACCGTTTGGAAGAAGAGGACAGAGGTCGCCCAGACCGCGGCCGTTCCTCCAACTAGCGGGAGCACCATCTTCGCGACCATCGGCTCGACCAGGAAGAGGAGGAAGGCGCTCGCGAAGAGGCAGATGGTGAAAACGGCCAGGACGGCGACCGAAAAGGTCGCCTGCCTCTGGTCGAGCCGCGTTGCCGCGCTGATCAAAGTCCCGATATCTTGGCAGGCGCGCACCCAGGTGCGGGTCGATGAAGCGACAATGACCTCAGCCAATGCGTGGCCAGACCGACCACCGTCCGCCTGCACCCGACTTTGGGCGTGTAACCCCGGATCACGCCTCGATCTTTCTCGGGATCATGGCGATGCTTCACAGCGAGCCGGTCGCCCCGGCGTTTGGCCGTCTTCTGAAGAAGAACCTGCAGCCAGACGACTACGTGCTGCTTGCACACCTGTTCGAGGAGATCAGCGTTCTGGCGCTCCACCACCTGGTCCCCGAGGCGCTCCTGTTCGACGCGTTCGGCTTCGATCTTTATTGGGACGAGCTTCGAGAGGACATCATGTCGCTGAGGCAGCAAACCGGAAATGAGAAGTTCTGCGAGAACTTCGAGATCGCGGCCGACCGCGCGCGCGACTACCGCAACGACCGGCCACCGAAGCGGCGCTGGCAGCACAGAACGGAGGGCGATGGCCCACAGGACCGTGGTGGTGGGCCGCACCCCGCACCAGAGCTCGGCCCAGGCGCTCCGGGTGTACCGGCCGAGTCCGGGCAGGAGACGGTGACTCGACGTAAGGGATAGAGCTCCGGTTCAGGTCTGCAACCAAAGCTGCGCTTCCTGCATCAAACAAGCAGGAACATGTTCGCGGCAGTGATGGAACAGCGACCTCAGCTCATGGTGAGCGCCACGGCGGGAGACGCCGACTCCTTCGCGGCGCTCATCGAGCCGCTGCTCAGCCCCGCGTACCGGCTGGCCGCCGTGATGCTGGCCGACCGGTCGTCCGCCGAGGACGCCGTCCAGGAAGCCTCGATCAAGGCCTGGCGCAAGCTGCGCCAGCTGCGGGGTGACCTGAAATCGATGCGGCCGTGGTTCCTTTCGATCGTCGCCAACGAGTGCCGGATGGCAAAGCGCCAGCGCTGGTGGTCGGTGTTGAAGCTGGCGGATATGCCGACTTCGTCGGCGCCACCAGACCAGGCCGGCTCCTCCGACCTCCACGAGGCCCTGCTCAGGCTCACGCCCGACGAGCGGCTTCCGCTCGTCCTTCATTTCTACCTCGACCTCCCGATCGAGGAGGTCGCGCTGGCGCTGCACGTCTCACCGTCCGCCGCGAAATCCCGCATCTATCGCGCGGCCAAGCGGCTGCGCTCCGACCTCACCCAGGAGGAGGTCTTCTCATGACCAACGAGAACTTCAAACGCGAGCTCGGCAGCGTCTTCGACGAGATGGCCGGATCACCCAGCAGCGCGCTGCCCGATCGCGTGCGCTCGACACTGGCCAACGTGCCTGAGCAGAGGGGACCCTACTGGATCGCAGGTCTGGCCGCCGCTGTGATCGCCGTGGTGGTGATCGGGGTGCTGTTTGTGGCCAACCCGCTGAACCATCTGCCCTCGAAGAACCTCCCAGGTGCAGTTGCAAGCCCGAACCCAAGCGCTTCCCCGTCACCGAGCCCGAGCGCGGCGGCAACCCCATCGAGCCAGCCATTCGTCTGCGCGTCGCCTACGACCTTCACCGGACAGCAGCCTCCTCTGTCGGCGTACGTCGATGCTGTCCGCACCGGCTCGCACGCCGGGTACGACCGTCTGACGATCGAGTTTCAGAACGGACAGCCGCAGACCATTCAGCTGCAGCCTCAGGCGAACGCGACGTTCACCCGAGATGCGATCGGCGACAAGGTCAGCCTTGCGGGAAATGACGGGCTCCTCGTCACGATATTCAGCGGGGACGCGCACACCGCCTACAGCGGGTCATCCGACATCAAGACCGGCTACGCCGGGCTGCTCGAGGTGCGCCTGGTTGGAGACAACGAAGGTTACGTCCACTATGGACTCGGGCTTTCCATGCCGGCCTGCTACCGCGCCGTGATTCTGACCAACCCGACTCGCCTGGTGATCGACATCCAGACTGGCTCGTAGATAAGCGCTTAGACCTTCGACTGCGTGTCCGGGCGGCCGGCCAGCGGATGATGGCGGGCGAGCTCGACCTGGCGCTCGCGGTGATACGCCCAATCTGGCGTGGCTCCGAACAGGGCGGCGTCAGACTTGAGCCGGAGCTGTACCAGCGTACCCAGAGCACGCACGCCGTCGAGCCAGGTCAATTTCTTTCCCTCCGCCCGGCTTCGCGCGTAGTAAGCGATCGGTACCTCATGAATGCGATAGCCGAGGCGCAAGGCGCGAGCCGTGATGTCAGGCTCGACGTCGAAGCGATCGCCCTGCAGGTTGAGCCTCCTCCAGAGGTCTGACCGCAGGACCTTGTACCCGCTCTCCATGTCGGAGATGTAGCAGTCGAACAGCAGGTTGGTGGCCAGCGTCACCGCCATGTTGCCCATCACGAACCAGAAGCTGAAGGCGGTCTGTCCCGCAAAGCCGCGTACCCCGTAGACGAGGTCGGCGCGCCCCTCCAGCAGCGGACGCAGCAGCACGGGATAGTCGCGGGGGTCGTACTCGAGGTCGGCGTCCTGGACCAGCGCGAAGGGCATCCGCAGCTCGGAGATCGCCCGCCGGAGAGCCGCCCCTTTGCCCTGGTTGGCCTCCTGCCGGAACGGCCGCACGCGCCTGTCCCTGGCCGCGGCGCGCGTCAGGATCTCCCATGAGCGGTCGGTGGAGCCGTCGTCGACGGCGATCACCTCGCCGACCTCGGGCTGCTTCAGCACATGCCCGAGGATGGTCTCCAGGGTCCGCTCCTCGTTGAATACGGGCATCATCACCGAGAGAAGGGGCGCCGTACTCATGGCGCCGAACACTCTAGCGGTCGGTCCGGCTTTGGAATCGGGCGTAGCCCGACGCCGTACATTGTCTTGACCACGACCGGCCATTAAGGAGACACCCAATGTCCACTCTCGCTTTCGACCCCGAAGAGGTAACCCAGTGGGAGAAGACGCGCCCGCGCACGATCGACCCCGAGCAGTGGACGAGGTTCGAGGGCTACGCGGCCGAGATCTTCGAAGCGTTCGGCATGGACCTCGACACCGCCGGCACGCTGACCACCCCTAAGCGCTACCTGCGGGCGCTGTTCGATGCCACCTCAGGTTACGAGGGCGACCCCAAGCTCCTCACCGCATTCCCGACCGAGTGTCACGGCGGACCCGACTGCAGCATCAGCCAGGTCATCGAAGGCCCGATCGAGTTCTTCTCGCTCTGCGAGCACCACGCGCTCCCGTTCCACGGCCACGCGTACATCGGCTACATCGCTCACGAGGAGATCATCGGCATCTCCAAATTGACCCGGCTGGTCCGCCTGTTCGCGCGCCGCTTCACGGTGCAGGAGCGGGTCGGCGTTCAGATCGCGGACGAACTCGTGCGCCTGCTCGAGCCGCACGGCGTGGCCGTGCACCTGAACGCGATGCACCTGTGCACGCAGATGCGGGGCGTCCGCGAGGGACACTCGCGGACCTTGACCTCGTTCTGGCGCGGCAACTACGAGAGTGATCCCCAGCTCAGGACGGAGTTTCTGCAGGCACTCGAAAAGACGGCCCACTAGTGGCGCTCGACCCGTTTGAGGTCCTCTATGAGGGGGACGTGCCCGCGTACAAGCTGCCTGCCGACCTGCACCATCTGTACGGCCGGCTGGGCTTTGCGGACCGCGTCGTGTACTCGAACTTCGTCTCGTCGCTAGACGGCGTCGTGTCGCTTGGGTCCAAGCCGTCGGCCGGCTCGGTCATCAGCGGGAAATACCCGGCCGATCGCTTTCTGATGGGCCTCCTGCGCGCGTGCGCTGACGCCGTCTTGATCGGCGCAGGCACCATACGAGCGACTCCCGGCCATCTCTGGACACCTGCGCACGTCTATCCCGAGATGGCGACCGAGTTTCTTGCTCTGCGCAGCGCCTTGGGCCGCAGCACCGAACCTCAGCTGGTCGTCGTCACAGCCACCGGCAGACTGGACGCCTCGCATCCGGCGCTTGTCAGAGGCGCTCTCGTCATGACCACAGAGGACGGTGCCAGGGCGATCGGGAACCGCCTGCCGAAAACCTGTGAGGTGGTTGCGCTCGGCAAGAAGCTGCATCTTGGCACGGTGCTGGCCGGCCTGCGCGGCCGCGGCCTGGACGTCGTCCTCACCGAGGGCGGTCCGCACGTGATGGGTCAGCTGATCGAGGCCGGCCTCCTGGACGAGGTTTTCCTCACGGTCTCACCAGTCATCGCAGGACGGAAAGAGGAAAAGCGCCTGGGGATGGTCGAAGGAGTTGAGCTCATACCGGCTCACAGCGCCCGAAGCAAGCTGACCAGCGTCAGGCGCCACGGGGACTATCTGTTCCTGCGCTATCGAATGCCTGCGCCCGCAGGGCGCGCCTGATCGCGTCCTGAGACTCGAGCAGCGTCCGGCGCAGGGGCCCGGGCAAGTCCTGCGCCAGCGCCGCATCCGTCTCGTCGATCACGTCCTGGGCTATGACGGCGTGCGGATACATCATCCGGACGATGTCGATCGCCTCTTCCGAATCGTGCGAGTCCCAGACGGGCATCAGGCTGTCGAAGAAAGGGGCGACAAACGCCCGCAGCAAGCCCTCTTGATCGACGTCGTGGAAGCCGCCGGCGATTGCGCGCCTCATGGCAAACGATGGAGCTCTGTCGTGAATCACGGCGTCCCATGCTTCCTTCTTGGTTTCCGCCGTGGGTCGCGCAGCGCGAGCCGCCGCGGCTCGCCTCTGTCCGGCATCGGTGGGGTCTCGGTCGAGCTCCCGCTCGATCAGCGCCTCATCGGCCTCCCCAATGGTCGCAAGCGCACTGACGGCTGCCCAACGGATGCCAAAGTCGATGACGAGGCCATTCTGCCGCGTCGTGCCGTCGAGCAGGCCTCGCACCCAGGCGACGTCCTCCGGCTCGCGGGCGGAGTCGATGAATGTCGTCGCCCACAACAGCTGCGGGTCCCCGCCGGGTTGGGAGCGGCGGAGGAGCTGCCAGGATGCGCGGGCGAGGAGAGCTCGGGCGCGGGGGCGATGCAGACGCCCGACGAAGTTTTCGACTGCCCTCTGCGTCCTTGCGATGAGCGATTCGAGAGTGGATGCGTCGGTCTCACCATCGATGTTGTGCAGCGACGCCGCGATGTAATCGCGTGCGGGCAGCTCAGCGTCCCGCGCCATGTCCCACAGCGCGCCCCACGCGAGCGCTCGCGCCAGCGGATCGTCGATGTCGCGCAGGTGACGCCTCAGCGTCTCCACGGAACGCCGGTCGAGCCTCACCTTGCAGTAGGTCAAGTCGCCATCGTTGGGGAGCAGGAGGTCGGGCTCGCGCTCGTCCGCCAACTGCGGCAGGGGCATGGTTTCACCCTCGATGTCGAGCTCCACCGCGTGGCGCCGTATCAGGCGGCCCCCGATCAGGTCAAACAGGCCGGCGCGCAGGCGGTGCGGCCGCAGCGTCGGATGCTCGCGTGGCGCCGACTGTTTCAGCACGGCCGACCTCATGACGCCGGCTTCAACTTCGAGTGCAACCTCCATCGTATTGACGCCTGCCGTCTCGAGCCAGGCGTGCGCCCACGCACGCAGGTCGCGACCGGATGACTTCTCCAGCGCCTCGAGAAAGTCGGCGAGCTCGGTGTTGCCGAATGCGTGCGCGGTGAAATACGCGTCGATGCCATTGAAGAAAGCGTCCTCGCCGACCCACACGACAAGCTGCTGGAGGGCGGAGGCGCCTTTGTTGTAGGTGATCGCGTCGAGGTTGAGCGCGACCGACTCCACGTCCGGGATGTCGGCGACGATCGGATGCGTTGTCGGCAGTTGGTCTTGCGCCCGCGCAGCGCCTTTGGTCGCGACGGCGAACTCGATCCACGCCGTCCGGAAACGCGTGGCCTCGGCGACGCCCAGGTATCCCATGTACTCGGCGAAGCTCTCGTTGAGCCAGAGCTCGTCCCACCACTTAGGACTGACTAGATCACCGAACCACATATGGGCCATTTCATGCAGCGTGGTTTCGGCGCGCTGCATGCGATCTGCTTCGGTCACCCGCGAGCGGAAGATCATCCGCTCGTTGTGGACCACGCAGGCCACGTTCTCCATCGCGCCGGATGAGAATTCGGGTACGTAGAGCTGGTCGTACTTGCCAAACGGGTACGGATGGCCGAAGCGCCGTTCGAAGAAATCGAGCCCCTGGCGCGTGATTTCGAAGATCTCGTCGGGATCGAAGTACTCGGCGAGCGACTGCCGGCAGTAGAGCCCGAGCGGGATGCCCCGATGGTCCTGATGCACGGCGTGGTACTCGCCGGCCACGACGGCTGTGATGTAGGTCGACATCACGCTCGTCTTCGGAAATGTCCACACGCCGCCGGCGCCTCGAGCCCCCGGTGTGTTCGAAACGACAACCCAACTCTCAGGCGCCCTGACGGTGAAGGCGAGCGTCGCCTTGAGGTCGGGCTGGTCGAAGCACGGAAAGCCGCGGTAGGTGGAGTGCTCGGCGAACTGGCTGTGTAAATAGGTGCGGCCGTCGACCGGGTCTCGGAACCGGCTGATCCCGGTTCCATCGCGCGAATAAGACCCGGTTCCATCGATGGTCAGGGTGTTTTTCGCCTCCAGCCGGTCGAGCCGCAACCTGCCGCCTTCGAGTTCGGGCAGCGCGTAGTCGTTGAGCAAGCCTGAAAGAACAGAGCCTTCGAACTCGATGAAGGTGCTTGCGCCTGGCTTGTGACATCCAAAAGTGACGGTGGTCTCGACGTCAAACGTCAGGTCGTCGCCGGTGAAGTCCAGGCGCACCTCGTAGTGATCGACCGAGATGAGGCCGGCTCGCTCTTGCGCCTCGCGGCGCGTCAGGTTGTTATGTATTTACGTGCAGCTGTCGCTGCCCAGCAGTAGCGGCGCCGAGGCCGCGACCGCCGGCTGCTGCGCCACCGCGACCAGTGCGCCGGACTTGACTCCGCTCGGAATGTTGACGGACCAGTGGTCGGTCGGGATCACGATGTTGTAGCCCGGCGGCGTGTACGGATTCGGCCCGGGCAGGTCGGTGGTCGTCCCGGTGCAGCGATCGAAGAATTTCAGGATGTACGAAACCGCGACCTTCTGCGGCGCGGAGAAATAGATTCCCACCTCAACCTTGCAGGACGTCAGCCCGCAAGCCGTGGCGGTCTCGGCGGTGCTGCCGGGGATGTTGCACGGCGTGGCGGTGCTGCAGATGATCACGCTGGTGATCGGCGCGGTGGCCGCCGGACCGTAGTTCGGAACCGCGAGCGGGCCTGTCGTGGCGGTCGGGCTGGTCTTCGGGCTGGTCTTGGGCGAGGTCCTGGCGCTCGGTGAAGGCGGCGCGCCGCCCGTGGCCGGCGAGCCCAGGTGGGCCAGGACGAATCCCCCGGTGCCCAGCAGTAGTAGGAGCACCACGCCGATGACCGCCGGGATCAGCCACCGCGGGCGCTCGGACGGGCCGCTCCCGGAGGGCCTGCGCGCGACGGTCGGCTTGCGGGCCGGAGTGGGGGCGGGGGCGCGCAGCGGCGTCGGAGCCGGCGCGACGGGCGTCGAGGCAGCGGCGGCAGCCGCGCTGGCCGCCGCGACGGTGAAGGACTCGGCCCGAGCCGGGGGTGCCGTCTGGTAAGGCGACGGCGCTGCCGCTGGCGTCGGGGCCTGATACGGAGCCGGGTCTGAGGACGCCGGCGCGCTGCCTGCCGGCATCCAGGGCGGGGGCGTGCTCGTGGTATCCACCTTTCCAGGTGTCCAGGCGGGGGTCTCCATAGGCGTCCAGGTCGAGGTTTGGGCTGGATTCTGCGGCGGCGGGGGAGCTGCGGGCGCGGGAGGAGGCGCCGGTGCCGGCGGCGCGGCGGCAGGTGGGTTGGTGCTCATCGAGGGCGCCGGCGGGACCGATTCGAAAGGGGACCTTGTGCCCGCCGGGGTGTAAGGGGACGGGGTCGGTGGGAACGTCTCCCGAGCAGGAGCGGGCGGGTTGGTCGTCGTGGGCAAGGGCGCGGGGGGCGTCGCGGCCGCGGGGGAGGGGGGCGCTGCCGGCGCCTCGTAAGGCGCGGGAGTCCGCGGCGGTGCTTCCGACCAGGTGGGTATCGGGCGAGGCTCTAGTGGGGCCTGGGGTGCAGGAGCCGCCGGGGGCGCCGGCGCCGGGGTGAACGTTGGAGCGGGGATCGCCGGATAGGTCTGCATCGGCCGCGGCGGAGCGTCGTACGACACCGGCGCCCTGACCGGTGTCTCTTCCCCCGGCACTGGCGGCACGAACGGCGCCGGGGCGGCAGGAGGTTGTGGCGGAAGGGGCGCTGGAACGGCCTCCTTGGGCACGAACGAGGCCGCGTCCGGCATTTCGCGGCCGCTCGCCCGGGTGGCCAGCTCCGCCTGCGCGACCACCGCGCGATCCGGAGCCAGGAGGGCGGCGGCCATCTCGCGCAGGGCGCCTTGCGCGCGGTCCGCGGCCGGTCCCATCGCGCCGCTCGCCATGGAGCGCATGGTCACGACGAGACCGGGTGGGACGTTGGGCGGCGCAGGCGCTCCGGCCGGGTCGACCCCGAACGCGGCGCACACGGCCATGCCCGACGACCGCACGTCGGCCCGGAGGTCACTCTGCGAGGGGGCGCCACGAATGGCCGCCGCAGGATGCCCCGCAAGCCTCACGTCGCCATTTCCAGTGATCCGAATCGCGGACGCGCCAAAGCCTCCCATCGCGATGCCGGCTTCGTGCAGCGCCGCCACGCCCGACAGGACCGCTGCGCCGAGCGCCGCTGCCGCGGGGGGTGTCAGCGGGCCTCGCGACAGGAGCGTGGAAAGCGGGGTGCCCTCGTTTGGTTCGACCGCGACCCAGATGCCGTTAGGGTCGGTGCCCCACGCGAGGACGGGTGAGAGGGCCGGGTGCCGGTGATCCGCCAG
>WNFD01008774.1_pt1 | contig 10229 bp, 9 predicted proteins | sample 5400491 | NCBI WGS metagenome assembly WNFD01 (sample SAMN13153343, study PRJNA577476) | soil metagenome | isolation source: 120 cm saprolite under Douglas fir tree site 2 hole 2 replicate 2 | place: USA:California | collected 2015-04-18
TGGCCGACTACGATCTGGTTCGGGACATAACCGAGGCGGAAGCCGTAGTCACAGTCAGGGAGGCCCGACAGTTTGTCGAGGCGTGCAAGAGTAAATGGGAATTCCATGACAAGGTCACCGACAAACTGGACCACTGACATGACTCCCTTGTCTATTGCTCAGCTGCGATGATCGGCGGTCATGTCCTCGCCTCGCAACGCAAGTGTTGTGGAGACGCGCACCGGTAATTGAACAGCTGCCTCAATGCCACTGCCGTGGCACGTCCATCAAAACCGCTCGCGCTCGAGGCGGCGCCAGCGCGACAGCCGCCGCTCGAGCCACATCACCAGCTCGGTCAGCGCCACGCCGACGACCGCGATGACGATGATCGGCACGAACAGCTTGGCGGTCGCGAACACGTTGGCGTATTCGACGATCATGCCGCCGAGCCCGCTGATGGCGGTGAAGAACTCGGCGACGATGATGCCGATGATGGCAAGACCGACGGCGAGCCGGATGCCGGCCATGATGAAGGGGATCGCCGCCGGCAGGACGATCTTCCAGAAAATCTGCCATTCGGTCGCGCCATAGGCGCGGCCGATCTCCAGCATCGAGCCGCGCACGTCGCGGATGCCCGCATAGGTGTTGACGGTGATCGGAAAGATCGCGACCGAGACCAGGATCGAGACCTTGCCGACGAATTCGAGACCGGCCCACAGGATGATCAGGGGCACCAGCGCGATGCGCGGGACCGCATAGAGCGCGTTGATGAACGGGTCGAGGATGTACTCCATCGTCCGCCATTGCGCGATCACGATGCCGAGCAGGATGCCGACGATCACCGTCAGGACCATGCCGACGGAGAATGGCCACAGCGTCTGGATCAGCGCCTTGCGCAGCGCGCCGCTCTGCGTGAGCTCGACGGCGGCGCGGAAGATCGCGCTCGGCGGCGCCATGAAGATCGGGTCCATGCGGCGGCCGAAATATTCCCAGATCACGAAGAACACCGCGACCGCGGCGGTGCGGATGGCGTTGGGGCTCGTGCAGAGCTCGCGCAGCCGCCGCGGCAGGCCCGGCTGCGGCGCCGGCACCGACCGGCGCGGCGGCATCGCCGGATTCATGGATCGCTCCTGAGCATCTCGCGCAGCTCGGCGCGGTATTTGCCGAAATCCGGGTGCGCGCGCAGGTCGCCGCCGAGCCGCGCGCCCGCGAGCGGCGAGGCGACGATGGTGCGGATGCGGCCGGGCGCGGTCGCGAGCACGACGATGCGGTCGGAGAGAAACAGCGCCTCGTCGATGCTGTGGGTGACGAAGATGACGGTGGCGCCGGTCTGCGACCAGATCCTCAGAAAGTCCTCCTGCAGCTGCTCGCGGGTCTGGGCGTCGAGCGCGCCGAACGGCTCGTCCATGAAGATGAGGATGGGCTCGCGCATCAGCGCGCGGGCGATGCCGACCCGCTGCTGCATGCCGCCGGAAAGCTCGTGCGGAAAGTGCTCGGCAAAGTCCGACAGCCCGACCAGCGCGATGAAATGGCGCGCCCGCGCGCGGCGCTCGGCCGTGCCCACGCCGTCGATCTCGAGCGGGAACTCGACGTTGCCGAGCACGGTGCGCCACGGCAGCAGACCGAAATTCTGGAACACCATGCAGGCGTCCTTGCGCGGGCCCGCGACCGGCGTGCCGTCGATGGTGATGCGGCCTTCGTCGGCGGCGATCAGGCCGGCGGTGAGCCGCAGCAGCGTGGTCTTGCCGCAGCCGCTCGGCCCCAACAGCGTGATCAGCTCGCCCTTGCGCACCGTCGCCTCGATGCGGTCGAGCGCCACCATCAGCTCCGGGCGATGGTGGCGAGCGCCCGCGACGCGCACCGGGAAGAACTTGCTGACGCCGTCATAGACGACCATGCCCTCGGACGCGGCCGGCGCCTGCTCGATCGAGGGAGCCATCGCGGGTTATTTTTTCCGATAGGGGCCGAGCTTCTTCAGCGCGGCCTCGACGAAGCGCGCATCGAGCACGTCCTTGGCCGGCGCCGCGACCGGAAGGTTGCCGAGCTTCCTGTTGAGCTCGGCGGTGAATTCCTCGATCTTCGGATCGAGCCCGCCGTCGACGCCCCAGAGATTCTCGCCGTCGAGATCGCGCACCACCGCCTTGAGGAAGGCGACGTCGAGCTCGGGCAATCGCTCGTGCAGGATCGCCGCCGCCTCGTCCGGATTCTCCATCACGAAGCGCGAGCCGCGGATGCCGATGTCGGTCATGGTCTGGAACGCGGCGGAAAGCTTGTCGAGCGAATCCGTGCGCACCACGTTCCAGACGTAGCCGAGGCCGGGAAATTCCGCGGACAGCCGCGTCAGCACCGTGACCTTGCCGTCCCGCACGCCCCTGAGCGCGGTGACCGTGTTGACCAGCGTGGCGTCGGCGCGGCCGCCGATCACCGCCTGCAGCCGGGCGGCGTGACCGCCGACCTGGACGAAACGCGCCGTCGTCTCGTCGATGCCGTATTTGCGCATGATCAGGCGCGGCAGCTGATCCGGCAGGCCCCCGGGCCCCGACGACGCGAAGGTCTTGCCGGCGAGGTCGGCCAGCGTCGTACCCTTCCCGGTCGCCAGCACCAGGCCGTAGTCGCCGATCGGCTGCCAGGAGTGGATGGCGCGGATGTTGGCGCCGGCATGGATCGAGGCCAGCACGTTGAGCGTGCCGATCAGCCCGATGTCGGCATTGCCGGAGAGGAGCACGCGCATGGCGTTGGCGTCGCCGGTGACGTGGATGTCCTCGACCTCGAGATCGCCCATCCATCCCTGCTTCTGCGCCACCAGATAGGGCAGCGAGAAGGTCGTGACCGGTCCGGGAAACACCATCTTGATCTTGGCGGCGCAGGCGGCGCGCGGCTCGAGCGAGGAGAGCGCGGCGATCGCGCCGAGGCTCAGCAGCAAATCGCGCAAGCGAGCACGCATGTCAGGCATCTCCCTTTCGCGCTCAACAGGGTGGTGGCGGCGCGTCGACGAGCTTCGGGTCGATCGTCTTCAAGCCCTCGGTCCACGTCAGCTTGGTGAAATCGATCTTCTGGTCGGTCAGCTTCTCGCCCTGCGCCCATCCGCTGAGCGAGCAGAAGTCGTCGTAGTAGACCTTGTCGATGGCGAGCGGCCGCGTGTTGGTGTCCCATTGGTCGCGGGTCGCCTTCTCGCTCAGATCGAGCTTGGCCTTGGCGTAGGCTGCAACCGCGGGAAAGTCGTTCTGCGCCACGTCGCGACCCTTGATGGTCGCACGCAGCCAGCGGGCGGCGATTTCCCTGCCTTCGGGCGACGCCAGCCACTCCGGTCGCGCGCCCGCGACCAGATAGCCCTGGATGTAGCCGGTCGCGTCGGCGAGCGTGTGCGCCTTGTCGGGACAGATTTCGAGGGTGCGCGAGCCGATCGGCTGCCAGATGAAGAATGCCGCGATCTCGCCGCCGCAGAGCGCCGCCGGCAGCACCTGGGTGTCGAGGTTTTTCACCGTCACCTTGCTCGCATCGACGCCGTTCTTCCGCAGATATTCGGAGATGAACCACGAGCCGGTCGAGCCGACGCGCGTGGCGATGGTCTTGCCGGCGAGATCCTGCGGCTTGCCGATGCTTTTCGCGGCCACGACAACGTAGCCCTTGGCGTCGCGTTCGATGGCGGCGATGGTGCGGTAATTGCCGTTGCTGCGGAAGAAATACTGCACGCTCGGCAGGTCGCCGGTCATGACGATGTCGCCCTGCCCGGTCTGGAAGCTCTGGAATGCGGTGGTGCCGGACGGGAAGAGACGATAGGTGACGTCGAGCCCTTCCGACTTGTAGAAGCCCTTCTCGAACGCCATCCAGATCGAATCATTGTTCACGGACGGCTGCCCGAACAAGGTCATTTTCATGAGCTCCCGCTGCGCCCCGCCCGGCGTAACAATCCCCGTCACGCCGGCGGCCGTCATCGCGACCGCAATCAATAGCAATACGTATCTCGGCATCTGCGCCTCCACGGTTTGCATCGGACAAGTTGCTGTCGTTCATTCGAATAAGCACCTTCGGCCACCGTCACGTCACCGTCACGAACGACATGAAGCGGGCGAGCGTGCGATCGACGAGAAAGCGGAAAATGCGGTCGACCGCGAACCCGAGCACGCAGATCGTGAGCAGGGCGACGAAAATACGGTTCGTCTGCAACAGCATCGACGATTTCTGCAGCAGGTAGCCGATGCCGGAATCGGCGGCGAGAATCTCGGCGGGGATGATGCTCATGAACGACGAAGCCATCGCCACGCGCATGCCGGTGACGATGTAGGGCGTCGCCGAAGGAATGACCACCAGCACGAAAATCTGCGGCTGATTGGCCCCCAGGCACTCGGCGGCGCGCTGGCGCACGATCGGCGCACGCCATACCCCGGCGATGGTATTGATGAGAACGATGAAGAACGTGCCCCAGAAGATCAGGAAGTACTTCGACATCTCGCCGATGCCGAACCAGATGACCGCGATCGGGATCATCGCGGTCGGGGAAAGATAGCGCAGCAGCTCGATGATCGGATCGAGCAGATCGTGCAGGAGGCGCAGGCGACCGAGCAGCACGCCGAGCACGATGGCGGCGAGCGACCCGGTCGTGAAGCCCACCAACACGCGCACCATGCTGATCGAGACGTCGGCGACGATCTCGCCGCTGAGCACCATGGGAACGGCGGTCCGGATCACTTCGAGCGGCGGCGGTATCAGGAAGGGATTGAATATGAAGGTCGACATCGCCTGCCAGGACAGGAATGCGACCGCGATCGAAGCCGCCGTCAAGGCGAGCGAGCGATAATTGTCCGCTCGCAGCGCGGCCAGAAAAAACCCGGTCGCCCGCGAGCGCTTGCCGACATCGCTCAAGCCGCTGTCGCCGATGTCCGCCACCTTCACCCCCTCGGCCGTGCGACCTCAATGCGTGATTGGCGCGCGCTCCTCGGAGCGGGCCACATCGGGCGCCAGCAGGTTCTCGATCTCATTGAAGATGCCGGCGACCGCCGGGTTGCCGAGATCGCGCGGGCGCGGCAGGTCGAGATCGATCATCTTCGATATGACCGACCGCGGGCCGCCCGACATCATGCCGATGCGGTCGGCAAGCGTGATCGCCTCGGCGATGTCGTGCGTCACGAACACGATGGTCTTGCCGGTGCGCTGCCAGATTTCAAGCAGCACCGCGTGCATGCGCCGGCGCGTCAGCGCGTCGAGCGCCGCGAACGGCTCGTCCATCAGCAGGACCGCGGGCTCGACCGCGAGCGCCCGGGCGATCTGCAACCGCTGGCGCATGCCGCCGGAGAGCTGCGCGGGAAACTTGCCGCGGTGGCGGTCGAGGTCGACCATCTCGAGATACTTGTCGATGATCGCGTCCCACTCGGACCTCGGGACCTTGCGCACGCGCAGGCCGAAGCGGACGTTCTCCTCGACCGTCAGCCAGGGAAACAGCGCCGAGCCGGCGTCCTGGAAGAACATCACGCGGTCGCGGCCGGCGCCGCGGATCGGCTCGCCGCCGGAGGTCACCGAGCCGGAGCTCGCGCGCTCAAACCCGGCGAGGATGTTGAGCAGGGTCGACTTGCCGCAGCCGGAGGGGCCGAGCAGGCACAGAAGCTCGCCGTCGGCGACGTCGAGATTCACGCCGTCGAGGGCAACGTAGGAATCGGTCGCCGACGCGTAAACCTTCTGGACCTGGACGAGCTGCAGCAATCTTGCCTCCAGCCGAGCGCAAGAATTGGTCCCCGAGCCGCTCGAACGTTAGGTTTGCCCATCCCCGGTGTCAACGAAGCAGGGCCGTCGTCCCGAGCACATCTTGTCAGCGGTCGCGCCGCGCGATGAAATGCACGCGAGCCGAACGTTCTCGATCTGGTCTTATCGTTCCCTGCAGGAGACTGCCGATGGCCGACGCCAAGCCGATTGCTCCCGTCCGCATCGCCGGCACCGACATCCACTATGCGCAGGGCATGCGCGCCGGCTGCTGGCTGTTCTTCACCGGGCACGAGGCAAGCGATTTCGAGAACGGCGTCGCCGCGCCGGTCGCCGGCAAGCCCGGGCTGCCGCTCGGCGGGCAACCGCGCTATCGCCGCGAGGGCGATTACATTCTGGCGCGCCTTGCCAAGCTGATCGCGGCCGAGGGCGGCGACCTGCGCCATGTCGTCCGCGTCGACCAGTACTATCCGAGCGCGCTCGCCGTGAACCCCTATCAGCGGGCGCGCAAGGCCCTGCTCAAGGACTACGTCCCGCCGAGCACGTCCGTGCTCATGGAGGAGCTGCTGGTGCGGGGCGCGAACATGAACGTCTCCATGCTGGCGGTGCTGCCGGGCGGCGGGCGCGAGCCGCACCCGGGCCGCGAGGGCAGCGTGCCGGTCCCGCAGCATTCCGGTTTCATCCCGTCGCTGGTTTCGGGCGACTACGTGTTCGTCGCCGGACAGATGCCCAACAACGCGGCGATGGACGGGCTCGAGCCCGCCGCCTATCGGGCGCCGAACGCGGTGTGGAACGGCACGGACATCCGACTGCAAGCGGAATTTCTCATCACCCACCGCCTCAAGCCCGCGCTCGAAGCAGGCGGCAGCTCGCTCGAGAACGCGATCAAGGCGCAAGCGTACCTCACCGACATCGGGGACTTGCCGGAGTTCCTGGACGTCTGGAACGGTCACTTCGCCAAGAATCCGTGCGCGCTCACCGTGGTCGCGACCAAGGGCCTGGCCTTGCTCGAATCGAAGATCGAGATCAACATTTTCGGCCTACGCGATGGCGGCAGGACCAGGAAAGAGGTGATCGAGCACAAGCCTTCGGAGGCGATGCGGCTCGGGCCGGCCGCGGTGCGCGCCGGCGATCTCGTGTGCCTTTCGGGCCTGTTCGCGGCCGACCAGAACGGCGCGCTGCCGGCGGCGCTCGCGAGCGCCGGCCTGCGCCATCTGGGCGCGCCGGTGCAGCACCAGATGCGCGCCATGCTGCAGGCGGCGGACGCCATCTGCGGTGCCGCCGGCACGTCGCTCGCAAACATCCTGCGCGCGCAGCACTTCGTGTCGGACCTCGACGTCGTCTATCCCGCGCTCAAGACGTGGCAGGAGAAGCTTGCGGACAACCCCATCCCGTTCGGCGCCGTCCGCACGCCCTCGCCGATGCCGATCCCGGGATGCGACGTGGTACTGGACGCATGGGTCTACTGCGGCCGCCGCTGACCCGCGTGCCGGATCGCAAGGTCACGCGTGGGCACGGCGCTGCGACTCGCGGGTGGCGAGCCCTGAATTCGCGGCCCGCGCCTTTGCCCACCCTACCAGTCTAGGAGGACGTGCCTTCGCCCGTCGCAGAGAGCTTGCGCACCTCCTCGCGGCGGCGCAGCCACCAGGCATAGGTCCTCGGCAGGAGGTCGAGCGGGTCTCCCGCGCCCAGCGCCTTGGCGGCGTGCACCGGCCAGCTCGGGTCCCACAGCATCTCGCGCGCCAGCGCCACCAGATCGCAGCAGCCGGCGGAGAGATAGGACTCCGCCTGCGCCGGCTCGGTGATCAGGCCGGCCGCCATGGTCGCAATGCCGGCCTCGCGGCGGATGCGCTCGGCGAACGGCACGTGATAGCCGGCAACGCGCGGCACGACCGCGAGCGTGAGCGGCCCCTCGATGCCGCCCGAGGAGCAGTCGACCGCATCGACGCCGCGCAGCTTGAGCTCGCGCGCGAGCACGACGGTATCCTCGATCTCCCAGGCTCCGCCCTTGCCGTCGACGCAGGAGGCGCGGAAGAACAACGGCCGGTCCCCCGGCCACGCCGCGCGCGCCGCTTCGACCACTTCGAGGCAGAACCGCATGCGGCCCTCGAGGTCGCCGCCATAGCCGTCGTTGCGTCGGTTGGTGATCGGCGACAGGAACTGCTGGATGATGTAGCCGTGGGCGCCGTGGATCTCGCAGATGTCGAAGCCGGCATCGAGCGAACGGCGGCAGGCATCGACGTGGCTGCGCACCACGCGCTTGATGTCGTCGCGATCCATCTCGATCGGAACCGCCGCGCCGGGCTTGAACGGGACCGGCGATGGCGCATATCCGCGCCAGGGCGGACGGCCGGCCTTGGCGTCCTCCTCGGTGAGCGGCTCGAAGCCCTCCCAGGGCGGCCGGGTCGCGACCTTGCGGCCGGCATGGCCGAGCTGGATGGCGCTCAGCGCGCCCTGGCTGCGGAGAAAATCCGTGATGCGGCGCCACGCGCGCGCCTGGGCATCGGTATAGATGCCCGGACAGCAATAGGTCTTGCGGGCGCGCTCCTCGACCGAGGTCTCCTCCACGAACACGATGCCGGCGCCGCCCATGGCGAACTTGCCGAGGTGGACCAGATGCCAATCGCCGGGCTCGCCGTCGACCGACATGTATTGCGACATCGGCGAGACCACGATGCGATTGCGCGCCGTCAGGCCGCGCAAGGCGAGCGGCGTGAACAACAGCGGCGATGTTCCGACGCTCGGGCCCGCCTCTTCGTTCGGTCGCATGGGGTAAATCCTGGACGCTGCGCCCATCATGCGGCGCGATCGACGATGAGCGCAACCGGCCCGCCGCCGTCCGGTCCCTGGTGCTCGGCGCCGCCGGAGACGTAGATCTCCGCGTGCCCGACGAGGCCCGCGAGCGCGCCGCAGACGAAGGCGCGGGCGTGGCGGGTCGAGGCAATGTCGGAATCGTCGAGCATGGTGTGGCGGTAGCCGCGCAGTCGGCCGTCGTGGCTCGCCTCGGCCTTGCCGAGGAGCGCGACCAGGCGGGCGCCCGCGCTCGGCGGCAGCTGCCCGGCGGCATCGAGACCGAGCCGCCCGAGCGCGCCGCGCACCGGATCGACGTCGATCGCGTCGGCCATCACGGCGTGATCGATGGCGAGCGCGCCCGACCAGGCGGCCGACATCCCCATCACCACGATCTCGTGGTCGATGAGCTCGATGCCGGCCGAGGCGCTGGCGCGGCCCGACCACAGCGACCAGTTGGCGCCGATGTCGGGCTCGGACAGCGCCGCGCGATCGATCTCGCGCAGCGCAGTGGCGACGCCGAGCGCGCTCGCCGCCCGCGACAAGCCCATCGACTTGAGGGTGTCGCGGGTGGCAACCGCGGCACCGCGGCGGTCCGCCTCGGCAATGCGCTGCGCGACCAGCAGCGGGCATTTGACCTGCACGAAATGCACGTCGGCGGGATCGTCAATGCCGGCGTCGCCCATGGCGGCGCGCACGCCAACCGCCACCTGATCGACCTGCGCGAGGCGTCCGAGCTGCTCGAACGGCAGCGGCGGCGTATGGGCGCGGCCGATGGCGAGCGACGGGCCCTTGCCGCGCTCGGCGGCGGCGCGCTCGAACACCAGCCAATGCGGCGCCATGCCGCCCTCGGTGCCGCCGGACATGACCAGGCAGATTCGCCTGGCGTCGCTCGCCGGCAGGTGGCGCTCGAACAGCAGGCGCAAGGCAAGCGTCGCGTGCCCGCGCGAGAAATCGTTGACGAGTCCATTGCCCTCGGTCTTGGCGAGGACCGCGAGCACGCCCTTGGGGTCGATGCGCCCCGATGCAATGGCGGTCTCGATGCCGCCGACGTCATCGGGCGCCGCGGCGGAGATGCGATGGACCAGAGCGCGGTAGGTCATGATCGGTCGCTGGCCTCACGCACAATAAAGCGGGCCGCAATAATGCGATCCGAGCGCCGCCCGCAGCTCCGGCATCGCGGCGCGGACCTCGGCGGTGGTGCCGGCGGCCTTGCGCAGCGCGGCGAGCAGCTCGGTTTCGAGCGCCGGCAGATCGACGCCGGTGAGCGCGCCGTCGCGCACGATCTCGCGGCCGGCGACGAACAGCTGCCGCACGTGCTCCTGCCGCGCCTTGGCGACCAGCAGCTCGATCGCCGGCACGTCGGGCTCGACCAGCTCGGCCGACAGCTTGTCCCAGTCGAGCACCAGGAGATCGGCCGGCGCGCCGGGCGATCTCCTGGTGCTCGACTGGGACACGTCGAAGGAGAGTCCGTCGAGCCCCATCGCGATCCGGCAGCCGCGCCGGAGCATCTCGCCGAGCGGCGCCAGACCGGAGCTGACGATGAAGTTCGAGCTGGTATTGACCACGATGGTGGCGCCGCGCGCGGCGATCAGCTCCATCTCGTCCGGCCGCAGATAGATGCAATGCGCGAACGAGACCCGTTCATTGAGGAGCCCGATCTCGTCGAGATAGCGCACGATGCCCTGCGGATAGCTGCGGTCGGCCCATAGGCGCTGGTAGCGGGTCTCGAGCAGGTGCATATGGACGCGGCGGCCGGTGCGCGC
>WNFD01027807.1_pt1 | contig 10229 bp, 13 predicted proteins | sample 5400491 | NCBI WGS metagenome assembly WNFD01 (sample SAMN13153343, study PRJNA577476) | soil metagenome | isolation source: 120 cm saprolite under Douglas fir tree site 2 hole 2 replicate 2 | place: USA:California | collected 2015-04-18
CGGTCGCCTGGTAGGCCTGCTTGATGGCCGCCGTCTGGTCGTGCAGGATGTCGAAGCTGAGTCCCAGCTCGCGCGCGAACGACATGACCACGGAATCGTCCTGCTCGTCGATGCTCACCGCCACCACCCGGAAGTCGCCGCCGCCCCCGAGCCGGCGGTACAGGCGCTCCATCGACGGCATCTCCACGCGGCATGGCAGGCACCAGGTGGCCCACACGTTGAGCAGCACGACCTTGCCGCGGTAGTCGGCGAGCGTCGTTAGGCGAGCGGTCCGCAGGTCTTTGGCGTGAAACGCGGGTGCGGTGGAGCCCACACCCAGCAGGTCGATCTGCGGCACGATTTTGATGGCGAGGGCGGTGCCGAACACCAGCGCCATAACGACGCCGATCGCGACCGTCCATTGCCGCGGTGGCGTCATACGGTCACCAGGCAGCGCCGCCGCAGGTCCCGCACCTCGCGGGCCGGGTCGCCGGTCGCGAAGATCGCGTTGCCCGCCACAAACGTATCCGCACCGGCGGCGTGGGCCGCCGCGATCGTGTGGGACGTGATTCCGCCGTCCACCTCGAGGAACGCCCGGGAGCCGTGCGCGGCCAGCAGCTCGCGCGCCCGGCGGATCTTGTCGTTCGACGCAGGGAGGTATGTCTGCCCGCCGAACCCGGGGTTCACGGTCATGACGAGCAGGAGGTCCAAGTCGGCGACGACTTCTTCGGCGAGCTGCGGCGGCGATCCCGGGTTGAGCGCGAGTCCGGCGAGCATCCCTTTACTCCGCGCCGCGGCGAGCAGGCGCTGCACGTGCAGCGTCGCCTCGGGGTGGAAGGTGAAGACGGACGCGCCCGCGGCCGCGAACGGTTCGAGGTAGCGCTCGGGCTCGACCACCATCAGATGGACGTCGATCGGCTTGTCGGTGAGTCCGCGCAGCGCCGCGATCATGTTCGCCCCGAACGTGAGGTTCGGCACGAACCGGCCGTCCATCACGTCGACGTGCAGCCAGTCGGCGCCCCCGGCCAGGACCTGCTTCACCTGCTCGGCGAGCCGGGTGAGGTCCGCCGAGAGGACGCTGGGCGCGATACGAATTCCTTCCCCTCCCCCATTAGTCATCACGGGCTCCGGGCCACGACGATGTCCACGACGGTGCCGGATGCGGCCAGCGTGCCGGCCGCTGGTTTCTGCCCCACGACCGTCCCGGGGTTCGCGTCGCTCGTGCGGCGTCGCGTCACCGTTCCCAGCTCGAGGCCGTCCAACTCCAGCCTGGTGCGGCCGTCCGCCTGCGACATGCCGAGCAGATCGGGGACCGCGATCGTGGGAGCTCCGCGGCTGACCACCACCCTCACAGGCGCCCCCGGGCTGAGCACCGTGGTCGCTGCCGGGCGCGTGAGCATCGCGATGCCCCGGGGCGCGGCGGCCTGAACCGATTCGGCCTGCGCTACCGTAAGCCCGGCAGCCACGATCAAGCGCCGCGCCAGCTCGCCGTCCAGGCCCGCTACGTCCGGTACCGGAATCTTGGGCGGGCCCTCGCTCGACACCAGTGTGACCCGCAACCCCGCCGGAGCGCTCACGCCAGGCGGCGGGTCCTGCCACACGATCGTGCCCTGGGGCGCCGTCGGATGCGGCTCGCCCCCTCCTTCCTGCACTTGGAGGCCGACTCTCTTGAGCTGGTCCGACGCCTCCTGCAACGAGAGGCCCAACACCCGCGGCACCACTCCGTGTCTTGCCAACAGAGGCGCGGGGAACAGGACCAGGTATGCCGTCAGGTAGCCGCCCAGCAGGGCGCCGAGCAGCGCGAGCCCCCAGCGGCGGGCCCCCATCGCGTCGAGTGTCGGGAGTCTCCATTCCCGAACCGGCGGAATATGGCGGCGGAACCGCATCAGGGCACCCGGGCGAGTCGCGCCGCGTACGCGCCGTCCATTCCGTGGCGCTGCGGCAGCGACTGAAAGTCGCCGGAGGATGTGACCAGGGCGGCGGGGACTGCGCCCGCAGCGGGTGCACGGACGAACCGGGGGTGGCGCGCCAGGAACTCGGTCACGATGTCGCTGTTCTCCTCCGGCTCGAGTGAGCAGGTCGCGTAGATCAGCAGTCCGCCCGGTCGCACCAGCGCGGCTGCGGCGGCGAGCAACGCCCGCTGGCGCTCCGCCGCCCGCTCGATCGTCCGTGGCGTCACCCGCCAGCGGGCGTCCGGGTGCCGGGCCATGGTGCCGGTGGCGGAGCAAGGGGCGTCCACGAGTACGGCAGCCAGCGACTCCGCCCGGAACGGGGCCGCCAGAAGATCGGCGACGGCGACCCGAATTTCCACTCCCGCCCGCCGCGCCGTATCGAACAGGCGTCCGACGCGGTCGCGCCGTGCATCGCCCGCCAACAGGCGCGCTCCGCCGCGCTCTAGCGCGACGGCCTTCCCGCCCGGTGCGGCGCAGGCGTCATACACGATCGTGCCGGCCGGGATCGCGGCGAAGCGGCAAACCAGTGCGTGGGCGGGGTCCTGGACGACAAAGGCTCCGTCGTCAAAGCCGGGCAGGTCCCGAGGAGTGAGGTGTCGGGTGCCTGGTGTCAGGATGAGCCGCACCCCCGCTCCAAATGGCGCATCTGTTACCCCGACTCCAGCCTCTCGGAGCCGTCGTCTCAGGACCTCGCCATCCCACCGCGCGGGTTGAAGCGTGAGCGCGGGCTTCGTGTCGTTCCACGCCATCAAACGCTCAGCCTCGCCCTTCCCGAAGAGCGCGGTCCACCGCCGAGCGAGCCAGGCGGGGTGCGAGGTCCTGACACCCGACACCTGCTCCCTGACACCTGTCAGTTTGCGCAGGGCCTGGTTCACGAAGCGCGCTCCGCCCTCGCCGGCCATCTCCCGCGCCAGCTCCACGCTGGTCGACACCGCCGCGTACGCCGGCACCCGCGCGAGCGCGTGCAGCTGGTAGGCTCCGAGCCGGAGGACGTTGTGAAGGCGGGGATCGGCGCTTGCGAGCTCGAGCACCCCGTCGAGCTGGGCGCGGCGCCGCAGCACACCGGCCGCGAGCTCGTACGCGAGGCGGCGGTCGCGCTCCATCAGGTTCGCGAGCGCCCCATCGCGGGCGCCCTGGAGCGTCGCACCACCGCGCACTGCGTCGAGCATCTGCAGTGCCGCGCGCCGGGCGGCGGTGGCGTCCCTAATCCAGCATCCCCTCGAGCGGCGAGGAAGGCATGGCCACCTCGCGTTTGGGCATGCGGCCGGCGAGGTACGCCGTGCGCCCGGCCTCGACTGCAAGGCGCATGGCCCGCGCCATGGCCACGGGATCGCGCGCCGCCGCGAGCGCCGTGTTCATCAGGATTCCGTCCACGCCTTGCTCCATGGTGAGACACGCGTCCGATGCGGTGCCGACGCCCGCGTCCACCACGACCGGCACCTTCAGGCGTCGCTTGATCGTGCGCACCCCGAACGGGTTCAAGAGTCCCAGCCCGCTCCCGATGGGCGAGGCGAGGGGCATGACCGCGGCGCAACCGGCGTCTTCGAGCCGCAGCGCGGTCACCAGGTCCTCGTTGGTGTAGGCGAGCACCTTGAATCCCTCCGCGACGAGCGCGCGCGCCGCGACCAGCAGGCCCTGGACATCCGGCAGCAGGGTCTCCTGGTCGCCGATCACCTCGAGCTTGATGAACTCGTTGAACCCCGCCGCGCGAGCCAGGTGCGCGTAGCGGACGGCGTCTTCGGCGGTGTAGCACCCGGCCGTGTTGGCGAGCAGGAAGTACCGCTTGGGGTCGAGGTGATACAGGACGCCTTCCTCTTTCGTGCGGTCCAGGTCCACGCGCCGGACCGCCACGGTGACGATCTCGGCGCCGGACGCTTCAATCGCCTGGGCCATGGTGTCGTTATCGCGGTACTTCCCCGTGCCCACCATGAGACGCGAGTGGAACGAGCGCCCGCCGATAGTGAACGGAACGTCCCGGATCGTCTCTACGGCCGTGGTCATGCGCTCAACCCCCTCCCACGAAATGCACCAGCTCGATCGCGTCCCCCGGCGCGACCGTCACCGCGCCGAGCCGGGGACGCCGCACGATCGTGCGGTTGTGCTCCACGACGACGGCGCGCGGGTCGAGCGCGAGCGATTCGAGCAGCTCGAGCAGCGTGGCGCCACGCGCCACCGCGCGAGCCTCGCCGTTCACCATCACGTCGACCATGTCGTTCATCGATTCAGCTCCTCGAGCATCCGCCGCGCGGCATCCGCCGGATCGGCTGCAAGCCACAGCGCGCTGATCGCGGCCACGCCGTGGATCTGAACCGCGGCCCGGAGATCGGCGATCCGCTCCGGCGTTACTCCACCGATGGCGACGACCGGCAACCCGAGGCCGGCGATCCGCTTCAGCTCGACGGTGCCGAGCGGCAGCCGCTCGGGATGCGTGGCGGTCGGAAACACGGGCCCTACTAGAAGATAGTCGGCGCCCTGCGCGTGCGCGGCCTCGGCCTCGCGCAAGTCGTGCACCGACTTGCCGATCCACCAGCGGGGGTTCAAGCGGCGCGCATCCTCGGGATTGAGGCTTCCCTGTGCCAGCTGAACCCCGGCCGCGCCGACGGCGAGAGCCACATCGAGGCGGTCGTTTACAAATAGACGCGCAGGCGCATAGGGGCCAAGGCTGCTGGCCAGGTCGAAGTGCTCCAAGCCCGAGAGCGCGCGACCACGCGCGTGAAACGCGAGCTGCTCGCGACCCCCGGCCGCCAGCTGCTGCGCCACGACGCTCAAGTCTGGCCGGCGGGCGATCCGCTCGTCGGTGACGGCGTGCAGCCGCGGCAGGGCTGGGAGCGACTTCACCCGAAGCGCTGGCCCACCTGCGCGCCCCGACCGCGGACCCACTCCGCCGCGGCCATGCGTGCCTTGCCCGCGGGCTGGACTTCCTCGATCCGCACCGCTCCCTGTCCCGTCGTGATCCGCAATCCGTCGTCCGTCGGCTGGACTTCTCCCGGCGCGCCGCGGCCCTCCACGACGCGCGCGCCGAACAGCTTGACCTCACGGCCGTCAAGCTCGGTCCACGCTCCGGGCCTGGGATCGAGCCCGCGGATCAACCGTGCGACCCGCTCCGCCGGGTCGGTCCAGCGGATGTGCGCGGTGTCGCGGGTGAGCTTGGGGGCGTAGGTCGCGCGCGCGTCATCCTGCAGTTGTGGCTCGAGGCCGTTGGTTTGGAACAAGGCCAGCGCCTCGACCAGCGCCTGGGCGCCCATCTCGGACAGATGCTCGGCCAGCTCGCCGCCCGTCTCGTCGGGGTCGATGTCGTGCGGGATCTGCAGGAGAATCGGACCCGAGTCCAGGCCCTCCTCCATCCGCATGATCGTGACGCCGGTCTGCTTGAGGCCGTTCAGAATCGCCCATTCCACCGGTGCGGCCCCGCGCAGCTCGATCGCTGGGGCGCTCGGGCTGCAGCACCGGCACGTCTTCCGCGTCGGCCGCCGTCTTGATGGGGGTTGGGACGGCGGTCGAGCGGGAGCGGCCCTGGGGTTTGTCCGGCTGCGTGACTACCGCGGCGACGTCGAACCCTTCGCCGAGCAAGGCTTGGAGGGAGGGGACCGCGAACTCCGGCGTCCCGAAGAAGACGACGCGCACTCAGAGCTCGCCCGCCGGCTCCGGCGTCACGTCTTTCACGTACCCGGACTGGCCCTTGCGCGACTTCTTCCACTTGGCAAGCAGGAGTCCCCGCTTCACCGCGCTCAAATGGTCGAGGAAGAGGACGCCGTCCAGGTGATCGATCTCATGCTGCGCCGCCCGCGCCTTGAAACCGGAGAGCTCGACCGTGTACGGGCGACCCTCGCGATCGAGCGCCTCGAGAGTGATGCTGAGGTGGCGCTCGACCTCGCCGTAGACCTCGGGGATCGAGAGACATCCTTCCTCTGCGGTTTCCAGGAGGTCACTCGCTTGCACGATCCGCGGATTGACCAGCACCAGGGGCGGTGGGGCATCCTCGCCGACGTCCACGACGGCCACGCGCCGGGCGACGCCGATCTGATTCGCCGCGAGTCCCACCCCCTTGGCGGCGTGCATCGTCTCGAACAGGTCGTCCACGAGTCGGCGCACGGCGTCGTCCACCGCGGCTACCGGGGCGGAGCGCTGCCGCAGGACGGGCGAGCCGAGCAGGTGGAGCTGGCGGACGGTCACTGCGGTTTGGCGGCCTCGACCGAACGATTGACGATGTTCGCGATGTTGCCGCGCTGGACGATCAAGCGAGACTCCCCGCTCTTTATGGTGACCTCGTCATCCTTCAGGTGCACGACCTCGCCGATGATACCGCCTGAGGTGACGATGCGGTCGCCGCGCTGCAGCGAGGCGAGCAGCTGGCGGTGTCGCTCCTGTTGCCGGCGCTGGGGGCGGATCAGCATGAAGTAGAAGATCGCGATCAAGGCGCCGATCTGGACCAGGAAGACGGTCATTCCGCCGCCGGCACTCTGGCCGGAGGGAGCGAACAGCAGGGCGAACATTCCGTGCGCGGTCATGCGGATCCCGTGTGCAGGTAGCGGCGGCGCCACTCCGCGGCCCATGGGCCGAAGGCGTTCCGCCGGATCGCGGCCCGCATCGCGTCCGCGAGCCGGATCAAGTAACGAACGTTGTGCAGCGACAGCAGCCGGAGCCCCAGCAGCTCCTCGGCCATGAACAAATGGCGGAGATAGCCGCGCGAGAACGTGGTGCAGGTCTCGCAGTCGCAGGTCGCGTCGAGCGGCCGCGGATCTTCGCGGTGCTCGGCGTTGCGGATGCTCACCGGACCGTCGGGTGTGAAGGCCGAGCCGTTCCGGCCGTTGCGCGTCGGCGCGACGCAGTCGAACAGATCCACCCCGCGCGCCACCGCCGCGACCAGATCCTCCGGGAATCCCACGCCCATAAGATAACGCGGCAGGGCGGGGAGCTTCGGCTCGAGCCGCTCGAGCATGTCGTACATCACGGGCTTGGGCTCCCCCACCGAGAGGCCGCCGATGGCGAGACCGGTCCAGTCGCCGAGATCGAGGATCCGGCGCAGGCCCTCGGTCCGGAGCTGGACATGGGCGCCACCTTGCAGGATCGGCCATAAGGTCTGGTCGTCATGTGACGCCCTCAGCTCCGCGTGCCGCTTGCCGCACCGCTCCAGCCATCTCATTGTCCGCTCGAGGGCGTCGCGGGCAGTCGCCTCGTCCGCTCCCCCCGGCACCACGTGATCGAACGCCATCGCAATGTCGGCGCCGAGCGTCCATTGGATCTCCGTGGCGCGCTCGGGCGTGAGCGTGCGGCGGCTGCCGTCCACGTGACTCTGAAACGCCACGCCGTCGTCGTCCACCCGGCGGGACCCTTCGAGCGAAAACACCTGAAAGCCGCCCGAATCGGTGAGGAGCGGCCGATCCCAGCCCATGAAGCGGTGCAGGGCGCCCAGCTTCGCGACGACCTGCTCGCCGGGTCGCACATGGAGGTGGTACGTGTTGGCGAGCACCAGCGTCGCGCCGGCCCCGCGGAGGTCGTTGGGGGAAAGCGCTCGCACGCTCCCTTGGGTCCCGACCGGCATGAACACCGGTGTCTCGACCACACCGTGCGGGAGGGTGAGCGTGCCGGCGCGGGCGGGGCCGCTATGCGCCTCGATCTTGAATTCAAACATGGATTCTTCGGTGACCCCCGGGCTTGCGCCCGGGGTCAGTAGGTCCTCCGGGGACGACTGACCCCGGGCGCCAGCCCGGGGATTCCGGGAGAGTCGCGCTACAACACCACCATCGCATCACCATAGCTGTAAAATCTGTATCCCTCCGAGACCGCCGCCCGGTACGCCCCCATGACGCGCTCATAGCCCCCGAACGCGCACACCAACATTAGCAGCGTCGAGCGTGGCAGGTGAAAGTTCGTGAGCAGCCGATCGACGGCTCGGAAGGTGTAGGGGGAGTAGATGAAGAGATTCGTGTCACCAGCCCCCGGGCGGATGGTGCCGTCGGGTGCTGCGACGGTTTCGAGCGTCCGGACCACGGTGGTCCCGACGGCCCACACGCGCCCGCCGGCCCGCCGCCTCTCGTTGATGAGATCCGCCGTCTCGTCGCTCACCCGGTACGCCTCCGCGTGCATCGGATGGTCCGCGAGGTCGTCCACTTCCACCGGCTTGAACGTGCCGGGGCCGATTTGCAGGTCGAGCGTCGTGAGCGCCGTGCCCCGCTGTTTGATGCGCTCCAGCAGCGCCGGCGTAAAGTGCAGACCCGCGGTCGGCGCCGCGACGCTGCCGTCCTGCTCGGCGTACACCGTCTGGTAGCGCTCGCGGTCCTGGGGTCGCGGGGGCCGTTGAATGTAGGGCGGGAGCGGCACCGCCCCGTACTTGGCGAGCGTGGCGCTGGCATCGAGCTGGCCCACGAACTTCACCCGCCGGAGCCCTCCGCCCAGCACTTCGACGATCTCGGCGGCGCTGTCGTCGCCGAAGCGAACCGTGCGGCCCGGCTTGAGCTTTCCTCCGGGATGCCCCATGGCGAGCCAGGTGCCGTCGGGCAGCGCGCGTACCAGCAGCAGCTCCGCGGCGTTGCCACTCTCCCGTTTCCCGTACAGTCTCGCGGGGATGACGCGCGACACGTTGAGGACGAGCACGTCCTGCGGCGCTACCAGGTCGACGAAGTGTGAGAAGCCCGTGTGTCGGATGCTTCCGCTCGCCCGGTCCAGCACCAGCAGCCGGCTCGAGGCGCGGTCAGCGAGCGGTTCCTGGGCGATGAGCTCGGAAGGGAGCTGGTAGTCGAAGTCGGAAGCCCGATGCACTACCCGTCAAACATCGTCGGCTGTTCGGCGCTCCGGGGTGGACTGAAGCCAAAGTGCTTGTATGCGCCCGCTGTCGCACAGCGGCCGCGGGGCGTGCGCGCGAGAAAGCCTTGCTGCATCAGGAAGGGCTCGTACACCTCCTCGAGCGTGCCCGGGTCCTCGCCCACGGCGGCGGCGATGGTGGTGAGGCCCACCGGCCCGCCCTCGAACTGCTCGATGATGGTCTTCAGGATCCGGCCGTCCATGTCGTCGAGGCCGAACTCGTCCACGTCGAGCCGTTTGAGCGCCTCGGCGGCGACCGGCGCGGTAATCTTGCCCCCGGCCCTTACCTGCGCGTAGTCGCGCACCCGCTTCAAGAGCCGGTTTGCGACGCGCGGCGTGCCGCGACTGCGGCGGGCGATCTCGGCTATGCCCGCGGCATCGGTCGGGACGTCGAGGATACCGGCCGAGCGGCTGATGATCTGGGCCAGGTCGTCGGGCGGATAGTACGAGAGCCGCTCGACCAGGCCGAACCGCGCGCGCATCGGCGGCGTCAGGAGGCCGAACCTCGTGGTGGCGCCGATCAGCGTGAACCGCTCCAGGGCCATGGGGATGGTCTGCGCGTGCGGCCCGTCGGCGATGCGGACGTCCACGCGGTAGTCCTCCATCGCCGGATAGAGGAACTCCTCGAGCACGGGCCGCAGGCGGTGCACCTCGTCGATGAACAGGATGTCACCCGCGCCGAGTGACGTGAGCATGCCGACCAGATCGCCGGGGCGCTCGAGCACCGGGCCCGACGTGGTGCGGATGTTGACGCCCAGCTCCTTGGCCATCAGAAGGGCGAGGGTTGTTTTGCCCAACCCGGGCGGCCCGAAGAACAGCGTGTGGTCCAGCGGCTCGCGCCGCTGCTTGGCCGCGTCGATCGCGATCTGCAGCGACTCCTTCACCTTCGCCTGGCCGACGAATTCGTCCAGCCGCGAGGGACGGAGCGCGGCATCGGTCAGCCGCTCGTCGGGGAGGGCCTCGGGGGTGGTGACTTGCGCGCGCGCGCGATCGCTCATGCCGCTCTCGTCCCGAGGGGGCGCGCCCGCCACCGCACCGGCCGCGCGTCCCGCTCGAGCGCGTGGCGGGTATGGCAGGTGACGCATTCGTCGGTGGCGCGGGTCGCGCCGTCGGGCACCAGGGTGCGGTTGGTCGATCCGCAGCGCGTGCAGATCCATTCAGCCGTCGCGGGCATCGTCATCCGTAGGTGAGAAGTTGCAGGGCCTTACGCACCAAGGTCTCCGCGTCACCGCCGCCGTTGGCCGCCAGCGCCTGGCGCAGGGCCCGGTCGGCTTCGACCGTCGCGTACCCGAGCCGCTCGAGCGCGTGCAGCGCCGCTTCGGCGGCTCCCCCGCTGGGGCTGACGCCCGCCGCCGCGACCTCCTCAAACTCGCCGAGCTTGTCGGCCAGTTCAAGCGCGAGCCGCTCCGCCGTCTTCTTCCCTATCCCCGACACCGACGCGAGCAGCGCGATATTCCGCTCTTTCACTGCCCGGGCCCCGCGCTCGACCCCGAGCGC
>WNFD01038431.1_pt1 | contig 10228 bp, 8 predicted proteins | sample 5400491 | NCBI WGS metagenome assembly WNFD01 (sample SAMN13153343, study PRJNA577476) | soil metagenome | isolation source: 120 cm saprolite under Douglas fir tree site 2 hole 2 replicate 2 | place: USA:California | collected 2015-04-18
AGGACATCGCGGGCGCCGAACGGGTTGCGGCCAACGCTTCGCTGGACGATGGTGGCTTCTGGAAGATGGACTGGTACGTTCCAGGTGTCATTACCCAGAAATAGGCGAGCACTACCGGCCGATGACATCTGCGCTGCAACTCGTCGGGATCAGAAAATCCTTCGACGGGGCACTGGCTCTCGACGGCGCGTCCTTCGAGAGCCAGGCCGGCGAGGTGCACGCGCTGCTGGGCGAGAACGGCGCCGGCAAATCGTCCCTGATGAACGTCGCCGCCGGGCTCTACGCCCCGGACGCCGGATTGATCTCGATCGGCGGCGCTCCGATTGCGCTGAGCGGCCCGGCGGCCGCCCGCCAGCACGGCATCGGCATGGTACATCAGCATTTCAAACTGGTGAAACCGTTCACCGTGGCGGAGAACGTGCTGCTGGCCAATCCGCAGCCGCATTTCAAGTCCGGTATCCGCGATATCCGCGCGGCGATCGAAAAGCAGGTCGACGAGCTCAAATTCTCCATAAGGTGCTGGTCGGCGGCGCCAAGATCCTGATCCTCGACGAGCCGACCGCGGTGCTTACCGATGCTGAAGCCATCGGCCTGCTCGAGATCGTGCAGCGGCTGGCGCGGGCCGGCACCGCCGTGGTGCTGGTGACGCACAAATTGCAGGATGTGAAGCGTTTCGCCGACACCGTGACCATCATGCGCGGCGGCAAGACAGTGGCCAAACTCGATCCGCGCCACTCGAGCGCGGAAGAACTGACTGAGCTCACGGTCGGCCAGACCTCGGCGCTGCCCGAGCGCACGCCGCATCAGGGTGGACCGACGCGGCTCAATGTCGGCGCGCTGACCTACACCCGTGGCGATGGCCGTATCATGCTCAACAACACCAGCTTCCATGTTCGTGCCGGCGAAATCTACGGCATCGCCGGCGTCAGCGGCAACGGCCAGGCCGAACTCGCCGAAGCGCTGATCGGCGCCATCGAACCGTCGTCGGGCGAAATCTGGCTCGACGGCATCGGCGACATCAGCCGCGCCAGCCAGGCCAAACGCCGCGAGGCCGCGATCGCCTCCATCCCTGCCGACCGCTATACCTACGCGCTCGCCGGCAGCCTGCCGATTTCCGACAACCTTGCGGTGGCGCAAATCCGCTCGGGCCGCTACGGCAGCGTCGTCAAGCTCAACCGCGCGGCGATGCGCGAGGACGCCCAAACCGCCGTCATCAATTTCGACGTGCAGGGCGTCCGCAGCGTCGGCCAGAAGGCTTCCCTCTTGTCCGGCGGCAATGCGCAAAAGCTCGTCATCGCCCGCGAATTCAGCCGGGAGCCCGACGTCGTGGTCGCGCACAGCCCGAGCCGCGGGCTCGACGTCCGCGCCTGCGCGGCTGTTCATCAGCGCCTGATCGCGGCACGAGAACGTGGCGCCGCCATCGTGCTGATCAGCGAGGACCTCGACGAAGTCCTGAGCCTATCGGACCGCATCGGCGTAATGAGCCGGGGCGCCATCGTCGGCGAATTCGAGCGCCCGGCGGACCGCCAGGCGATCGGCCGTGCTATGGTCGATCATGGATGATTTTTCCCGCCGAGCGGATCCCTTGATCTCTCCTGCGCCCCCTGCCTCCCGCGGTCTCGGCCGCCTCACTCTCGACGTGCGCCAGAATCTGTCGCCGTGGAAGCAGGCGACATTCGTCGGTTCATCACTGATCTTCGGGCTCGCGATTTCCATCGCCATCCTGGCGGCGGCCGGCATCCCGCCGCTGACATTGGCGAGCGAACTCGCCGGCGTGCTCACGGCCGAAAACCTGCGCGGCGTGCTGGTGCAGGCGGCGCCGCTGATCCTGGTCGGGCTCGGCGCCAGCCTCGCGTTCCGCATCGGGTTCTGGAATCTCGGCATCGAAGGCCAGATGATCTTTGGCGGCATTTTTGCCGCTGCGATTTCGATCTACGATGTCGGGCCGGAGGCGACGCGGCTGTTGCTGATGGGATCCGCCGCGGCGCTGGGCGGCGCGCTGTGGGTGCTGCTGGTGGTGTTTTTGAAGAACCGTTTTCGCGTCAACGAGATCATCGCCACGCTGCTGTTGAACTATGTCGCGATGTATTTCCTGTTCCATCTCCTGTACGGCGTCTGGCAAGATTCCAAGACCGCGTTTCCGCAATCCTCCCCGTTCCGCCCCTTCGAACGGCTGCGGGATATCGGCGTCGGCATCAACAGCGGCCTGTTGATTGCGATTGCCGGCGTGCTGGCGGCCGGCTGGCTGATCCATCTCAGTCGCATCGGCTTCTACACCCGCTTCATCAGCACCAATCCGCGCATGGCAAAAATTGTCGGTGTTCCCGTGCAGACAGCGACGATATGGATCATCGCGGCTTCCGGCGCCTGCTCAGGCCTTGCCGGTTTCGTCAATGTCGCGAGCCAGGAGGGCCGCCTCACCCAATCATACGCCAACGGCTATGTGTTTTCCGGCGTTCTGATCGCGTTCCTCTCCCGCAACGATCCGATCGTGATCGCCGTGGTCGGCTTCCTGATCGCGGTGCTGTTCATCACCGGACAGACGCTGCAGGTGTTTTACCAGATCCCGTTCACGATGGTGCAGATGATTGAGGCGATCATCGTGATGGCGGTGGCCTCGTCGGAATTCTTGATCCTCCACCGCATCCGCTGGCTTCGCTGAAGGTATCGACGTGAGCATAGGCGATTTCCTGATCAATTGGCTTGCCAACGCCCCGGTTACCGCGGTGCCTTACGCGCTCGCGGCCCTCGGCCTGATCGTGGCGGAACGTTCCGGCGTGCTGAACCTTACCGCGGAAGGCTTGATGCTGATCGGCGCGCTGGCGGGCGCCGGAAGCTCACTGCTGTTCGTCGGCCACCCGGCCGTCGCGCTGCTCGCCGCGATGGTGGCGGCAAGTGTCGTCTCGCTGTTGTTCGCGGTGCTGGTGGTGGTGCTGCGCATCAACCAGGTGATCGCGGGATTGTCGGTGGTGTTCTTCTGCCAGGGTCTCACCGGCCTGATCGGCACATTGGCAAAATGGCAGAACAAGCAGTTGAGCGGGCTGGCGCCGCTGAAGATCTGGCCGCTGTCGGAAATCCCTGTCATCGGGCGCATCTTCTTCATGCAGGATCCAGTCGTCTATCTCACCATTTTGATCTTCATCGCGGTCAACTTCCTCTTGTTCCGCACCATGCTCGGCCTGCGCATCCGCGCGGTCGGCGAAAATCCCGCGGCGGCTGACGCCGCCGGGGTCAGCGTCGCCTTGCATCGGATTCTTGCGATCGTCGCCGGCTCCTCGCTGATCGGGCTTGCCGGCGGCTACATCTCGGTGGTAAGCGTTAAATTGTGGGTGACAGGCATGACCGGCGGACGCGGCTGGATCGCGGTGGCGCTGGTGGTGTTCGCGCGCTGGGCGCCGGGGCCCGCACTCGCCGGCGCGCTGTTGTTCGGCTGCATCGAGGCGCTGATCCCGCACATTGCGGCTGCCGGCATTCGGGTGCCGCAATATCTGATGCTGATGCTGCCGTATCTGGCGACCATCGCCGTGATGATCTGGGTCGGCGCCAAGAATCGCCGCGGCAGCCAGGAGCCGGGTGCGCTGGGCCAGCCGCATGTGCGCGAAGAGCGAGGGTAGTGCCGGGCGCGCTTGCTCGACAAACTGCACCGGACACGAATTTCAAGGCGCCGAGAGGCGACTCCGTCGCCATCGCGAGGAGCGTGAGCGACGAGGCCATCCACTCTTTCCTTTCGCGGCGAGATGGATTGCTTCGCTTCGCTCGCAATGACGGGGGCTCCGGAGACTATTTAGCTATCAGGTCGTCCGCCTACTTCAATACCCCGCCTGCTTCAGCGCGTCGGCGATCATGGTCGGCGACAGCGGCACTTGGTGGAATTTCAGCGCGCCGAACGAACGCAGCGCATCCTCGACGCCTGACGCCACTACCGCGCCCACCGCGATGCAGCCGGCTTCCCCTACGCCCTTGACGCCCAGAGGATTTAGCGGCGACGGCGTTTCCAGATGCAGGATCGATACGTCGGGGATTTCGGTGGCGTAGGGCACCAGAAAATCCATCAGGCTGGCGTTGGCGAGGTTGCCGTCGGATTGATAGTCGAGATGTTCGTACAGGGCGCCGCCGATGCCCTGCGCGATGCCGCCCATCACCTGGCCCTCGACCAGCATCGGATTGATCATGTTGCCGCAGTCGTGGATGCAGACATATTTCCTGATCTTGACGGTGCAGAGGCCGAGATCGACCTCGACGATCGCGGCGTGAACGCCGTAGGCCCAGGTCGATTGCGACGGGCTGTAATAATCAGTCGCTTCCAGGCCCGGCGCCTCGCCTTCGGCCAGCGGCGGGCCGTCGTGCTTGCCGGCCGGAGAGAACTGCGTCGCGGCCTGGGCGGCCTTGTTGAAGGCGTAACGTAATGGATTGCTGGCGGTCGCGATCGCGGCCAGCGGCACGAAGCGGTTGGAGCCTTTCACCCAGGCGGCGGAGTCGCGCAGCTCAATGGAGTCGATATCGACGTCCAGCATGTTGGCGGCTGCCTGCAGCACCTTCTTGCGCACGGTAACCGCGGTCTTGTGGATCGCGTTGCCGCTGACGACAGCGGCGCGGCTGGCGAACGTCGCTACTCCCCAGTCGAACGCCTTGGTGTCGCCCTCGACCAGGATGACGTCCTGCGGAGAAACGCCGAGCTGGTCGGCGACGATCTGCGCGAACACGGTGTCGTGCCCCTGCCCTTGCGTGCTGAGGCCGGTGTTGACATAGACCTTGCCGGTGATCGGGTGGATTTTCACGTGGCCGCCCTCGTAAGGACCCAGCCCGGTTGCCTTGGCGTATTGGCCGCTGTCGAGCGTCACCTTCAGCCCGTCGGCGAACAGCAGCCCTTCGCGCTCATAGGGAAACTGGTGTTCCCCGATCAGATTGCGGCGACGAATTTCAAAACGGTCGAGACCGAGCTCCTGCGCCAGTTGATCCATGGCGCGCTCGACGGCAAAGCAGGCCTGCGGCCGGCCGCAGCCGCGATAGGGCGTAACCTGCACCGCCGGCGTATAGACCGCCTTGCACTCGACGAAGATGTTGGGGATCCGGTAGGGGCCGGCGATCGAGGTGGACGCGACCTGCGCCACCGCGATGCCATAGGGAATGAACGCGCCGGTGTCGTGCAGGAAGAAATCGCGCAGTCCGATCACCTCGCCCGACTTCAGCGCCGCCAGCTCGATGGTGTGGATCTGCGTGCGCTCCTGCGAGGAGCCGATGAAATTCTCGCGGCGGTCCTCGATGTATTTGACCGGGCGTCCGAGCTGCATCGCCGCCATCGGCACCAGCAATTCGTCCGGATAGAACAGCAGCACCTTCTGGCCAAAGCCGCCGCCGACGTCGGGCGCGATGACGCGGACCTTGTCTTCGTCGATCCCGAACACCGACGCACCGAGATCGGCGCCTGCGTACCATCCCACACCGTGAGTTCGCCGGTGACCGCCTCCCATCGCGCGGCCACCGCGCGGCATTCCATCGGCGCCGCGGTCGAGCGGTCGACCTGCACGGTGATTTTTGTAATGTGCTCGGCCGCGGCAAAGGCGCCGTCAGGATCGCCGCTGGTCTGGACGAAATGGGCGGCGAGATTGTTCGGGATCGAGGCGTGCACGCGCGGCGCGCCGGCGCGCAGCGCCTTCACGAGGTCCATTTCGACCGGCAGGGGGGCGTAGTCGACCTCGATCATGGCGGCCGCATCTTCAGCGGTGTAGCGATCGACCGCCACCACCATCGCGACGGTCTGCCCGACATAATGCACCTCGCCGCGCGCCAACGGACGCTGGGTCTGCGGGTTGGTCATCGACGGATGCGGGATCAATAGCGGCATCTCGACGTCGAGCGCGCCGATATCGTCGCTTGTATAGACCGCAACCACGCCGGGGTGCGCTTTCGCAGTCATTGTGTCGATCGAGTTGATGCGGGCCCGCGCGTGCGCGCTGCGCAGGAAGGCGACATGCAGCGCATCCGGCAACGGAATGTCGTCGACGAAGGCACCCTCCCCGCGCAGCAGTTTTGGATCGACATTGCGCTCGACGCGCGCTCCGAACATCCGTGTCGACATTGGTTCCCCGCCTATGTTCGCCCGAGCAGCTCGGCAGCGCGGCGCACTGCAGCGATGATGTTGAGATAGCCGGTGCAACGGCAGAGATTGCCCGACAGTAATTCCCGGATGCCGTCATCGGAGAGATCGAGCGGCTGTTTTTCCTCGAAGCGGCCGAGGATGTTCATCACCATACCCGGCGTGCAGTAACCGCATTGCAGGCCGTGACACTCCTTGAAGGCTTGCTGCACCGGATGCAGCGTGCCGTCGGCCGCTGCAACCGATTCGATGGTGCGGATGCTGTAACCGTTGGCCTGCACCGCCAACGTCAGGCAGGAGCGGCCGGGCTTGCCGTCGATCAGGACCGTGCAGCAGCCGCACACACCGTGCTCGCAACCGACATGGGTTCCGGTCAGGCCCAACTCATGACGCAGGAAATCCGACAGCAGCATCCGCACGCTGACGGTGCGGCGAACCGCTTCCCCGTTGACGGTCAGTTCCACCTCGGCCTGCGCATCGGCGGAGCGACCGTGTGCGGCCTGCTTCATCATGCGTGTCATGATACGGCCTCCGCCATCTGCGCGCGCTGCGCTGCCTTCGCGACCATCCGGCGGATCAGCGTGCCGAGCGCCCGGCGGCGATAACTTGCGGACACGGTGATATCGTCCGGCTGGGTCACGGCGGCCACCGAGGCCGCGACAGCGGCGTCGAGATCGGAGGCGCCGACCATCGTTGCATTCAGGATTGTTTCGGCATCCTTCAGCCGGACCGGCCGGTCGGCGATGCCGCAGGCGGCGAGCCGCACACCGGATGCACGGCCGCTGCCATCAAGCGACAGCACGCAACCGACGCCGACGACGGCGTAGTCGCCGTGCCGGCGCGTCACCTCGTCGAACGCCCAGCCGGCCTTTGGCGGCAACAGTGAAAAGCGCGCCTCGACGACGATCTCATCTTGGTTGCGCGCCGTGGTCAGGAACGACTGGAAGAAATCTTCGGCCGCGATCTCGCGCCGTCCCGCAGGCCCCTGCGCGATCACCGAACCGCCAAGCAGCACCAATAGCAGCGGCATTTCCGCCGAGGGATCGGCATGGCAGAGGCTGCCGACCACCGTGCCGCGGTTTCGGATCGGGATATGGGCAACGTGCTGCATCACTTCCGCGATCAACGGGTTGAGGCGCTGAACGTCTTCGTCGAGCTCGAACTCGCGGTGGCGGACCATCGCCTTGACGACAATGCTCTCTGTGCCGACCACGATGCCGCGCAGGCCGGCGACATGCTGGATGTCCACCAGCAGCGACGGATTGGCGGCACGAAAATTCATCGCCGACAACAGCGTCTGGCCGCCGGCAAGCACGACGGCGTCGGCGTCGCCGGCGAGCAGGCTGATGGCGTCCTCCAAGGTGGCGGGCGCCTTGTAGTTGAAAATGGAGGGCTTCATCGCGTCACTTCACCTCGCATGTTCGGCAATCGCGGTCATGACCAGCGCGACCAGCGCATCCGGGTCGGAGAGCTGCGGCGCGTGATCGCTGTCAAGCCCGTAGACGGCGCGGCATGGCGACATCTCCTGCATCTTCCGCTGCAGCGGCAGGTGCACGGAGCGATCCTCGCGCGCCTCGATATAGACCCGCGGCACGGTGCCGAAGCGCTCGGCCGAGAGTTTCAGGTGCGAGCGGCGACCGCCTTCGGGCTGCGGCGTCAGCCGGCGCGCGGCGGCCTCGGCCAGCATGCGGTCGGCCTTGTGGTAAAACACCTCGACGGCGGAGGCCGGATCGATGCTCGACAGCAACCCGGCGGCGTCATAGGTGACGCGCTTGTGCGCGCCGACCATCCACGGCTCCAGGTGCCGTTCGTAGAACTGCAGCACCGACATGCCGTCCGGCAGCAGGAACGCGGCGAGGAAGATCGCAAGCGCGATCCGCTGAGGGCGCAATTCGCAGGCCTGCGCCGCTGCGGTGCCGCCCATGCTGTGACCGACCATGACGATGGGGCCTTCGGTCGCGTCAATGATTTCGACGACGTGGGCGGCGTAAGCTTCGAGATTGACCTTGGAAGGCGCCATCGGGTTGTGGCTGTTGCCCGGCAAATCGACGGCGATCGCGTCGTGGCCCAGCGCCTTCAAGCGCGGAACGACGGTCTCCCACGCCCAGGCGCCCTGCCAGGCGCCGTGGATCAGGATAAAGGTGAAGCGGGTAGAGGCGGCGTCGGCCATGGGGGCTATTTATAGGTCCGCTTGTACATCGCCCGCATGTGCTCCTCGACCGTGATCGGCGGATATTTCGGATGTTCGCCCGGCGGCAGGCAGGTCGGGATGCATTCGACCCTGTGCGCGTAATTGCCGGTGTAGAAGAACGGCACCGAGTAGCGCTCGCGGCCGGAGGCGTTGACGACACGATGCAATGTCGAGCGGTATTTGTCGTTGGTCCAGCGCGCGATCATGTCGCCGAGGTTGACGACGAACGTGGCAGGGACGGGGTCGGCGTGGATCCAGCCGCCCGAACCCTGATCCCAGACCTGCAGGCCGCCGACGTCGCCCTGGCGCAGCAACGTCAGCCCGCCAAAATCGGTGTGGGCGCCGGCGCCCTTCTGGTCGGGATTGCCGTTCGCGGGTTGCGGCGGGTAGTGCAGCAAACGCACGGTCGCCATCGCATCGGCGCAATAGCCGGCGAAATAATCCTCCGGCAGATCCAGCGACAACGCGATACCGCCCATCATCCGCGCCGACAGGTCCAGCATGACTTCGAGGTAAGCTTCCATCACCGGCCTGAACCGCGGCCGCGCCGCCGGCCACTGGTTGGCGCCGTGATTGAACATGCCGGCGATCACCCTGGGATCATCTGCCGTGTGCTCCGGGCCGACATAATATCCTTCCTTCAGATCGGGCGGCGCGCCGGGCTCCAGCGTCTGGCCCCGCAGCGGTTCATAGCCGCGATTGGCTTTGGAGCGGGATTTTTCCACCTCGGCTTTTTGGTCCGGCGGCAGGTCGAAGAAGGCCGCGGCTTCGGAAAACACGTCGCCGGCGAGTGTTTCATCGACGCCGTGATTTGAGATGTAGAAGAAGCCGTTGTGGAGGCATGCCGCCCGCAAGCGTGCAGCGACCTGCTTGCGATCGGACAGATTTGGAGAAGACAGCCCCCCGATATCGATCACCGGTAGACTTGCCTCTGACACCCGTGCCGCTTCGAGCATTTGAGCTACCCTTCGTCTTCCCGTCCGCGTTGGACGGCTCCCGCACCCACCGCATCTAAGTTACGCGGAAGGCGGTGGGCGGGACGCTCAAATATTCAGCAAAATGGCGGCCCTTTGGCCCAAAAATCAGCCACGCCGGGGCTGGGCGAGCTCACGCATCTTCTTGGCATCAACCAGCCGCCCATGGCTGATGACGGCGGCGGGCGGCGTATGAAAGCGCAACACTTCCGCGACGCTGGGCTGATCGAGCACGACGAGATTGGCGACGCAGCCGATCTCGAGACCGTAATTCCCGAGATTCATTGCCGCCGCCGCGCGCGAGGTGATCATGTCGTAGAGCGTGGCGATCTCCTGCTCTTTCGTGATCCACAGCAGATGCGAGGCGAGGAACGCGACCTCCGGCATGTTGTTGCCGCCGAACGGATAATAGGCGTCCGAGATATCATCCTGGCCGAGACAGACATTAACGCCGTCGGCCGGCAGTTCCCGCACCCGCGCGCGCAGCGGGCCGGTGTGGGGATCGCTGACGACGCTGATGCGCGCCTGCCGCAATAGCTCCATCAGTTCGCCGAGATAGTTTTCGGGATAGAGCGCCATTGCCCGGCAATGATGCGCGAGCGCGCGGATCGAATTCGACGGCGAGATCGAAGCAGAACTTGATGTGGGCCTGCGCGTCGGCCGCATCAGGCTCGATCCAGGGGATGCCGCCGACCACGTCGGCCCCCAGCGCCATCGCTTGGCGCATCAGCGCGTCAGCGCCGGCTCGCGAATGAGGCCATCCTGCGCGAAGGCGACCACCTGAAGATCGACAATGCCGCGGAATTCCTCGCGTACGGCGATCAGCGCCTTGACGCCCTCGAGCCGCGCCTTGGTGTCGACGTCGGCGAAGGCGCGGATGTGGAGATTGCCGTGCGGGGCCGCCAGCGCCATCGCGCGCCGGGCGTTCGAGACGATCCAGGACGCGTCGTAGTTGGCCTTGACCAC
>WNFD01008291.1_pt1 | contig 10227 bp, 11 predicted proteins | sample 5400491 | NCBI WGS metagenome assembly WNFD01 (sample SAMN13153343, study PRJNA577476) | soil metagenome | isolation source: 120 cm saprolite under Douglas fir tree site 2 hole 2 replicate 2 | place: USA:California | collected 2015-04-18
GCCGGCACGCACCAGACCGACGTCGTGCAGCTGGCCGCCGGGCTCGCCGGCGCGTGCGGTGGATTCCTCCTGTTCAACTTCTCGCCCGCGCGCATCTTCATGGGCGACTCCGGCTCGCACTTCCTGGGCACTGCTCTGGCGGTCATCTCGATCGCCGGCGTGGCCAAGGTGGCCGCGGCTTTCGCCCTGGCTGTCCCGGTCCTCGCGCTGGCGCTGCCCATCGCGGACACCGCGTGGGCGATCGTCCGCCGCGGCCGGATCAAGGCCTCGGTGGCCCAGCCGGACCTGAAGCACATCCACCACCGGCTGCTGGACTTCGGGCTCGACGCCCGCCAGACGTGCTTTGTCTTCTACAGCGCCAGCGGCCTGCTGGGCGCGGTCGGCCTGATGCTCTTCGGCCACAAACGCATCGTCGCGGTGGTGCTGGTGGCCTGGCTGGTGCTGGTCTCGACCTTCGTCGCCGACCGCCTGCAGAAATCGGCGTGGCGGCTCGAGCATCCGTACCTGCGGCGGCTGTTGCCCGAACCCGGTTCCCGGTAGCATTAGCCGCGGGCATGCGCCCGACGACTCAGGGTCCGACCGGGGCCGACATGGCAGGCGTCGGAATCTATTTCGCAGGCGCCGCCTTGCTCCCGATCCTGGGCGGAGTCGCGCTCGACAGTTGGTTCCACAGTTCTCCGGTCTTCGTGCTCATCGGACTGTTTGTGGGCCTGGTGGCGGGTGCTGCCGCCATCTGGTTGAAGGTGAGGGAGTTCACGCGGTGAGGTTCGGCGGAATCCTGAAGGAGACGGTCGCCGCCTCGGCGGCAGCCGCCGTTGTGGCCATCCTTGCCGGCGCTGTGCTTGGTCATTTCTCCACCGGCGCCGGACTTGGCGCCGGCCTGCTCATCGGCTCGCTGAACGGACATGCGCTCGCCGCCCTCATGGCGCGCGGGGCGCCCTTTGTCGCTTCGACGATCGTGCGACTGGCGGCGTTCAGTGCGGTCGCCATCGCCGTCGCGATTCTGTTGCGCAGCGACACGTGGGCGGTGCTGATCGGGGTCGCGGCGGCGCAGGGCGTGCTGGTGGCCGCCTCGATCCGCCGAGGGCTGCGCGCATGATCTACGCCGAAGCCACGTTCGGCACCCACCCGACCGTGAGCCTCGGCTGCGGCACGCTCTGCACCTTCAACTACGACACGCTCATCTCCACCGGCATCGCCGTGGTGGCCACCCTGGGCATCGCCTTCTGGATCCGGTCGCGGCTGCGAGCGGGAACCCCCGGCAAGGTGCAGGCGGTGTTCGAGTGGGGCTACGACCTGCTCCGTGGGCTGGTCAGGGAGAACGTGTCCGAGGACGCCCTCTTCGTCGTGCCGCTGGCGATGACCCTCTTCCTCTACATCCTCATCGCCAACTACATCGAGCTGCTGCCGCTGGCGATCTTCCCCAACGACATCGTCCACGGCGCCAACGCCGACATCAACCAGACGCTGGCGATGGGCCTGATCGTGATCATCGTGGTGCAGTGGTACAGCGTCAGGGTCCTGGGCTTCCGCGGCTACCTACGGCGCTTCACCAAGCCTTTCGAGCTGCCGCTGCCCGCGCGCATCGCGTACATCCCTCTCAACGTCCTCGAGGAGCTCGTGAAACCGATCACGCTCTCGCTGCGATTGTTCGGCAACATCTTCGCCGGCGCGGTCATGATCACTTTGATCGCAAGCATCGGCCTTTTCTATCTGCCGGCGGTGCAGAACGTGCCGACGATCATCGTCGGGTCGGTGCTTCTGGCTGTCTGGAAAGCGTTCGATGTGCTCTTCATAGGTTTCATCCAGGCGTTCATCTTCATGCTGCTGACGGTCATCTACTTCGGCATGGGCCGCGAAGGCCTAGAGCACGAGCATGCGCATTAAGGGTTCCCGCGAAATCACGGCGCAGCCTCTGATTTCGTGGGGGTTGTTAAAGGAGGGGCTATGACAGACCACGGAATCGAGCTTGCGGGAGCCCTCATCGGCTTCGGCCTGTTGATGGGCCTCGGAGCCATCGGGGCCGCTGTCGGTGACGGTCTCGCCGGCAACGCGTTCATCAGCGGCGTCGCGCGCCAGCCTGAGGCCCAGGGCCGGATGATCCCCTGGCTCTTCACCATCGTCGGCCTGGTCGAGGCCATGTACTTCATCAACCTGGCATTCGGGTTCGTGTTCCTGGGCCAGGTGCACTAGCAAACCCAGATGCTTTTCCTTGCAGGCGTGGCGGGCGTCATCGAGATCAACGGGTCGGTGATCGTCGAGCTGCTCACGTTCCTGGTCATGTTCGGCTTGCTCGCTCGCTACGTGTACCCGGAGATCGTCAAGCAGGCTGAGGCGCGCCAGCGCGCCGTCGCCGAGCAGCTCGCCGCGGCGGAGAAAGCCCGCACCGAAGCCGAAGCGCATCTCAAAGAGGCGCAGGCGAAGCTCGAGGACGCACGCAAGACGGCGCAGGGCGTGATCGACGCCGCCGGCAAGTCCGCGGAGCAGCTGCGCAACGAGATGCGGCAGAGGGCGGAGGAAGAGGCGAAGCGGATCGCCGAGTCGTCCAGAAAGGAGATCGAGGCAGAGCGCGACCGCGCGATCCAATCAGTGCGTGGCGAGGTCGCCAACCTGGTGGTGACCGCGACCGAGAAGGTGATCGGCGAGACGCTCGACGTCAATAAGCACAAGCAGCTCATCGACAAGGCGATCGCTGAAGTGAGCAGAGACGGAGGTGCTGTCTGATGCGTTGGGCAGTACCAACCCGGGGTCCCCGCGAAATCGCAGATTTCGTGGGGTGGGCGGAGGTGGCTAGTGGCGACGGCCGCGGCTAAGCGTTATGCGCGGGCGGTGTTCGAGCTCGCCGGCGATGAGCGTGAGATCGAAGAGTGGGCGCGCCGCCTGGCGCAGCTTCGGGACCTGATGTCGGACGAGAAGGTGGCCGCCGTGCTGACCAACCCAACAATCCCACGGGAGCGTCGCATGGATCTCATCACGTCGGCGTCGCTCGATCCCGAGGCCACAAACCTCGCGAAGCTTCTCATCGAAGCCGATCGAGTTCACGAGATCGGCGCCATCGCCGACGAGTTCCAGGACCTCGCCGATGACGCCGCCGGGCGCGTGCGCGCGACATTGACCACGGCGGTCGAGCTTGAATCGCGCGACCGGGATCGCGTCGCCACCGAGCTGTCGCGGCGTCTCGGCAAGACGGTGACCATGCGGGTCGAGGTCGACCCGCGCATTCTCGGCGGACTGAAGGTCCAGTACGGTGACCGACTCATCGACGCCAGCGTCGCCACCCGCCTGCAGCAGCTGCGCCGCCGGCTGACAGAAGCTTCTTAGGAGCAAAGATGGGCATCAGCACCAAAGAGATCGCAGAGGTCATCAAGGAACGGCTCAAGGATTTCGACGCGAGCCTGGTTGCGACCGACGTCGGCCGCATCGTCGCCACGAGCGACGGCATCGCGCAGATCTACGGCCTGCAGAACGCGATGGCCGGCGAGCTGCTCGAGTTCCCGCGCGACACCTATGGCCTCGCGCTCAACCTCGAGGAGGACCAGGTCCGAGCCGTCATCCTCGGCGAGTTCGGCCACCTGCACGAGGGCGACGAGGTGCGCACCACGGGCCGGCTCCTCGAGGTGCCAGTCGGCGAGGAGCTGATCGGCCGGGTCGTCAACCCGCTCGGCGAGCCCATCGACGGCAAGGGCCCGATCAAGACGACCAAGACGCTGCCCATCGAGAAGATCGCCCCTGGAGTTATCACCCGCAAGCGCGTGGACAGCCCGGTGCAGACGGGCATCAAGGCGATCGACGCCATGATCCCAATCGGCCGCGGCCAGCGCGAGCTCATCATCGGCGACCGCTTCACAGGCAAGACCACGGTCCTGCTCGACACGATCATCAACCAGAAGGGCAAGGACCTCATCTGCATCTACGTCGCGATCGGCCAGAACGCGGCCTCGATCGCGCGCGTCGCCGCCACGCTCGAGGAGCAGGGCGCGATGGAGTACACGATCATCGTCGCCGCGTCCGCCTCCGAGCCGGCGTCGCTCAACTTCATCGCCCCCTACGCGGGCTGCGCGATGGGCGAGTACTTCATGGAGCAGGGCAAGGAGGCGCTCTGCTGCTACGACGACCTGACCAAGCAGGCGTGGGCTTACCGCGAGCTCTCGCTGAACCTGCGCCGCCCGCCCGGCCGCGAGGCGTACCCCGGCGACGTGTTCTACCTGCACTCGCGGCTGCTCGAGCGCGCGGCGAAGATGTCGCCGAGCCGCGGAGGCGGCTCGCTCACCGCGCTGCCGGTCATCGAGACACAGGCCAACGACGTGTCGGCCTTCATCCCGACCAACGTCATCTCCATCACCGACGGCCAGATCTACCTGCAGTCGGACCTGTTCAACGCGGGCCAGCGCCCCGCGCTGAACGTGGGCATCAGCGTCTCGCGCGTCGGTGGCGACGCGCAGACCAAGGCCATGCGCCAGGTCGCGGGCCAGATGCGACTCGACCTCGCCCAGTACCGCGAGCTGGCCGCGTTCGCGCAGTTCGCGTCAGACCTCGACACCGCCACGCGCAACCAGCTCGAGCGCGGCGCGCGCCTGACCGAGCTGCTGAAGCAGGACAAGTACCAGCCCGTGCCGCTGGGCCTGCAGGTGGCTGTGATCTACGCCGGCACGCAGGGTTACGTCGACAAGGTGCCGACGGCGCGCGTCCGTGAGTGGGAGGCCGGTTTCGTCAGGTTCCTGAAGAGCGAACGCCCCGGCGTGGTCGAGGAGATCGAGCAGAAGCAGGCGCTGGACGATGCGCTGTTCGAGCGGCTGAAGGCCGCGATCTCGACGTTCAACCACCAGTTCGGGGTCGAGGGCTACAACGACGTCCCAGACCCGGGGGCGGGCAAAGCGGCTCCGAAGACTGAGGCGAAGGCAGAGCCGAAAGTCGAGGTGAAACCCAAAGCGACGCCAAAGCCGGCGGCCAAGGCCGGCGCCACGGAAGAAAGCGACGATGAGGGAGCGGCGAGACCCTCGCAGCTGAACCAGATGCGGGCGGCGCTCGACGAAAAACCGAAGTCGTCTCGGAAGCCGCCCAAAGGAAAGTAGATGCCCGCCTACCGCGACATCGTCCGTCGGATAGATTCGATCAAGAACACGCAGAAGATCACCAAGGCGATGCAGGTCGTGGCGGCGACGAGGCTGCGGCGCGCGCAGCAGGCCGTGCAGGCGGCTCGGCCCTACGCCGAGAAGATGGTCGAGGTGCTGCAGACCACCACGGAGCGCGCGACGGAGTACCGCCACCCGTTCCTGATCCGCCGCGAGGGCAAGCGCGCGGTGATGGTGCTCATCACCACCGACAAGGGCCTGTGCGGCGCCATCAACGTCAACAACATCCGCGCGGGGACGCGCTTCATGAACGAGAACTACCCCGACGGGCAGCGCTACGTCACGGTAGGGCGCAAAGGCCGCGACTTCCTCCTGCGCTACCGCCGCGAGGTGGTCGCAGAGGTGAGCGGCATCGCCGACCGGCCGACGATGGCCCAGATCCTGCCCGCCATAACAGTCGCGCTGGAGGAGTACACGAAAGGCAACACCGACGCGGTCATCCTCTGCTACTCGAAGTGGATCTCGACCATGCGCCAGGACCCGACTGTGCAGACGCTAATCCCGGCCGAGATTCCAAAGCGCGCGGGCACTGAGGCGCAATCAGGGCCGCGGGCCGACTACATCTACGAACCCGACCCCGAGTCCGTCCTGGACGGCCTGCTTCCCCGCTACGTGGAGACGCAGATCTTCCAGGCCGTGCTGGAGAACAAGGCCAGCGAGTACTCGGCCAAGATGATCGCGATGCAGAACGCGACCAACGCCGCCGGCGACCTGATCGACGCGCTCACGCTTTACGCCAACAAGGTCCGCCAGGCCGGCATCACCACCGAGCTGATGGAAATCGTCAGCGGCGCCGAGGCGATGCGCGCCGCCGAGAGCAAGTAAGGGGGAATCGATGGCGCCGACGAAGAGCAAGACTCGTGATGGCAAGGTCAGCCAGGTCATCGGCGCGGTGGTGGACGTCGAGTTTCCTCCCGGCGATCAGCCCGAGCTTTTCGAGGCTCTCGAGGTCAAGACGCAGAGCGGGCGCGTCGTCGTGCTCGAGGTCGAGGGCGCAATCGGCGACAACGTCGTGCGCTGCATCGCCATGGACGCCACAGACGGTTTCCGCCGCGGCGACAAGGTGAGCGCGACCGGCGCGCCCATCTCTGTGCCGGTCGGCGTGGAGACGCTCGGCCGCATGTTCAACGTGATCGGCGCGCCTATCGACGACGAGCCCGCCCCCGAAGGCGTCACTCGTTGGCCCATCCATCGCACGGCTCCACCCGTCTCCGAGCAGCAGGCGAAGGTCGAGATTCTCGAAACCGGCATCAAGGTCATCGATCTCATCTGCACGTTTGCGAAGGGCTCGAAGATCGGGCTCTTCGGCGGAGCCGGCACCGGCAAGACCGTGATCGTGCAGGAGCTGATCCGCAACATCGCCTATCAGCACAAGGGCCGCTCGGTGTTCGCCGGCGTGGGCGAGCGGACCCGCGAGGGCAACGACATGTATCACGAGATGCAGGACGCCGGAGTGCTGCCTCAGACCGCGCTCGTGTTCGGCCAGATGAACGAGCCGCCTGGGGCGCGCGCTCGGGTTGGTTTGACCGGTCTGACGATGGCCGAGTACTTCCGCGACGCGGAGGGCGCGGACACGCTCCTCTTCATCGACAACATCTTTCGCTACCTGCTTGCCGGCTCGGAGGTGTCAGCGCTGCTCGGCCGTATGCCTTCGGCGGTCGGGTACCAGCCGACCCTGGCCACCGAGATGGGTGAGCTCCAGGAGCGAATCACATCGACGAGCAAGGGGTCCATCACCTCGGTGCAGGCGGTGTACGTGCCCGCCGACGACTACACCGACCCGGCCATTCAGACCGTCTTCGCCCACCTTGGCGCGACGGTGCGCCTGGAACGGTCGCTGGTCGAGATCGGCATCTACCCCGCCATCGACCCGCTCGGGTCGTCGAGCCGCTTTGTCGAGCCCTCGATCGTCGGCCAGGAGCACTACGACGCTGCGCAGGGCGTGAAGAAGACGATGCAGCGCTACAAGGACCTGCAGGACATCATCGCCATCCTCGGCATGGAGGAGCTGTCGGAGGACGACAAGCTGGCGGTGTCGCGGGCGCGCAAGATCCAGCGCTTCCTGTCACAGCCTTTCAACGTCGCCCAGCGCTTCACCGGCCGCGAGGGCAAGTCCGTGCCCGTGAAGGAGACGGTGCGCGGCTTCAAGGAGATCCTCGAGGGCAAGCACGACGACCTGCCCGAGCAGGCGTTCTATATGGTGGGCACGATCGACGACGCCCGCGCGCAAGGCGAGGAGATGAAAAAGAAGCAGTGAGCACCTTCTGGTTTTGTGCACAAACGCGGGTTATCTCTGCAGGATTCCCTGGTTTTGTGCACAAAAGCGGGTTTGGGAGCTCGGGCTAGTTGCCGGTACCCCTGCGCGTGGTCAGCGTGGAACGCAGCCTGTTCGAGGGCGACGTCGACTTCATCGTGGCCAATGGCGCCGATGGCGAGCTGGGTGTGCTGCCGCGTCACGCCGCGCTCATGACGATCCTCAAGCCCGGCGCGCTGAAGATCGTCCAGGGCACCGAGGAGCAGCTCCTGTTCGTAGGTGGCGGGTTCCTCGAGGTTCTGCCCGACCGTGTCACCGTGCTGGCCGATGTTGCAGAGCACGCGGAAGAGATCTCGATCGAGCAGGCCGAGGCGGCGAGGAAGCGTGCCCAGGAGCGGCTCGCCGGCACGCTGAGCACCGCTGAGGAGGTCGAGTTCAACCAGGCGCTGGCGGTGGCGGAGGCGCGTCTGCGGCTCGCGCGTGCACGCCGCGGGTAAGGACCACGACCTGGTCCTGAAGATCACGGGCGGTGCACCGCTCGCCGGGGATCTCTGCGTCAGCGGTTCCAAGAACGCGGCCCTGCCCGAGATGGCGGCCGCCCTCCTCACCGACGAGCCGGTGCGCTTGAAGAACGTGCCGCGCGTGACCGACACGCATGTGATGGCGCAGGTGCTCGAGAGCATCGGCGCGAAATGCGAGGGCGAGGGCGAGGTCACCATCGACGCCCGCGGCGCGTCGTCTCCGCGTGTGCCGGACGACCTGGGCAAGCGCATGCGCGCGACGATCCTGCTGCTGGGCGCCCTGATCGGACGCTTCGGCAGCGCCCGACTTCCGCGGCCGGGCGGCGACGACATCGGCGCCCGCCGCGTCGAGCAGCACCTGCGGGGACTCCGACAGATGGGCGCAACCATCTCCGAGTCGGCCACGGAGCTGGTCGCGCACGCGGATCGCCTGCGCGGCGCTCGCATCGTCTTCGACCTGCCCACGGTCACAGGCACCGAGAACATCCTGCTGGCGGCCGTGCGCGCCGAGGGCCGGACCGAGATCTTCAACGCCGCGCGCGAGCCTCACGTCCAGGACCTCTGCCGGCTGCTCGGCAAGATGGGCGCGCGCATCGAGGGGATCGGCACCGAGCGCCTGGTGGTCGACGGCGTGCCCGAGCTGGGCGGCGCCGAGCACACCGTCGTGCCTGACTACCTCGAGGCGGGCACGTACGCGATCGCTGCGGTGGCCGCGGGCGGTCAGCTGCGCCTCGAGTGCAGCCGGCCTGAGGACCTCAACATCGTCCTGCTCAAGCTGGAGCAGGCGGGCGCGCGCATCGAGGTGGGCGAGGGGTGGTTCCGCGTCGGGCGGCCACAGGGATCGAAGATCCTGCCGACCGACATGTCGACGTGGCCGTTCCCCGGCTTCCCGACCGACCTCCAGGCGCAGTACATGGCCCTGATGACGCAGGCCGCGGGCGAGACGGTGATCTCCGAGTACGTGCACGAGAACCGCTTCCAGCACGTGAACCAGCTGGCGAAGATGGGCGCGAGCATCAGCGTCGAGGGCCGCCTGCACGCGTCCGTGCACGGTCCATGCCGGCTCGAGGGCACGGAGCTCGCCGTGCCGGACATCCGCTCGGGCGCCGCGCTGGTCATCGCCGCGCTGTGCGCCGAGGGCGAGAGCATCCTGCACAACGCGTGGCACGTGGCTCGGGGCTACGAGGACATCACGGGCAAGCTCACCGCCGTCGGAGCGCGCATCGAAAGCATCGAGGTGGAAGCGGATCCTTCTGTCGGAAGCCGTACTTATGAGTGACAACGTGTGTACATCACCCCCCACCCGGCGCCGCTTGCAGCGGCGCACGACCTCCCCACATGGTGGGGAGGTCAATGGCGTACGTAAGGCGCAGTAGCACGGGCTGTGCTTTCTAAGAAGATCGGGATTGACGTCGGGACGTCGACGGTCCTGGTCTACGTGAGGGGAGATGGCATCGTCGTCAATGAGCCGTCGCAGGCGGCGTTCAACGGCGACGGTACCCGCATTCTTGCGGTCGGCCGTCAAGCGGAGGAGATGGCCGGGCGTACCTCCAACGGAGTCCATCTCGTGCGGCCTATGCGGGTGACCGAGGGCATGCTCCACCACTTCATCGGCAAGGTGCAGGGCCGGCAGCGGCTCTTCAAGCCCGAGATCATGATCTGCGTCCCTTCCGGAGTCACCTCGGTCGAGCGGCGCGCGGTGACGGAAGCCGCGATCTCCGCCGGCGCTCGCCAGGCCTGGCTCATCGACGAGCCCATCGCCGCCGCCATCGGCGCGGGCCTGCCCATCAACGAGCCGCGCGGCAACGCGATCTGCGACATCGGCGGCGGCACGACCGAGATCGCCGTCATCTCGCTGTCGGGCATGGTCGTCGCGCACTCGATCCGCGTTGGAGGCAACCGCATCGACGACGCCATCGCCGCCTACCTCAGGCGCAAGCACAACCTTCTCGTCGGCGAGCGCACCGCGGAGGAGATCAAGATCTCCACCGGCGCCGCCGTGACGATGAAAGAGCCACTCATCGGCGAGGTACGCGGCCGCGACCTGCTGTCCGGGCTGCCGCGCAGCCTCGAAGTTTCGTCGAACGAGATTGTCGAGGCGATCCAGGAGCCGCTCCGCCTCATCGTCGGCGCGATCCGCACGGTCCTGGAGGAGACGCCACCCGAGCTGGCCGCTGACATCTTCGACCGGGGCATCGTCCTCTCGGGCGGAGGCGCGCAGCTGCGCGGCCTCGACCGGTATGTGGCCATGCACACCGGGATCCCGACGGTTGTGACGGAAAGCCCGCAGACGTCCGTGGTCCGCGGCACCGGCCTCGCG
>WNFD01014255.1_pt1 | contig 10227 bp, 8 predicted proteins | sample 5400491 | NCBI WGS metagenome assembly WNFD01 (sample SAMN13153343, study PRJNA577476) | soil metagenome | isolation source: 120 cm saprolite under Douglas fir tree site 2 hole 2 replicate 2 | place: USA:California | collected 2015-04-18
TGCGAAAGGCCGCCGAGCGATCCATCGAGGCCCTCTGGACGACGATCGGCCGCCTCCTCGACGCCTTCAGTCCCGAGGAATGCGCCAACTACTTGCGCCACGCAGGCTATGCGTCAATCTGAGTGGAATCCGCTCTAGCTTCCCGCGAACGTGCCGAAGTTCGGCAAGCGAGAGGTAGCCGAGTTCGGGCTCGTGTCCGGCGACGAAGCCGAAGAAAAGACTGGCTCGGTCGAATTCGGACGCGTGCCGGGTCCGCCCCGCGTCAGGGTGAAGAACGTCTCCGGTGCGAGGGCGTCGAGCCCTTGGGCCTCGGTGCCGCCGATTGCCGGCAGCATCGCACCTGGATAAGGCGCAACGCCCGATTTTCCAGAAGATGAGCCTTTGCCCGCCGCGCTCATCGACGGCCCGGCATTACCGAGGCCGGCGGAGGAGCAGGCTGATCGGCTTCAGGCTCATCACCACGCTGCCCTGCTGGTTCAGCACTTCGACGAGGCTGCGCACGACCCCCTGGTCCGGCCTGGAGCGTGACCGCCGGGCTTCGATGACGGTCATCCGCAGGCTCAACACATCGCCCGGCCGCACCGGGTGCAGCCAGCGCAATTCGTCGATCCCGGGCGAGGCGACGCTCGATGCCGGCGACAGGAAATTCGTGGCGAACAGCCGCATCATCAGCGCTGCGGTGTGCCAGCCGCTGGCGATCAGCCCGCCGAACCGGCCGCTTGCCGCCGCCGCGGGGTCGGTGTGCATCGCCTGCGGGTCGTACTGCCGGGCGAAGTCGATGATCTCGGCTTCGCTGACCACGATCGCGCCGGACGTGAAGACCGTGCCCGGCGTGTAGTCCTCGAAATAGCGCTCGGGAGCGGTCACCGCAGGTCCGGATAATCGAAGACCCGCACCTCCTCGCTCGTCGTGTCGAGCACCGCGCAGCTGAGCTGGAAGTGGTTGGCGCCGTCGCGCGGCTCGCCGGCCGACCCGGGGTTGATTACGAGGACCGGGCCGATGCGGCGGACGATTTGCTGGTGGGTGTGCCCGTACAGCACGAATTCCGCCTCCGCCTCGGCAAAGCGGGCGAAGAGGGCGCTCCCCGGGTGAACATAGGTGCCGCGCGGCTCCCACGGCGTCGAATGCACGAGCAGCAACCGCTTGCCGCCGATCGTCAGCTCGCGCCGCTGCGGTTGGTCGGCCAGCCATTCCGCCAGCGCCGGATCGATGCCGGGGCGGGCGCGGGCGCGGGCGCCGTGCGGGCCGAAGAAGCACTCCTCGTGATTGCCGACGATCACCTGCGCCTCGCGCTCCTTCAAGAGGCGCACGACCTCGTTCGAGAAGCGGTACTCGTAAATGCTGTCGCCGAGGCAGATCAGCTCGTCGATATCGCCCATCAAGGCCAACGCCTGCGCCAGTCCTGCCCCGTTGCAATGAATGTCGGAGACAATACCGAGCCTCATGCGCTCGGTTCCATCAATGTTGGACGGGTGTTTGTCCGGTGAAGACGCGTAACGATCATTTTATGAAACCTAAGGGTGGGCTTGTGTTTCTCATTAGAAGTGAAGGATCTCTCTTCAAGTCCGAGGTGTTTCTTGCTCCGCGGGTGTTTCTCTCTCCGCGACGTTCAGCCTGGGGTGTGTCGCGGAACCGATCCAGATGTTTCCGCGAGGAAGAGCGACAAGCATGGCCATTGCCGACACGGTATGGGAACGGCTCACGCGTTTCAACGTGCCGCATCGCAGACGTCGCCGTCACCGCGGCGGTCTCGGTGTGCGCTTGCTCGACGGCGCCGCCGCGGTGCTGCGCGGGCTCGGGCTCCTGTGCGTCGCGCTGATCGTCGGCTTGAACGCGCTCGCCCATGTGCTGATACCGGCTGTCGGTTGGCTCGGCAGGTCGACCGGCCGTTTTGTCTGGTTCTGGCTTCTGCCGGCGCTCGGGCGGCTGGTCAGACGGTTCGGCATATTTCTTTGGTGGCGTCTGCCCGAGCTGGTGGTCGCCTTCCGGCGGGTCATCCTGGCCGGTTGTCTCGTTCTGCTCGGCTTGGCCGTCTATGCCGAGTCGCGGACCTCCTATCTCGAGGCCCTGCTGTTCTCGCACCTCAACGCCGGGATGAATGTCGCGCTGCAACCCGGGCCGAGCGAATCGATCCGTTTCCCCAAGAGCGGCCCCTATGACGAGCGCCTCGGGTACAGCCAGCTGCCGGATTTCATTGCCTCGCTGACCGAGCGCCGGTACTGCGATGGTCGCCGCGTCTGGCGAGCTTCGTCCATGAAGGCGCCTTTCCGATCTATCCGGAAAAGGACCAGGCCGGGCTGCGGATCGTCGACCGCAATGGCGACCGGCTCTATGGCGCGCAATTCCCGGAGCGGACCTATCGCAGCTTCGCCGGGATCCCGCCGTTGCTCGTCAAAAGCCTCCTCTTCATCGAAGACCGTTATCTGCTCGACCAGCCTTACGCCGAGCACAATCCGGCGATCGAATGGAACCGCTTTGCGCTGGCCGCGGCCGGGCGCGCGGCATCGGTGGTCGCACCGCATCTGCGCCAGGGCGGCGGCAGCACGCTCGCCACCCAGATCGAGAAATTCCGCCATTCGCCGCGCGGCCTGACCGGCGGGATCGGCGAAAAGTTCCGCCAGATGCTGACCGCGTCGGCGCGGGCTTATTCGCGCGGTCCCGATACGACGCCGCGACGCAGGGAGATCATCACAACCTACCTCAATTCGACCCCGCTCAGCTCGATGCCCGGTTATGGCGAGGTGATCGGCGTCCCCGAGGCGCTGTGGATCTGGTTCGGGACGGATTACACCGAGGCTACCTGATCACCGACCGTGATTCGCTCGGGGTGCTGACCGACAAATACCTGCGCGTACTGTGCGACGCCGGGGTCATCGACCCGGCGCTGCGCGATGCCGCGCTCGACGCCGAGTTGCATTTCCAAAGCCAGCCGCCGCCGCTCAAGGCGGTTTCCTATGTGCGTCAGAAGGCGACCGAGGATGTCCGCAACAAGCTGGTGTCCCTGCTCAAGCTGCCCGACCTCTATAGCCTTGACCGGCTCGATCTGAGCGCCGAGACCTCGGTCGACACGGCCGCCCAGGCACGCGTAACCGGTGTGCTGCAGCGCCTCTCCGACCCGGCATTCCTGCGCGCCTCCGGGATGGTCGGCAAGCAGCTCCTTGGCGACGGCAACCCCGCCAAGGTCACCTGGAGCTTTGTGCTGTACCAGCGCGGGTCCGATCGCAGCTTTGTGAGGATCCATGCCGACAGCCTCAATAAGGCGTTCGACATCAATTCCGGCGCCAAGCTGATGCTCGGCTCGACCGCCAAGCTGCGCACGATGATCACCTATCTCACGATCATCACCGACCTGCACCACCGGCTGCATTCGCTGCCGCCGCGCGAATTGACCCGCCTTGCCGCGTCATCCGCCGAGGATCCGCTGACCGCCTGGGCGGCCACCTATCTCGTCCGGGCAAGCAATCGCAGCCTGCAACCGATGCTCGATGCGGCGATGCAGCGCAAATATTCGGGAGCGCCCGGATCGTTCTTCACCGGCGGCGGGACGCAGGGCTTCGGCAATTTCGAGCAGTCCGAGAATTACGACAATCCGACGGTCGAGCAGGCCTTCGAGCATTCGGTCAACCTGGCCTTCGTCCGCCTGCTGCACGATGTCGTGAAATACGAGACCGCGGCGAGCGGCGTGCAAGTCAGCAAGCTCCTCTCCGACACGGATGACCCGCAGCGCGAGGCCTATCTGAAGCGGTTTGTCAACGCCGACAGCCGCCGCTTCCTCGGCCGCTTCTATAGGGACTACAAAGGCCTCAATGGCGACGAGGCGCTCACCCTCCTAGTCCGGCGCACGCGGCCGCTGCCGAAGCAGCTGGCGACGGTGTTTCTCTCGATCCACCCGGAAGCCCGCCTGGCGCACCTGCAAACCTTCCTCGCGACGCATCTGCCGCAGACCGCGGTCAGCGAGAACGAGCTGTGGGACCTCTATCTCACCTATTCGCCCGAACGGCTGAATTTGTCCGATCGCGGTTATGTCGCCGGCCTCCACCCGCTCGAACTATGGCTGGTGCGCTATCTGCAGGAGCATCCCGGCGCCTCGTGGAACGAGGTGTTCGAGGCAAGCGGACAGGTCCGCCAGGAGGCCTACAGCTGGCTGTTCAGCGGCGGCACCGCAAAGCAGGACACCCGAATCCGGATCCTGCTCGAGCAGGACGCTTTTGGCCGCATCCTCGAGAACTGGCGGTCCCTGGGTTATCCGTTTGCCCATCTGGTGCCCTCGCTCGGCACCGCGATCGGCGCCTCCGGCGACCGCCCGGACGCTCTCGCCGACCTGATGGGGACGATCATGAATGATGGCGTGCGGGTGCCGACCGTCACGATCGAGCATCTGCATTTCGCTGCGAACACGCCCTACGAGACCAATCTTTCGCCCGCCGCCCAGCCCGAGCGGGTGATGCCGGTGGAAGTCGCGCAGACCGTCCGCCGGGCGCTGATGGGAGTTGTCGCCAACGGCACCGCGCGCCGGCTGAACGGCGCCTATGTCGCCGCGAATGGCGCGCCGCTTCCGGTCGGCGGCAAGACCGGCACCGGCGACAACCGGTTCGATCGGTTTGCCAAGGGAGGGGGGATCATCTCCTCGCGCGTCGTCGACCGCACCGCCACCTTCGTGTTCTTCCTCGGCGATCGCTTCTTCGGCACGGTCACCGCCTATGTTCCGGGACCGGACGCGGCCAATTTCCACTTTACCAGCGGCCTCGCCGTGCAGCTCCTCAAGGTGCTGGAGCCCGAACTGAAACCGCTCCTCGATCAGCCGGCCGAGCCCGCGTTGATCGGTTCGTCACAATAGTAGAGGGCATTCCGGTCGCTCCCTCTCCGCGCCGGCGGGGAGAGGGTCGGGGTGAGGGGCGGGCACCGGCCGATCAACCGCTCTAAATCCGCTGCAGCCAAATTTCACCCGGGCAAGGTGACGATCGTCGTGCTGCACCCTATCTTCTGGGTTGATCGCTGGAGGAGGTTGCCATGGCTATCGTTCTCGATCACACCATCGTCCCGGCCCATGACAAGGTCGCCTCGGCCCGGTTTTTCGCGCGGATTTTCGGGCTCGACTACAACGGGCCGCATTCCCATTTCGCGCCGGTCCAGGTCAATGAGGCGCTGACCCTCGATTTCGACGAGCGCGGCGCCTTCGAGATGCATCACTATGCCTTCAGGGTGGGCGAATCCGAGTTCGACGCGATTTTCGGGCGCGTCCAGGAGGAGGGGATCGCCTACGGCAGCGGGCCGCGCTCGCGCACCGACATGGAGATCAACCATCGCCGTGGCGGCCGCGGCGTCTATTTCGAGGACCCGAACGGGCACGTTCTCGAAATTCTGACTGCCTAAGCCGCTACTGGCCCGGCCCGCGATAGGGGAGGAAGGCGACATGGACGGACGTGCTTTTGCCTCCGCGACCGGGCTGGCCGGCGAGATCCGCGACCGAACCGTCGGCTGTCTCGAACTGCTCGATTTCTTTCTGGAACGCGCCGGGCGCTACAACCCAGCGTTGAATGCGGTCGTTGCCTGGCAGGTCGAGCCGGCGCGGGCGCGTGCCCGCGCCGCCGATGCTGCGCTCGCGCGCGGCGAGATTTGGGGTCCGCTGCACGGCATCCCGATGACCGTCAAGGAATCGTTCAATGTCGCCGGGCTGCCGACCACCTGGGGCAACCTGCCGTGGAAAGACAAAGTCGCCGCCGACAACGCTGTGCTGGTCGACCGGCTGTTGGCGGCCGGTGCGGTGATCTACGGCAAGACCAATGTGCCGCTGATGCTCCAGGATTCGCAGAGCTACAACGACGTCTATGGGACGACCAACAACCCGTGGGACGCCGCGCGCGGCCCGGGCGGGTCGTCGGGCGGCGAGGCCGCGGCGCTGGCGGCCGGCCTCTCGGCGCTCGGCGCCGGCAGCGATATCGCGGGCTCGCTGCGCAACCCGGCGCATTACTGCGGCATCTACGCGCACAAGCCGAGCTGGGGGCTGATCCCGACGCGCGGGCATTCACCGACCGGTGCTCTGACCCCGACCGATATTTCGGTGGTCGGCCCGATGGCGCGGCATGCCGAGGATCTCGCGCTGGCAATGCATGTCCTCGCCGGGCCGGATGGCCCGCAACAGGCGGCTTGGCGCGTCGAATTGCCGCCGCCGCGCCACCGCCGGCTCGGCGATTTCCGGGTCGCGGTGTGGACGCAATCGGCGCTCTGCGAGATCGATGCGAGCGTCGGCGAGCGCTTCGCGGCGGCGATCGCCGCGCTGTCCGGCGCCGGTGCCTCGGTCGACGCGACGGCGCGCCCGCCGCTCGACGATGAGGAGCACCAAAGGCTCTTCATGCTGCTGCTGCGCGCCGCCACCGCCTCCCGGATGCGCGACGAGGATTTCGCCGCTCAGCAGGCGATCACGGCGACCCTCAGCCCGGAGGACACCAGTTCGCGGGCCCTGATCGCGCGCGGCGCCACCGTCTACCATCGCAGCTGGGGCGTCGCCAACGAGGCGCGCACCAGGCTGCGCCATGCCTGGCGCGATTTCTTCCAGGGCGTCGACGTGCTGCTGACCCCGGTCGCCGCGACCGCCGCCTTCGCGCACGACCACAACCCGGATCGCGAACAGCGCCTGATCTCGGTCAACGGCAAGCCGGTCCGCTATGACGAGCAGCTGTTCTGGTCCGGCCCGGCGAGCCTCTCCTATCTGCCCGCGACGGCGGCGCCGCTCGGCCTCACCGCTGCCGGTCTGCCGGTCGGCATGCAGATCATCGGGGCTGAGGGCAACGATTTGACGACGATCGAATTCGCCCGCCTGCTCGCCGCCGAAATCGGCGGCTTCGTCCCGCCGCCCGACTATCGGTAAGCCGCCCCACCCACGGCCCGTCATTCCCGCGCAAGCGGGAATCCAGAGCGACCGCTGTATCGCTGCCCCTGGACCCCCGCTTTCGCGGGGGTGACGAGACGGGCGCGATCAACGGTTGAGCAGCGAGCGGGCCACGAGATCAACCGGCCAGAACAACCCGGCCGAAAACGCTACGGCGAGGTTGTCAGGCGACCACCAATCCTCACCCGCCCGCGCTTCATCACGCAGAAAAATCGCGGCATCGACAGCGCCGACGATTGCATAGAGGCAAAGCCCGACAAGCCATACCCGCCGACGCATCCCCGCGCCACCCCGCTCAGAAGACCCGGATGTTCTTGAACTGCCAGGGATCGTCACGGTCGAGATCCTCGGGGAACAAGACTTCGCGGTCGGCGAGCGGGGTCCAGTCGCCCCATATCCCGACCACCTCGCCGAGATAGGGCCGGCAGATTTCAAGGATGCGAGCGAAATCCATCTCGTCCGGCTCGACAAGGCCGCGGCGGGGGTGTTCGATCGCCCAGATCACCCCCGCGAGCACAGCGGCGGTAACCTGCAGCGAAGTAGCGTTGTTGTGTGGCGCGACCCGCCGCGCTCCCTCGATCGTCAGGCGCGAGCCGTACCAGTAGACGCCGTTTTGCGGCCCCATCAGCAGCACCCCGAGCTCGTCGATCCCCTTGCCGATCTCGTCCATCATCAGCCGCTTCTCGCCTTGCAGGTGCCAGTTCTTGCCGGCGAGCTCATGGAGGCTCAGCACCGCGTCGTCGCAGGGGTGGTAGGCGTAATGGCAGGTCGGGCGGTAGCGCACCGCCCCCTTCTCGCGCAAGGTCAGATAGTCGGCGATCGAGATCGACTCGCCATGGGTGATCAGAAAGCCGTGATAGGGCCCTTCGAGCGGGGTCCAGCTGCGCACCCGCGTCCCCGCGCCCGGCCGCAACAGATAGATTGCCGCCTGGCTGCCAAAATCGTGGCGCCGACCGTCCGCCGGGAAATGCCGCTCATGCGTCCCCCAACCGAGCTCGGCGGGCTGCGATCCTTCGCTGAAAAATCCCTCGATCGACCAGGTGTTGACGAATTCCCCCGGCTCCTTGGGGATGCCGGCGACCTGCGTGTCGCGCTCGGCGATGTGGATGACCTTGACGCCGAGCCGCTCGGCGAGCTGCGCCCAGCCCACGCGGTCGGCAGGCGCCCGCGTCGCTGGATCGGCAGTGCGCGCGACGTCGAGCAGCGCCTGCTTGACGAAGTGGGACACGAGCCCGGGATTGGCGCCATGCGTGATGACCGCCGTCGGGCTCTCGGCGTCACCCGAGCGCAGCGCCAGCGCGCTCTCGCGCAGCGCATAGTTGGAGCGCGCTGAGGGCGGCAGGTTGGGGTCGGTGTAGCCGCCCGGCCAAGGCTCGATGCAGGTGTCGAGATAAAGCGCATCCTTTCTCTGGCAAAACTCGATCAACGCGACGCTCGACACGTCGACCGAGACGTTGAGCAGGAAGTCGTCGCGGCCGAGCCAATCTTCGAGCACTATGCGGTAATTCTCCCGGGTCAGCGCGGTCTCGACAAAGCGGACGCCGTATTCGGCGGCGACATCCCGGCCGCGCGGCTCGGCGCTGATGATCGTGATCTGGTCCGGCCCGATGTCGATATGGCGCAGCAGCAGCGGCAAGACGCCTTGGCCGATGCTGCCAAAGCCGACGATCACGAGGCGGCCGGAGAAGGCGGTATGCTTCTTGTCTTGCATGGTGGCGTGCCGCGGAAGGGGAGCCAAGCGGTACGGTCGCCGGCCGGCAATGTCAATTCCCGCCATCATTTCGCCACCCCCGGGGATTGCAATAAGGGCGGACTGGGATAGTGTGCGGGCGCTTTGAGGCTCTCGTTTAACCTCCCGCGGGGAGATCGTTGGGAATGCGCAAATCGGCAATGGCGGTCGCTCTGATCGTCTTTCTCGCGCCCGCCGCGGCCATGCCGCAGGCAAAGAGCGGGAAAAGCGGCGTCTACGAGCAGCTCAATCTGTTCGGCGAGGCGTTTGAGCGGATCCGTCACGATGCGGTCGAATCGGTCGCCGACGGCAAGCTGATCCAGACCGCTATCGCGGGAATGCTGGCCGGTCTTGGCCCGCATTCGGTTTACCTCAACGAGACCGAATACAAGGCGCTGCAGACGCGGACCTCGAGCGAGGGCGGCACGAGCGGCCTCGTCGTGACCCTCAACAACGGGCAGGTGAAGGTCGTCGCGCCGCGCGACGGCTCGCCCGCGGCATCGGCCGACATCAAGCCGGGCGACATCATCTTCACGATCGACAAGGAGCCGACCTACGATCTGACCCTGCCCGAGATCGAGCAGAAGCTGAACGGGCCAATCGACAGCGAGGTCGCGCTGATGCTTCGCCGCGGCACCGGCGCGCCGGTCGAGGTCAAGCTGAAGCGCGTGGCCGGAAAATTACCGACCGTCAATGCCCGGCTCGAAGCCGGCGATATCGGCTATATCCGCCTTGCCGGCTTCGACGACACGACGCCGGGGACGCTTACCGAGGCGGTCAAGGATCTGCGGCAACGGGCCGGCAACAAGCTGATCGGCTTCATCGTCGACCTGCGCAACGATCCCGGCGGCAACTTCGACGCGGCGGTGGCGGCGGCGGACGCATTTATTGACAAGGGTGACATCACAATCGTCAAGAGCCGCAAACCCGACAGCGCCAAGAAGATCGCCGCGACCCCCGGAGACGTCGCCAACGGACAGCCGATCGTGGCGCTCGTCAATGGCGGCACCGCCCGCGAGGCCGAGCTGGTCGCCGGGGCCCTGCAGGATAGCCGCCGCGCGGTGCTGCTCGGCAGCAAGACCTTTGGCGAGAGCGCGATCGAGACGCTGATCCCGCTCAACGGCAATGGTGCGATCCGCCTGACGACGGCGCGCTTTGAGACGCCGAGCGGCCGGCCGATCCAGGGCAAGGGTCTCGAACCCGACTTGAACGTGTCGCCGCTCAAGCTGGAAAAGGTCGCGCAGGTCGATCGCCGCCGCGAGGCCGATCTGCGCGGCGCGCTGAAGAACCCCGATGCCGCCAAACCGGAGGGCGGCGCCGCCAAGGGTGGCGCGCCCGGCGACGCGGCAGCGCCAAAGCCGCCGCCGACCACCACCACCGCGACGCCGCCCAAGGGCGATGAGCCGACCGTCGCGTCGGGCGATATCGGAACGACCAGCGACGAGCAGCTGAGCGAGGCGATCGACGTTCTGCGCGGCCTCGCCCTGATCAACGGCCGCACCGCCGCGCGGTAGGTTCGCGGAGTATGGAGCCGCGCCGGCTGGTCACGGGCTGAACCCAAACCCGCGTCATTCCCGCGAAAGCGGGAATCCAGGGGCGGCGGACTCCT
>WNFD01008293.1_pt1 | contig 10225 bp, 10 predicted proteins | sample 5400491 | NCBI WGS metagenome assembly WNFD01 (sample SAMN13153343, study PRJNA577476) | soil metagenome | isolation source: 120 cm saprolite under Douglas fir tree site 2 hole 2 replicate 2 | place: USA:California | collected 2015-04-18
AAATCGGCGCGCTTGAGCAGATCGTCGAGATCGACCTTCTCGACGCCGATGTCCTTGGCGCGTTCCGGCGACAGGAACGGATCGAACGCAACGACCTTCATGCGCAGCCCGAGCGCGCGATCGGCGACGATCGAACCGATATTGCCGCAGCCGATCACGCCCAGCGTCTTGGCGGTGATCTCGACCCCCATGAAGCGGTTCTTCTCCCACTTGCCGGCCTGGGTCGAGGCATCGGCCTGCGGAATTTCGCGCGCCAGCGCCAGCATCAAGGTGATGGCGTGCTCGGCGGTCGTGATCGAGTTGCCGAACGGCGTGTTCATCACGATGATGCCTTTTGCCGTGGCGGCAGGAATCTCGACATTGTCGACGCCGATGCCGGCGCGGCCGATCACCCGCAGCTTCTTCGCCTTCTCGATGATCTTGGCGGTCGCTTTCGTGGCGGAGCGGATCGCGAGGCCGTCGTAATCGCCGATGATTTCGGCGAGCTTGTCCTTGTCCTTGCCGAGATTGGGCTGGAAGTCGACCTCGACACCGCGGTCCTTGAAGATCTGCACGGCGGCGGGAGACAGCGCGTCGGAAATGAGAACTTTGGGTTTTGTCATGGGAATGATCCTTTGAAAATCGAGAACGTCGTCCCGGCCGAAGCGCCCGCTTGGCGCGAAGAGCCGGGACCCATACTCCGTGCTGGTGGTTATTGGTCCCGCTCGCGCGGAGCCTGTCATCGGGCGGCGCTTTGCGCCGACCCGGTGGCTTGCCCGGGACGACGGCTGAGAGGAGTTACGCAGCCTTCGGAAGCTGTGCCTTGGCCTCGGCGAACGCCCAGTCGATCCACTGCGTCAGCAACGCGACGTCCTTGGCGTCCACGGTGGCGCCGCACCAGATGCGCAGGCCTGCCGGTGCGTCGCGGTAATGCGCGAAGTCGAAACCGGCGTTCTCCTTCTCGACCATCGCCACGAGCTTCTTGGAGAAATCGGCCTGCGCGTCGGCAGACAGCGAGGTGATGGCGGGATCGACCACCTTCAGGCAGACCGAGGTGTTGGAGCGGATCGCGGGATCCTTGGCCAGGAAATCGATCCACGGCGTCTTCGCCTTCCAGTCGGCGAGCACCTTGGTGTTGGCGTCGGCGCGCGCCATCAGCGCCTTGAGGCCGCCGATCGACTTGCCCCAGTTCAGCGCGTCGAGATAATCCTCCACGCACAACATCGATGGCGTGTTGATGGTCTCGCCCTGGAAGATGCCTTCGTTGAGCTTGCCGCCCTTGGTCATGCGGAAGATCTTCGGCAATGGCCACGCCGGCTTGTAGGTCTCGAGCCGTTCGACCGCGCGCGGCGAAAGCACCAGCATGCCGTGCGCGGCCTCGCCGCCGAGCGCCTTCTGCCAGGAGAACGTCACCACATCGAGCTTGGGCCAATCGAGCGGTTGCGCGAACGCCGCCGACGTCGCGTCGCAAATCGTCAGCCCTTCGCGGGTCGCGCTGATCCAGTCGGCATTGGGAACGCGCACGCCGGAGGTGGTGCCGTTCCAGGTGAAGACGATGTCGGATGCGGGATCGGCCTTGGCGAGATCGGGAATCTCACCATAGCCGGCATGCAGCTTGGTGAGGTCCTTGAGCTTCAATTCCTTGACGATGTCGCTGACCCAGCCTTCGCCGAAGGATTCCCAGGCGATCGTGGTGACGGGACGCGCCCCGAGCAGCGACCACAGCGCCATTTCCACCGCGCCCGTATCCGACGCGGGCACGATGCCGATCCTGTAGTTGGTGGGCACCTCGAGCACGTCGCGCGTCAGCTCGATCGCCTGCTTGAGCTTGGCTTTGCCGATTTTGGCGCGATGCGAACGGCCGAGCGCTGCGTCCTTGAGATTTTGGGGATTCCAGCCGGGGCGCTTGGCACAGGGGCCGGAGGAAAAATGCGGCACGGCCGGCCGCTGAGCGGGCTTCGCTATCGTCATGTTCTATCCTTCCAGATAGTAAGCCTCCCGTTGGGGGGAGGTGTCCCGCCGCTGCACATATGGGAATCGCCCCGTTCCGTCAAGGAACTTCGCAGGCATCACGGGCGATTGATGGCACCGGGAAACTACCGGGTGCCGCAGGCGACGAATCTATTCCGGTGCGGCGCCGACCGGCGGGCCGCCGGGCGGCCGATGCAGAAACGTCATCGACGCATAGGCGCCGATCCATGAACCGACCGCGGCAAAACCGACATAGATCCAGTTTTCGGTGTAGCTGATCACCGCGAAGGAGGAGAGCAGATACCAGATGCTGCTCCAGGTCGCGGCCGGTACGCGCTTTCGCGACACGACGGCTGAGGTAAACATCACGTAAACGGCGTCGGTCGCGGCGGTCGCAAGCACGACGGCCGACGCGGTCAACGGATTGATGGCGGACATTACGGTTCTCCTCGGCATTCTCCCTGCATTCGCCTGGTAGCGAGCTGGAGCGCGATAACTTCAGGATGAAGTCATCGCGCTCCAGTTTATGATTTGAGCATGATCTCCGCGCAAACGCTTTGCGTTTGTCGCGAGGGAAAACCGGTACCCACTTTTCCGGATCATGGCTCTAAAAGCGGATCGTCATCCCGACATGGCTGCGCTGAAATCCCAGCCGCTCATAAAATCGCTGCGCGTCGACGCGGGTGTGGTGGGTGAGCAGTTCGACCAGCTTGCAGCCCTTGGCGCGCGATTGCGCGACCGCCCATTGAACAAGCTGCTCGCCGATGCCGCGGCTGCGGCGATCGGAGGCAACGCGGACGTCCTCAAGCAGGCCGCGCGAGGCCCCCTGCGAGCTCAGGCCCGGCAGGACGCAGAGCTGCAGGCAGCCGACCACGCGGCCGCCCTCCTCCGCGACCACGAGCTGGATGTTCGGATCGCGATCGAGCGCCTCGAAGGCCGCGAAGTAGGATGGCGGCAGCGGGTCTTCGAGACGCTCGCGCGCGCTGCCGAGCCGATCGTCGGCGAGCATCGCGACGATTACCGCGACATCGTCGCGGCGGGCGCGGCGGATGGAGATCGGGTCGCTCTGGGCCATGTTCGGTTCCGTGATGATCAACGCGCCGGCTGCAGGCGCAGCCGCTGTTCGGCTTCGGCGATCCAGCGCCGCAGCGAAGCGTAAGACGTGAGATCGAAGCCGCCTTCATGCGCGACGCGCGTATAGGCCAGCAGCGCGACATCGGCGAGCGAGAAAACATCGCCGACCAGGAAGCGCGCGTCCGCAAGACGACGCTCCATGTGGTCAAGCGCGACATAGCCGCGCTTCACCAGATTCAGATCCAGTTCGCTCGCGGGCTTGCCGAGATAGACCATCTGAAAGCGGCACACGGCCACATAGGGCTCATGGCTGTATTGCTCCCAGAACAACCAGGCGTCCATCTGCGCGGCGGCAAAGGCGTCGACGGGAATGAGATCGCTGCCGCGGGCGAGATACCGGATGATCGCATTGGATTGCGCGAGCGTACGGCCGTCGTCGAATTCGATCGTGGGCACCTGCCCCCACGGGTTGAGCTTGAGAAACTCGGCCGTGCGGCTGCCGCCCTTGGTGGTGTCGACGTCGATCCATGTGGTGGGCAACGCCAGCGCGCTGCACACCCATTTCACCTTCAGGCAGTTGCCCGAATTGCCGTCACCGTAAATTCTGATCATCGCGCCGCCCTCGGACGAAGGCGGCATCGGACCAGCCGCGTTTCGTCCTGTCAAGCCAAGCGCGGGAAGATCAGAATTTGGTGCCCATCAGAACTTATAGCCCAACCCGACACGCACGGTGTTCAGGTTGGACTCGATGTTCGACGTGATGCGGCGATATTCATACTCGGCGCGCGCGAACAGGCCGCCGACCAGCATCACGTCAAAGCCGCCGCCCAGGCTGTATCCATAGACCAGCTTGCTCTTGCTGTCGGTCATCCATACCGAACGCACAGGAGGCGGGGACGCGGAAACGGCCCGGTCGATGGTTTGGTCGCCAAAGCCGGCGCCAAGGAACACGTAGGGAAGGAAGCATCCGACGGCGTAACCGGTGCGCAGCCGAAACGAGCCGAAATCGGACAGCTTCACCACCGCGCTGGAATTGGTGACGCTCAGGACGGTGACGTTGTCGTTGGCATATTGCAGCCCCGTCGAATTGGTGCGGGAGCTGAAACCGTCGTGGATATAGTTGGCCTCGACGCCGACGATGACGTCGTCCCATTGCAAATTGTATCCGGCAAACGCGCCAAAGCCGGTGTTGATGCTGTGGGCCTGTCCCAACGGCTGCCAATTGTAGTTCACGCCGGCCGGCGCAAGGCCGCTGAACGTCGACTGCATGTCGCTGTTGATGCCGGCGGGCACGTTTGACGTCACCGAGCCCCAAGCGACCTGGCCGCCGAAATAGCCGCCCTGCCAATTGACGCTCGCCGTGGTCAATCCGTCCGTAAAGCTTCCGCGCAGGATAGGAAGATCCGGCATGTCGGCCGCCTGCGCGCCAGACACCGCCCCCAACAACAACAACAACACCACCGCCGCCACCAGCCCACGCATCGCAACGCTCCAATCAACCCCAACTTCGCGACGATCATGGCTCGTTAACCTTAACCAATCGTTCGCGCGGCCCTTCGCTCGGCAAAAAACCCGACATCGGTGCGGCACACCGCGCAAACAAAACGGCGCGGGGAAGATCCCGCGCCGTTAAGAACCGTTGAGAGAAATCGAGAACTTCGATCAGCCCTTGCGAATGACCGGCGGCATGTAGACCGGCGGATTGTCGAGATTCCAGCGCACGCCGAGCTTGAAGTCGTGCGAGGTGAGGCTCTTGAACGTCGTCGGGTTGACGATGTTGTTGGTGCCGTCGAAGGTGCGAAGATCGCCGGTCAGGCCGTCGCCCATGTCGAGATAGCGATAGGCGAGTTCGACGGTGAAGTTCGGCGAGACCTGGTAGGCGACGCCGGCATGCAGTGCCCATGCAAAATTCCATTTCGACACGTTGTCGCCGAACGCGAGGCCCGGCAGCGCGCCAGCGCCGTTGTTGGCGATGCCCTGATCGGTGAAGTTCGCGATCGACACCCGCGCGCCGCCGACGCCGGCGCCGACGAACGGAGTCATGCACCACCAGGTGCCGAGGTCGACATAGGCGTTGGCGAGAATGACCCATTCCGACTTGGTCGCGTGATAGGTGTCGGTGCCGACGCCGCCGGGATAGCTGATCTGGTCGGTGCCGAAGAACTGCGAATTGCCGCGCCACTCGCCGGTGACATCCGTGCGGAACCACTGGTTGACCTGGTAACCGGCGCCGACGCCGAAGATGCCCGCGGTGTTGAAGCCCAGATGCTGGACCGAGGACGTGTTGTTGGAGTCGAGCACGTTGTTCAGGCGATCGACGTGCTGATTGCTGAAGCCGATGTCGCCGCGCAGATACCAGCCGCCGAAGTCGGCAACCGGAGGCCCGTAGGCCGGAGGCGGCATGATGGGCATGTCGGCGGCAAACGCCGCCGTCGATAATATGGAAACCGCAGCTGCGGCAATAAAAGACTTAACGCTACGCATTGGCTTTCGTCCTCTGGCCCCGTAAGGCGATAGCGGACGCCTCACATCGAAAACTCACGGACGGACGATCGCATCAAATGCTTAAGTGCCACTTAACCCTAATTATTAAGGTTGATATTTTCTAACGATGCGCGAGCGATCGCCGCGATTGTTAACGAGGCATTGACGAAGAGCCGCTTTTCACCGCGCGTGTCGCGGCAGCGTCGGCAGAAACACCGCGAGCAACCCGATCGCCGGCAGGAACGCGCAGACCTGGTAGACGAACGCAATCGAGGTGTGATCGGCGAGCTTGCCGAGCACGGCGGCGCCAAGACCGCCGATGCCGAAGGCGACACCGAAGAACACGCCCGAGATCATGCCGAAACGATGCGGCACCAGCTCCTGTGCGAACACGATGATCGAGGACGTGGTCGAAGAGATGATCAGCCCGATGAAGATGGTCAGGACGGCGCTGGCTGAGAGGCCGGCATAGGGCAGCGCCAGCGTGAACGGCAGCGCGCCGAGAATCGAGAACCAGATCACGATCCTGCGGCCGAAACGGTCGCCGAGCGGACCACCGAGAAACGCGCCGATCGCATTCGCGGCAAGGAACATGAACAGATATATCTGCGCCGCCTGTGTCGACACGCCGAACCTGTCGATCAGATAAAAGATGTAGTAGCTCGACAGGCTCGAGACGTAGAGCTGCTTGGAGAACAGCAGCGCCACCAGCACGGCCAGGGCGATCACGACGCGGCGCGAGCTTGGCGCATCCGGATGCAGCACGGGAGCTGCGAACTTTTTCGCCGCGATCTGCGGCTTGTACCATTGCCCGATCCGCCACAGGATCAGGATCGCGAGAAACGCGATCGACGAAAACCACGCGATCGAGGATTGGCCGAACGGCACGACGATCAGCGCCGCCAGCACCGGCCCCATCGAAGTGCCGAAGCTGCCGCCGAGCTGGAATACCGATTGCGCAAAGCCGTAGCGTCCGCCGGATGCGAGGCGTGCGATGCGCGCCGATTCCGGATGAAACACCGCGGAGCCGAGGCCAACCAGCGCCGCTGCGATCAGGATCGTCGGATAGCTAGAGGCGACGCTGAGCAGCAGCAGGCCGACAAAGGTGGATCCCATGCCGACCGCGAGCGAGAACGGCTGCGCCTTCTTGTCGGTGACGTGCCCGACCACCGGCTGCAGCAGCGACGCAGTGAACTGAAACGCCAGCGTGATCATTCCGATCTGCGCGAAGTTGAGCGCGTAGGCGTCCTTCAGGATCGGATAGACCGACGCGATCAGCGACTGCATGGTGTCGTTGAGGAAATGCGAGACGCTGATGCCGGCAAGCACGATGTAGGCGGGCCCGGCCGCGCTCATGGACGCACGCAGTGGCGCCTCCGGCAGCACGACCGGAACGGCAAGGGTTTCGTCGGAGATGGCGACAGGCTTGTTCACTGGCCGAAAGCCTCGAAAGATTCGCGCAACGCAATCTTCCTACGATGGCGGAGCCAGGCGGACCACCGTCATTAATTAATGGCTGCGATGCACTGAAATGCCGATGGCGCGGCCGCGCCTCACGCGGCGGCGGCGGCCTGCCCAAGCGCGGAGACGATGTAGTCGACCACCTCCTCGACGAGGGAGCGATCATCGCCCTCGCCCATCACGCGGATCACGGACTCGGTGCCGGACGAGCGCACCAGCAGACGGCCATGGCCGTTGAGCCGCTTCTCGCCGTCGATGATCGCGGACTTGACCTCGGCGTCGTCGAGCGGCTTGCCGCTGCGATAGCGCACGTTCTTCAGGATCTGCGGCAGCGGATCGAAACGGTGACAGACCTCCGACACCGGGCGGCGAAGCTTCTGCACCACCGCGAGCACCTGCAGCGCCGCGACGAAGCCGTCGCCGGTCGTGGCGTAGTCGGAGAGAATGATGTGGCCGGACGGCTCGCCGCCGAGATTGTAGCCGCCGCTCAGCATCCGCTCGAGCACATAGCGGTCGCCGACCGGCGTGCGCACCAGCTCGAGGCCCTGGCCCTGCAGGAAACGTTCGAGCCCGAGATTGGACATCACGGTCGCGACGATGCCGGGCCGCGACAGCCGTCCGTCTTCCTTCCAGCTCTGCGCGATCACCGCCAGCAACTGGTCGCCATCGACCAGATGGCCGCGCTCGTCGGACAGGATCACGCGGTCGGCGTCGCCATCGAGCGCGATGCCGATGTCGGCGCGCATTTCGCGCACCTTGCGGCACAGCGCCTCGGGCGAGGTCGAACCGCATTCCTTGTTGATGTTGAATCCATCCGGATCGACGCCGATCGAGATCACGTCGGCGCCGAGCTCCCACAGCGCCTCCGGTACCACGCGATAGGCCGCGCCGTTGGCGCAGTCGACCACCACGCGCAGGCCATCGAGCGAGAGATCGCGCGGCAGCGTGCGCTTGGCGAATTCGATATAGCGGTCGTGGACGCCGTCGATGCGGCGGGCGCGGCCGAGGCTCGCGCTCTGCGACAGGCGCTTTCCGAGCGGTTCGTCGATCAACTGCTCGATCTGCTTTTCGACGTCATCGGAGAGCTTGAAGCCCTGCGGGCCGAACAGCTTGATGCCGTTGTCCTCGAACAAATTGTGGGAGGCGGAAATCATCACGCCGAGATCGGCGCGCATCGACTTGGTCAGCATGGCGACCGCGGGTGTCGGCATCGGGCCGACCAGCAGCACATCCATGCCGACCGAGGTGAACCCCGCCACCATGGCGTATTCGATCATGTAGCCGGACAGCCGCGTGTCCTTGCCGATGACGACGCGATGGCGATGCTCGCCGCGCTGAAACACCAGGCCCGCGGCCTGGCCGACCTTGAGCGCCAGCTCGGGCGTAATCAGACCATTGGCGCGGCCCCTGATGCCGTCCGTCCCAAAATAATTGCGGCTCATATGACCCCCAGCGCTGCCCCGGCTTCTCCCACCGTTCTGGCAAGAGACTCAAAACCACCCCCGAAACCTGGGCTTTATATTCCCCCCAGGGCTAAAATGGCTTCAAAAAATATGATGAATCATTACCGTCACGGTTCCGCAGCAGATCGCTAACATGTTGTTAACGCTTAAGATTACTGCCACGGGTCGGCTGGGACCGGGCCGCTAATCGGTCCTGCGGACGTGACGATCCCCCTTCGAGGGTGCCGGCTGGGTGACATTCACGGGGTCCGAGCCCGGGAAAGTCTCCTCCAGCCCCTCCTCCAGGGCCGCATCGAGCTGGCGCTTTTCGTCGCTTTCAGCGGCGTCCTTGGAATTGGCGCGTGGTCCGGTCATGGCAGTTCTCCTTGGCGGCTCTCCTTGGCAGCTCTCTCTTCGGCGGCTCTCCTGCCTCGTTCCCCGATGTCCGCAGATCGATGTTGCGGCAGCTCCAAGCATGCTAGATGACCATCAAAGCCTGGAACTCAAGGGGACGGGACCGTTCATGAAGCATATCACCTGCATCGAGGATCTGCGCGAGCTGCACAAGCGCCGCGTGCCGAAAGCGTTTTTCGACTACGCGGATCGCGGTTCCTATGCCGAGGAGACGCTGCGCGCCAACCGCAACGATCTGCAGGACATCAAGTTCCGCCAGCGCATCCTGATCGACGTCTCCAAGCGAGATCTTTCGACCACGATCCTCGGCGAGCCGTCCGCGCTGCCCCTGATCCTGGCGCCGGTGGGCCTGCTCGGCATGCAGCATGGCGACGGCGAAATTCACGCCTGCCGCGCCGCGCAGGCCGCCGGCATTCCCTTCACCCAGAGCACGATGTCGATCTGCTCGATCGAGGACATCGCGGCCGCCGTGGACAAGCCGTTCTGGTTCCAGCTCTATGTGATGAAGGACCGCGGCTTCATCAAAGCGCTGATCGAGCGGGCGATCGCGGCGAAATGCAGCGCGCTGGTCTTGACCGTCGACCTGCAGGTGATCGGCCAGCGCCATGCCGACATCAAGAACGGCATGACCGTGCCGCCGGAATGGTCATTGTCGAAACTGTTCGATTTCGCCACCAAGCCGGCCTGGGTCGCAGGCGTGCTGCAAGGCAAGCGCCGCACCTTCGGCAATCTCGCCGGGCATCTGAAGGTCAGCGACGACATCACCTCGCTCTCGACCTGGATCAGCTCGCAGTTCGACACCACGCTGAACTGGAAGGACGTCGACTGGATCCGCAGCATCTGGCCAGGAAAGCTGATCCTGAAGGGCATTCTCGACGTCGAGGATGCCGAACTCGCGGTCAAGAGCGGCGCGCAGGCGCTGGTCGTCTCCAATCATGGCGGCCGGCAGCTCGACGGCGCGCCGTCGTCGATCGAAGTCCTGCCGGAGATCGTCGACACCGTCGGCTCGCAGATCGAGATCCTGTTCGACGGCGGCATCCGCTCGGGCCAGGACGTGATGCGCGCGCTCGCGCTCGGCGCCAAGTCCTGCATGATCGGCCGCGCCTATATTCACGGCCTCGGCGCCTTTGGCGGCCCCGGCGTCGCCAAGGCGATCGACCTGATCGCCAACGAGCTCAGCATCACCATGGGGCTGTGCGGCGTCACCAAGATCGCCGAGATCGACGACCACGTGATCGCGGTTTAGTCCCTTCTTCACTTCCCTTCTCCCTTGTGGGAGAAGGTGGCGCGGACAAAGTCCGCGCCGGATGAGGGGTCTGCATCCGCGGAGACAGACCCCTCACCCGTCTTCGCTTCGCGAAGCCACCCTCTCCCACAAGGGGCTAACTTGGGCACAGATG
>WNFD01008294.1_pt1 | contig 10225 bp, 8 predicted proteins | sample 5400491 | NCBI WGS metagenome assembly WNFD01 (sample SAMN13153343, study PRJNA577476) | soil metagenome | isolation source: 120 cm saprolite under Douglas fir tree site 2 hole 2 replicate 2 | place: USA:California | collected 2015-04-18
TTCGGAGTGTAGCCATCAGCCCCGATGAACAGACCCTGGTCAGTGGAAGCCAGGATAACACGATCAAGGTGTGGGGGGCATAAAGAGGCAACAATTCCGCTATGGAAAACTGGAAATGTCTACTGGTGCTTAAACAAATCATCGATCTTCCCCGCCGCCTCTTGCTGCATTGAAGGCAACAGGTGCGAATACACATCTAAAGTCATTGCTATGGTACTATGCCCCAACCGCTCCTGTACCACTTTCGGGTGCACACCTGCCACCAGCAAAATTGTGGCCGCACTATGACGCAGGTCATGAAAACGCATGTGAGGCAGATCAGCCTCATCCAAGAGCTTATCAAAGCGTCGCAGCACCATATCGGGACTAAAAAACCCACCGTATCCATCGCAGAACACCAGCCCTTTATCTTGCCATTTCTCACCCACATTTACCCGTATCTGCTCTTGCTGTATCCGATGCACACGCAACGCCTCTAAAGCAACACTTGGAAGTACAATACGCCTTCGACTTGATCTTGTCTTTGGCTCACCCTCGACATACCCATACCCTCCTACCCTTGTCATAGTACGATGCACAGAAACCAAACCTTGCTTGAAATCTATGTCATCCCACCGCAACGCTAATAGCTCACCTCGCCTCATACCGAGTAGAACAACATTAAGCGGTGGAGGTCTCATATATTGAGTTTGATTTTGGGGTAAAGGTAGCGAGACTGTCATATACCTCAAAAGAAATGACTAAGGATGTATTGACCCATCAGGCATGGTTGCGCCTTTGAGTGATTTGGCTTTTTTTCAGTTGCTCTTCAGTAACCAAAGCGCCTGCAAACTCAGTGCCTGTCAGATCAGCTCCTGTCAGATTGGTATAACGAAGGTCGGAACCATTAAGACGAGCACCACTGAGATTAGCATTGGTAAGATTGGTTTCGTAAAGAATGGTATTGATGGGTTCTTTCCCCGCCAAATTTCTTAGGCTAATGGAAGCATCTACGAGATTAACACCTGTAAGATCGGCACTAGTAAGAAGAGCACCGATAAGGGTAGTTTTGCTGAGGTTAGCTCCCATAAGTTGAGTGCCCATAAGATTGGCACCTATAAGTATAGTTCTGCTGAGATTAGCATTGGTAAGGACAAGTCCACTTAGTACGGCTTTGCTCAGGTCGGCTCCAGATAAATCAATGATACTTTTGCCTTCTTCTATAAGACCAGATTCATACAAGAATTGGATTACGCTTCCTTTGCGATACCCATCTAATCTTGGAAGTACTGTTAATGTCCACACCCGCGCTATCTTTCGTACCTCGGCATCCGGGTCTGAATGACGTAAGTTCTCATGAAGAAGAAGTTCCGACATTTTATCAATGTACGCTTGAAATGCGGTTTCACGCTGGTTATCAGAATTCTCCCTATCGCTCACTTTCCCTTGTTGTGCTGTGTACCAGGCTGCTCCTAGACCAACTACAGCCGGAATAGCAAGCACTCCAAGGAGATTGAGCCAGTCCCAAAGTGCTTTCCCCGGCTGGTACTCTTCAGTTTTGGTGACTGTACCAGCGTTTGTGCCACTGATAATGTGTGCTATCGTTACTCTGTTATACCCGTTGAAGCCAGTCCAATCGAACCAGTAGCCAGCAATAATCAGCGTGATGACTACCACGAGTACAATTGCAACGACTCCAATAACTACCCGATGTCGTTTTATTCGCTGCCACCATGAGCGAGGCCTTGCTCCCATTGCGCCTCTCCTGTTACATGATGATTGAGTATAGCAGATAGAGCATAACAATGCATGGAGCAAAGCCTGCTTCTAGCCCAATTGGGCGGCTTATCTGAACTTGACCACCAGTTAGCGACAGCGTTGGCGAATTATTCGAGATCTTTAACTCTTGGATTGAACTACTCTGAGATCAGCTTATCTAATATATCGAGTGCTAACTCAGAATACCGCTTGATATCATTGCACCTATTGCTGACGTACATATTGTGATTGACATTAACACCTTCTCTACCCCCTAATTGTATATGATAAATTGGTAGAAATGACTGTAACTTATTATTGACTTGCCTACACCAAGCGCGAATTTGTGTTAGGATTTCTAAAAGTTGAGGTTTGCTCATCAAAATAGTATAGGTGTCAGCCAACGTTGTCTCTAAAATTGAAAGACTAAACTCACCTAATGGCGGTTGTTGCCCCATAGCCTGTCCTTGTACCGTTAACAAGTCTGCATTTGTAATAATCGCCTTCAGTTCGGCCCGCAAAAGCTGAAGTTTTAGCCTTTTCTCGTAGTATTGTAGGAAGGACGTTCTGACTTCCTCGTAACTCATATGTTCATTACCCTTATTTGTTCTCTTTGGGAAACAATACCACTCATGGGGAGTACCATAACGAAATTGTTCAAAACAGTGAGGAACATCCCAGCTTCTAAGTATCTCGATAACATAGATTGCATTGCCATCTTCGAGATATATAGGGGGATTCCTAAAATTCCACTTGATGCTAGGAATGCACTGTGAGGGAAAGTTCCCAAAATCGACCAGAAATTCTTTTATTGAAATGCCCTTTAAGCGCTCTTTGATAGGTGCAGATACATCATCCGTCACGCCAAAGATCAAAAATCCACCAGAACTATTTGCAAAAGCGCAGCAGTCTTTTAATAAACCCTGTTTCTCGTCAGGGTTACTTTTCTGGGGAAGTGACTCTTTAAAATCAAAGCTCTCAGGTTCTTTATAACCTTTGATCAATAACTGAGTAATAATATCGAGAGTCCATTCATCGCAAGTTCTTGGAATCATCGTGGCTCCAACTTTCTTAATTCGTTGAAGGCAATTATAGCACTTATACGGTGGAATCCAAGCATGCTTTTCCGTAGAGATGAGTTTACAATGAATTCGCCAACACTGTCTTAGCGTGGTTCTACCAGGAAGATACAAATGTTCAATAACGACTATTTACTATTTCAATATACCCAACAATCACAACCACAAAAACAGGCAGTAGGCTTGACACCGAGAAAACCGATGAAAAAGCCCCTGTCTAAACTCTACCATTGAAAACACCTTTGTTGGTTAGATCGGCCTGCGAAGCCTGCGCGAAAGATGCGAGAAGTGGGCGACAAGGGACTCGAACCCCTGACCTACTGCGTGTAAAGTAGTAGCTGATCTAACCAACGTCAATCAACCTGTAAATTAAAACACTTTCATGGTAAACGATGATACGCTGACAACAAATCCCAATGTATCTTATTGCCTCACATGATACATAGAGAACAACATAACCATTATATACCCTCAAAAGACACCCACCAACGTAAGCAAACACTGCTTCGCTGTCAAGTCCATTCCTTGACACTATTATCAAGCAAACCATTTTATAGCATAATACAAATGCAAAAAGTCGGTTATTATAAAATACATCTCCATCCTTGCCCCATCATGTTATAATCTCGTCGAGAATTACCACAATACTAATAGAGGTGAAGGACATTGTGTGATGCAGATACAGCAAAATGAGCAACATCCTGACAAACCGCAAGACCACCATCGCTTTCCCTGGGGAAGTGTCAGTTTTGTTGTGATTGTACTCTTAAGTATTGCAGTCATTGCGACCATATGGATTTATCTAGGGACTGATGCTGGCATTTTCTGTACTGTCCTCTTTGTAGCTTTCGGTGCTGTGTTCGCTTTCCTACAACTCACTCCTTCACTCTTCTCTAAAACTACCGAGCCATCAACAGCACCACAAATCATCATACACACATCCCCATCAGAACATGGTTTCACCAATGCAGTACCCTCAAGCAAGCAGAACATACTCGATGCAACCATCATCCCTCACATTGACCAGCCTTCTTTGGTTGAACGATCTAGTTCAGAGACGGAATCATTAGTCTGGAACGTTCCGTACCATCGCAACCCTTTCTTCACCGGACGCGAAGCCTTACTTGAGCAGTTGCACGACCACTTTTCACAAGCAGCAACCGCCGCCATCACACAACCACCAGCTATTACTGGCTTAGGCGGGATTGGCAAAACGCAAATTGCCATTGAGTATGCCTATCGTCACCGTGAGGAGTACCAGTACGTTCTTTGGGTAAATGCTACTGAACCTGTCACACTCACGGAAGGATTTGTACAGATCGCCAGGTTGGTGCAACTTCCCATCAAAGAGGAACAAGACCAGCACAAAGTTATAGAAGCAGTCAAGCAGTGGCTAACCAATCATAACGGATGGCTGCTCGTCCTGGATAACGCCGATGATCTCAATCTTGCAAGTGAGTTTCTCCCAACTACGGGAAAGGGACACATGCTCCTTACCACTCGTGACGCTGCGACTGGCTCCCTCGCAAACTTTGAGGTAGACAAAATGGAGAAAAGGGAGAGTATGGAACTGCTCTTACAGCGTGCCAAAATACTGACCGCTCATGCGCCGCTCTCGCAGGCAAGCGAAGCCGATCAAACCACCGCTTCGACAATTGTTGAGGAGATGGATGGACTCCCTCTTGCCATCGATCAAGCAGGAGCCTATATTGAAGAAACCCAGTGTAGTTTATCTGCCTATCTGAAAGCGTATCAGAAGCGACGAGATAAGCTCTTGCGACAACGAGGCGCAGTGAATAAAGATCATCCTGACGCTGTTGCTACCACCTGGTCTCTCAACTTTGAACAGGTCGAGCAACAGAGTCCAATCGCTGCTGACTTACTCCGGTTCTTGGCGTTCCTGGCCCCAGATGCTATTCCTGAAGAACTGATCATGAAAGGTGCAAACGAATTGGGAGAGCAGTTAGAGCCAATCGCTGCTGATGAGACACTTTTGGATGAAGCGATTGGCACCTTGCGACGTTTCTCGCTTGTTCAACGGAACAGCGAGAAATATGTGCTTTTTATCCACCGCCTGGTACAAGCCATCCTCAAGGCAAGCATGACTGACGAGCTACGACGCCAATGGTCAGAACGCACCGTACGAGCAGTGAACCACGCCTTTCCAGGTGTAGAAGTATCAACCTGGCCGCAATGTGAACGCCTGCTTCCTCATGCCCTTGTCTGTGCTGAACTCATCAACGAATATGCTCTTGAATTGCCGGAAGCAGCTCGTCTTCTCAATGAAACAGGACGTTACTTAGACGACCGTGCTCAGTATGAGCAAGCCAAGCCACTGTATGAACGCGCCTTAGCTTTCAACGAGCAAGGGCTAGGCCCCAACCATCCTGCTACCGCCACTAGTCTCAACAACCTGGCAGCCCTCTACGACAATCAGGGCGACTATGAGCAAGCCAAGTCCCTGTATGAACGCGCCTTAGCTATCCGCGAGCAAGCGTTAGGCCACAACCATCCTGATACCGCTCGCAGTCTCAACAATCTGGCATTCCTCTACGACAGGCAGGGCGACTATGAGCAAGCCAAGCCGCTGTATGAACGCGCCTTAGCTATCTACAAGCAAGCGTTAGGCCACAACCATCCTGATACCGCCACTGGTCTCAACAATCTGGCAGGCCTCTACGACAGGCAGGGCGACTATGAGCAAGCCAAGCCGCTGTATGAACGCGCCTTAGCTATCAATGAGCAAGCGTTAGGCCACAACCATCCTGATACAAAGGTAGTTCGACAAAACTACACACGTCTTCTGGAAGAGATGAAGCAGCAAGGAAAAAACACTTGAGCGAGATCACCTGTATGACCATTAAACTATCTGAACTCCAAAGAGGAATGAAGCAATCCAGGGAGCGATGCCGACAAGGAAAGGGACAATCAGCGCAATGCCGTGTTCGATAACACAACCACACAAGCGCGAGGCAGGTAAGACTCTTTGCATGCAAAATAAAGTAACAAAGAGCAATCTGAAAAGAGAAACATAAAGCAGTCTGACCATTCTTGTTACAACCTCCTTCGACTCCACATCCATCCAAAGCAAAAAGCGAAAACGGCCACCATTGCCCTATCTTAATCAGAGCTACCTTGCAGGCATTTTACAAAACTGAATTGGCTCTATAGGCCGATTTATACCAAGCAGCTAAGCGTGCGGAGGGGTCTATAAGGATTAGTTGTGATCTGGTTAGGTTTCCCCCAACGTAATACTCACTACACGCATTTTCTCAATACGCTTTAATATACGAGTAAAAAACACTCAAAAAACATTGACATTCCCCTGAAAATATGCTACTCTTACTACTAATACCAAGCCAATCATGGCACGCTAAATGGAAGTAGCGAAAACTATGGATTGTACAGACAAGTTGGGAACTGTACTTCGAAAGGAGATAAGCGCAATGGAGAAATCTAGAACAAATACAAATGGCTCACCCTACTCTTCTCTGCGCAACCAAAAATTAAGCTGGCTTGGTTCTGAATTATTGTGCAGAAAGAGTAGGGTGAGTCGCGGGAGCCTCAGATGGAGGAAAACCATCGTCAAGAAGAAATCGAACTTCCACAGGACTTCGACATAGAAGAAGTCCCAACTGCTTCAAATGAAGCAACAGAAATCGTGCACGCTGGAACAGTAGAAATTTGGAGAATGCTTGAATTCGCTGAAAAAGCGAAAATCCGCCCGTACATCACCAGCATTATCATATCGGTATGGGCAGCAGGCATCATAGCGAGTGCGATCAGGTTTTTGATAACAGGGAACTTCCTGCTTATTCTTCCACCCGCACTCATCTCGGCACCGCTCTATATCATCTTGAAATTTTACTTCAGGAGCGGTTGAGAGCCATTCAAGGATAAACATGAACACAACAAAAACAACCACGAAACAGCGCGTTCAATTCGACTTCTCAATAGAAGCATTGAAAAGATTGGAAACAATACAAGAACGGTTAGATGCCGCAACAAAGGCTGAAGTCGTTCGCAACGCGCTAAAATTGTACGAGTGGTTCATCACTCAAATTGACCAGGACTCTACCGTTGAAATACAGGATAAAGACGGAAAGGTTCAATTCCGCATCCCTGTAAAAGTCCTGCTCTCCTAGCAAGCGAGCAGGCATAGTAATACAACGAAAGAGGCCAGAAGAAGAAATTGGTCTGATGTGCCAAAAATTGCTAAGCTCGAAAACGTCAGACCAGTTTATTTTGTTTACAAAACAGCCATAAAAGCCGATTTAGAGCACAAGAAGCTCCTATAATTGCTAAGACTTAGTTCGGTACAGGAAATTGTTAGACTCAATAATGAGTTAGAATGTGGATAAGTACGTGGACAAAAGTTCTAAATTGTGAATAACTCAATGAAGATTGTACAGCTAACCTCATTGCCACATAAACTCTACAATTAAAACTTGTGATATAGCCAAGCAAACAGTAAAATATCATAGTGTTTTGTTAGGCTTTAATTCACCCAACCCTTCATCGATCTCTCCCCACATTGCAACGCCTTAATCCGCCAAAACCTCTACACTTTCAGAAAAAGCAGATTGGCTCTACACCGCGCTTTATAGCAAGCATCCAGGCGCAACCGATTTTCTGTAAGGATATGTTAAGGAAGAGTTATGTGAAAGGCTCTACGTCCTTTGGGGTGAAACTCAATGGAAGCAAGATGAGGCAGACTATATACCGACCTATCGGGAGAAATACCAGACCGTCATGCCCTCTTAGGCTATCGAATGGAATGTGTGTTTAGCCTTATTGGTGCTGTATGATAACCAGTTCGTCTAACCGTTTTGTGACCCGTTTAACATCATTAAGCATTCTCCATCCAAACTCATCACTATAATCAAATACACCAAAATATCTGTTATCAAATATATCGCTGTAAGTAACCATGAGACGAGCAAAACCAAATACACCTTGCGGGAAAACAGGAACTCCCTCAAACTCATTGTAGGGGTATCTATATTTTACATCAGCAGTAAAATCAAAACCTTTGGGCGTGTCCACATCTTGAGACAATATCGCTGTAGAAGGCGAGCAAAATACTTGTGATAAGGCATCTACTGCTGTGATAGCAAATGTATTTAGTGCAACACCTGCGCCTTTGTTTTGCAAACCAATTATAATTTTCAAAGTGGTATGGTGCTTTATTATTACGTCTAATATTATGTCTTTGCTTGTGAAGTTATTTATCGGAATGACTATCGGCTTGTGCTGATTATACAAAGCCTCTTGAGCCTGTCTTTCACTCGCATCTATCTGTTTGTGAATAGCCTCAATAGCATCCTTAGACTGTCTATCACTAGCCGCTAATGCGTTTCGTGACTGCCTGGTATTAATAATAATAGCAACAATCGCCACAATCGCCAGGACAAGCGTTAAACCCACATAGATAGCCATTAAAACAAGATTTGGTAATGAGTAATCAGGCTGTGAAGTTGCAGAACCAGAAAGAAGAACTAGAAGCAGCATATTAATAACCTCATAGAAGCGTTAGACTCGATACAACACACTACTAGAAACGATAGGCTCAATCTCAATTAACACTTCCTGGCATTTTGATTTTTCGACCGAAATCACCCTAAAGGATGTAGAGCCTTATGAAAGCATAGCTGTGCAGAACCTCGTTCTTGAGGTACAATGACCAAACTACTTGCCTCTACGCTGGGAAGTAGTAACTCAAGAAGCACCCAAATAGCGGCACACTAAAAATAATGCGCCCTCACGTCCCCTTTAGAGGGCATAAAACACCCCGCAATGTGACTTGGGCCGCATGCTAACAGTGTTCTTGCCCACTGCCCAAGGCGTGAAGAATGTGTTATATTCGACCTGGCAAAGAGAGGCATTAACATTCGCAGCATAAATGCTCACAGTAACACGCCCGATGGCGTAAAATTGATGAAACACCTTGGCTTTACCGAAATCGTTCCAAAGGCCCCCGTTCCTGGCTTGCGCGATTTTATTATAGAGGTCGAACGATCAGACATCCCTTTATAATGAGGTAGAAGGAAGAATTCAAGAAGCGGCAAGAGGAAGACATTGACAGCAAACCTGACAGCAAAGCCGCTGGAAAAACATCGATAGCTGTAGACGCCAGTAGACAAAATCGAACGAAACGAGCGTCGCCAGGCCAGTCGAACAAAGCCCGTTAAGAAACTACAGGCGTATGGTATAATCCTCTTGAGTATCGACATACAGGGAGGCATAGCTAGGCACCATGCAGCGCGCCAGGCGTATCGCAATCGACGGACCGGCCGGATCGGGCAAAAGCACCATAGGCGAGCAGCTAGCTCGACGGTTGGGTTATCTCTATATTGATACAGGAGCCATGTACCGCGCAGTCGCCTGGCTAGCGCTCCAGGAGGGCGTGGATATCAACGATGGGCCTGCGCTGGCACGCCTTGCGCAAAATGCTGAAATCGTCATCGGCCATCCCAAAATTGAAGATGGCCGCCAGTACACCGTGACTGTGCGCGGACACGATATCACCTGGGATATTCGCAGCTCACCCGTTACCCGCGCCGTTCCCCCTGTATCGGCGCATCCAGAGGTGCGCGCGATATTGATTGCTCAACAGCGCGCAATGGCGCAGGTACATGACGGTATAGTTATGGTTGGCCGTGACATCGGCGCAGTAGTCTTGCCCGATGCCGACTTAAAAATCTACTTGACCGCCAGCCTGCAAGAGCGTGCCCGCCGCAGGCATGCCGAATTAGCCGAGCGCCTGGGCGAGGGGAATCCAGAGCTTCCCTCGATGGAAGAAGTGTTGTCGGAAATCCGGCGTCGCGACGAGATCAACCGGGAAAATATGCGACCGGCCAAAGATGCCATTGTAATTGTCACTGACAACCTCAGCGTCCCACAGGTGCTCGAGGTCATCTACAGCTATCTGGAGGAGCCTGTATGAGGCAGAATGTCAACACCTCGCAGCCGGGCGATTCGGAGCAGCCGCAGCAATCTGTAGCACCTGGAAAGCCCGCAAAACCTCAGAAAAACCTGTACGAGCCTTACAATACACCCCCGGTGCTCTATCATGCGCTGCGTTGGGTTACCACTCTCATCGTCGCCGTAGCTCTTCATTTGCGCGTGTTCGGCCTGCGTAATGTACCGGCCAGAGGCGCATTCATCATAGCCTCGAACCATCTTGCATGGGCCGATATACCCCTGGTCGCTGTACGTCTCCACCGTAAAGTCGTTTACATGGCAAAGGAAGAGTATTTCACTAGCAGGATCGCCTGGGTTGTACGCCTCCTGGGAGCGTTTCCCGTCAAGCGTGGGGAAGGTGACCGCCAGGCTTTACGTACTGGCGAAGAACAATTAAAGAAAGGGAATATCCTGGTGATGTTCCCCGAAGGGACCCGCAGTAGGAC
>WNFD01024296.1_pt1 | contig 10225 bp, 10 predicted proteins | sample 5400491 | NCBI WGS metagenome assembly WNFD01 (sample SAMN13153343, study PRJNA577476) | soil metagenome | isolation source: 120 cm saprolite under Douglas fir tree site 2 hole 2 replicate 2 | place: USA:California | collected 2015-04-18
CCAAAGCGATTGGTGACAAACTTCCTGGCGTCATTCCCCATGCGGCATGTGCCGGTTTCGTGTAAGCTGTAACCGGGCATTTCGGGTTCATTGGCGGCGTATTCCAAAACTCCACCGGCGGCATGCAACACGTGGGCGCTGATCTGTTTCGCATGCTGAAACATCTGCAACTCGTTATTTCCCCATTGGAAGTGAATACGGGCCTTTGGAATTCCGAACGAATCTTTCGCTTCCGGGTCGATATCCACAAAGTTTTTGTCGGAGGGTAAAGTCGGGGCTTGCACGGTCAAGCTGATTGGCGTCGGATAGCGGCGCTTGATTTCCCGCTTGAAAGACGATCCGAAACCCTCGATTTGATCGTAATACGACGGGAACTCCGAACACCCTCCGTCTGGATAGACCGAATAGCCCCGGACAAATTGTTCTGCATGCGGGTGTTTTAGATTCTGCCAGCGTGGCATCCATGCGATTGAATTGGCGCTAACATTGTCCGGAAAGCTGGGCTGCCCCAAGAGCTGCGGCAGATAACCACTCGCCGTGGCCGCATACAAGTGGTCGCAAAGGTTGCGCCCTAATTGGCCGCTGGAATTGGCAACGCCTGTCGGCCAGTGCCGTGATTTTGAGTTCAACATGATCCGGGCGCTTTCGATACATGAAGCCGCCAACACTACGGCGCGTCCTTGGACCTCATATTCCCGCCGCGATTCGCGGTCGACGTATGCCACTCCCGAGGCGTGGCCATTGTCATCCACCAGGATATTCTTGGCGATGGCATTCGTTCTCAGTTCCAGGTTTCCGCTAGCTTCAGCTACGGGAAGCAAGAACCACGGCGAAGAGAAGAAAGCTCCTACTTCGCAACCAAATGTGCAATCTCCACAGTAATGACACGCGGGATGCCCCTCGTGGGCCTCGGTGAGCTGTGCTAGCCGATCCGGTAAGTAGGGCACACCAACTCTCTCACAACCCTTCTGAAGAATCATGTCGAGACATCGGAAATTAAACGGTGGCAGGTAAACTCCATCGGGGTTGCTGGGGCGGTTTTGCACTGTGCTGGCCACGCCGATCATTTTTTCCACGCGTGTGTAGTAAGGCGCCATCTCGGCATAGGTCACTGGCCAGTCCGCGTCATATCCATCTAGTGTGGCCGCCTTGAAGTCGATATCACCGAAGCGCGCCGAACTGCGTCCCCAAAAATTGGTTTTTCCACCTACAGCGGAACAACGCGGCCACATCCACTTCGTGCCCGGCGCAGTCGTAAATGAGAGGTCGTGTTCCCAGGCGCCTTTGTTGTACTCCGAGTCGAGAAAGCCTGGCATGTCTTTCATGCGTGTCTTGGGGTCGCCGAAGCCCCGATACTTCATTTCCCAAGACATGCGGTGGTTTCGAAAATCTTTTTCCGGATCAAGCCGTCGCCCGGAATTCAGCGCACAGACTTTCAGACCGGCCTCGCACAGGGTCTTGATCGCCATGCCGCCCCCGGCACCGGTTCCGATCACAATTACGTCATAGATCTGTTTGGGCATAAGGTTCTTATGATTTCGAAGGCGCAGTATCAAGATGACGATGTTCGGGATCATCCTTGTGGGGGCAAGCGGGAGACTCAGCGTAGAACTTCAGGCCGGGGAAATCCAACTCCTTCAAGCCAATTTCGCTGGTGTAAAAACCCATCACAGTGTATTCGCGTATTAGACCGAAGAATTTGCGGCCATGTTCTTCACCCGAGCGGAATTTCTTCTTGTAAGCAAGCGATTCAAGCAGAGTGACCTGCTGGTCCGGATTGAGACTCAGGAACGCCTTACCCGATTTGTATTGGCTGTGCGAGTTCAGCCAACTCAGACCGGTGCGGAAGCCCTGTTGCAGATTAGGATCGCGCGAAACCATTAAGTCAATGAACTCTGAGGCTCCCGCTTCGCGCGCGCCGGGGGTGTTGTCAGTGGGGATAATAATATCGGTGAGGCGTTCGATCATCGCATATTCAGGAGCAGTAAAGAACAGTGGCTGATACACTGCGGGCTTGATTTGCGCTAGCGCGTTTCTGATGTGTCCGCAGGCAAAGCTCCACTTACTAAAGCCAGGGAAGGTCGCAGCTCCCGCCGCCAGCGTAAGGATACGCAAGATTTCACGACGTTCTATGCTTTGGCCGGCCATCTTTGTCCTTCATCTCTTCGTTTCTTGCATTTCTTCGCTTACTTGCGATGCGCAATTTGCCTAGTAATATCGCCTTTCAAACGGTACTCCCTCAAACGACAGCCTCAGAGGAAGTTTTCTTGAGGCTGATGGTGGCATTACTGATCAATGGTTTTGCCCAGAAGCCGACGCTGAGAACAAAGCCAAATGTGACGTAAAGAAAAGCGCAGCCGGCGCGCAGCCCAAGATGGTCGCCGATGCTCCCGATAATTACTGGAACGACGGCCCCGCCTAGGACTGCGGTGCTCAAAATCCCGGAGAAAGAACCGTGGTGCTCCGCGATCGAGTTGAGTGCGAGCGAAATGACAATCGGCCACATCACCGAAGTGAACAGGCCAACGGTTGGGAAGGCAATCACCGAGACATTCGCCGGTCCAAACAAAGCCGCGGAGAGACTGAGGAGCGCGCCGACGCACGCGCCAATTAACACCTTGCGGCTGTCAAATAGTTTCAGGAGCAACATGCCGATGGAGCACCCCGCAGTTAGCAGCCCCCAAAACCAGGAAACCGCGGTTGCACCCGTGGTGTGGGGATCGAAACCATGGTACTGGTAAAGAAATTTTGAGATCCAGTCCGCCGTACCTTGCTCGCAGCCAACGTAGGCGAACATGGCGATAAAGTACATCCAGACCACTCTCTGGCGCGCCAGGCTGCGATACATCTCCCACGATCCAGCGCTTTCTTCGTCTGTGTAATGAACGCTCGGGAACCTCGAAAAAAATAAAACCGCCACCATCAGCAATGTGGAAGCCGCGAAAATCCAATACATCGAAGCCCACGGCAGGCCAGCCGGGGTTAGCCTTCCTAGAACCCGAAGAAAAACATTTTGCCCGGACGAAGCACCATTCAAGTTGAGTACGAGATAAGAATAAATTCGCGGACTAATGAAGGACGCGCTGCCGAAAACCAATTGCGCGAGGGTTGAATTAAAAGCATAGTGTTCTTCACCGCCCGCCACGCGCAGCAAAGGGTTAACCGCTACTTGCAGCGTGGCCATCCCGGCCCCCATCACGAACAATGAAACAATGGCAACGCGATATTGCGGAAACAGCGCGAAGCTCAGCGATCCCAGCGCGCCCACCAGAAACGCCAGAATCATTACCGGTTTTTCGGTAAATCGTTCCACCAGAAAACCTGCGGGAATCGACATCACCCCATATGCAATGAAGAAAGCGAAGGCCAGAAATCCCGCGGCGGTCAGGCTTACGTGAAAGCTGCTGATGATGTCCGGCACAATCGGCCCAAGAATGTTGGTCAACAAGGACATCACGAAGAACGTGAGGAAAACCAGACTGACCATGTAGCGATTTCTTGCCATTAGTGTCCCTTTAAGGCCTTTGCCGCGGTCTGCCCGCAGTGCAGTGGTCAGGAAGCAAGTGGAACTCCATGCTGGATGCCATCATGCCAGACCCTTGCGGCGCCGATGAGATTGCTATCTTCTCCGAGCGAAGCCAGGGCGAGCTCGCTCTTCTCGAATGGGACAAAACGGCAACCGCGGCAAATCAACTTGCGAATGCCGTCGAGAAACAGGGGCGCGCTCTTCATCAAGCTGCCACTTAAGACAATCACGTCAGGTGCGAACAGATTGATGAGGTTGGCCAGACCAAGCCCCAGGTAGTAGGCCTCCCGCTCAACCGCCTGCTGAGCCAGAGCATCGTCCTGCCGCGCGAGCTGGCAGATGCGCTTGGCGGTTAGATGTTTGCGATGCGGATAATCGGCCGGCGCATTCGCATCAAGCCATGCCACCATCGCTGGTCCCGCAGCCAGCGATTCCCAGCAGCCCCGGAAACCGCAAGAACAGAGCGGTCCAGCGGGATCGATGACCTGGTGGCCAAGTTCGGGATGAGCTCCACCTACGCCGCGATAAAGGTGTCCGTCGAAGACAATCCCGCCACCAATCCCGGTTCCAACCGTGACGTAGATGAGTCGCGACTTGTTCTTTCCGGCACCCCAACCTGCCTCGGCGAGAGCGGCGGCATCGGCGTCGTTTTCCAGGGCTACCTGCACATGGAATATGCGCGCCAAGTCTTCCACCGGATTCTGCCCGCGCCATCCGGGAAGAAAATCAACTTCGCCAAACTTTCCGGTGAATGGGTCTACCGGACCCGTGGATCCAATCCCTATGCCGGTGATTTCAACACTGGCAATTTGTGCCGTCTCACGTAGCAGGCCGGCGATCGTCGCCAAGCCGTTCGCGTAGCTCACGGCATCGGTAGGCGACTCCTTCCGGGCCAATACTTGCCCGCTCTCTGTCACCATGCCAACCGCTATTTTTGTTCCGCCGATGTCAACGGCACCGATCATCAGATATCCCTACCTGTTCTTTGCCAGGCCAAGCCAGTTTCACAGATGACGCATCAAAAGCGAAGGTTATGTTCTCTCTTTCGGCGCTGCCCCTTTCTCGTGCGACAAACCCCATTCGTCTTCGACGATGTAAGAACAGAGACGAAAAGAATCACAGTCTACTCCTGACAGCCCTGCCAATCGCTCAGCGACGAGTTGCGCCGGAATGACATCGATGAGGAATTGCCACTCGGAAGGCACTTTAGGCAGATGGAAGACCAGGTGTCCGGCGTGTTCCGGGAGATCTTGACCAATCAGCATGACGCAACCGCCCAGCCGCATTAGATCTCGCGCTACCGACAAATCCTGGGCGCGCATACTCCGCCCGTCGATCCATATACCGAAACGCGCACCTTCGGTGACCATCTCCTGCGGCCCGTGCCGGAACGCTCCCGTTCCCATGGCCGTGGCCGGCGACTTGACCCCTTCCTCCCACAGAAGTCTGGCCTCATGGCAGGTTCCCAGACTCGAACCGCGCGCCAGAAAGTAAGACACGCTGCCGGGCAAGAGCCAGGCTGATTCCGCAATCTGCTGCCGCCAGCCGCCGAGGGACGACGCGGCCGCGGCGACCGCGCACGACAGTGAGGTTGTCAGGGCATCATCAAAGACTCCAATGCTGGCGCTGGCCAGAGCTCCGGCGGTTGCGGCTAACGTGGAATAGGTATTGACCGATATTCCGTGATCGAACTCGGCGCCGATCACAATCGGGATCTGCGCCTCCTGGGCCAGAGGCCCGTCTTCCGAATTTGTCACAGCGATGACGATGGCGCCACACTCGCGGGCTTTTGCCAGAAGATGCACGATTTCTATACTTCGGCCCGTCCGCGAAATGACGATGATCACAGCGTCGGATGGTATAGCGGCAAACGGCAGGAGTTCGGAGGCGTCCTGCATGTACACGGGATGACCGCCAAGAGAGAATAGAGGAGCTGCCGTCAAGGCGGCGTGCCAACTGCTGCCAATTCCGGTCAGATAGACATGACGGGCATTGCGGATCGTCGCGGCTGCTTCGGCCAGGCGACGGCGACCGGCTCCCTGGAGATAGTCAATCGTCCGTTGCAGTTCGACGGGCTGGCGGAGTATGTCCTCAAGAAAGTGGGTCATGGTTCAGAGTGTAGGAAACCAGTTTTGGAAATCGCTTTCATGGCTGTCCTTTTAATCTACGCGACGCCTGGAATTACAATCCCCGCAGTCATCAGCGAGGCCGACTTCATGAATCTCCTGCGCCTGCTAGCCCACACGCACCGCAACCGTATTGGGCCGGCCCCAGCGGAGGAACTGCGTGATGTCGAAGGTAAAAGCCGTGTAACCCTTGCGGGCATGTTCTCCGGCCAGCCTGCCATTGATCCACACCATGGCGGTATGGAATACAGCTTCAAACTCGATCCGCACCGCGGAATGCTGCCAGGCGATCGGAACATCGAAGGTCCGCCGATACCAGGCGATGCCGCGATAGTCGACAGACGCCAAGGCAACTTGCCAGGTATGAGGCACAACGACGCTTTGCCAGTGATTCACGGAATAATCAGCCTCGTGCCAGTGCTGCTCCACACCGGCGGCCGTGGGATCGGTGCGAAACCGCCACTGGCCGCAAAGGCCGACCGTTTTGGTTGAGGACAACTGCGGCTTCTCTTCCGCAGCAGACAGAGCGGTCGCGCCCAGGGCGCCCGCAGCCAAGGTTCCGGCATCAGTCAGGAATTTGCGCCGAGAAGACATAGCAATTTTCCGCGTGCGATTACATTAATCAAAGTTCGCGAAGTTGAAAAGATCCCTACCAACGACTGATGGGCAATCGATGTGGCGAGAGGCCCCCGATTATCTGTTTCTTTCGAAGCACGACGGCAAGATTTATAGTTGAATCGTCGCAGACGAAAGCCTCCGCGAACCATTTTGAGAGCGTACCGTCGATCTCAGTGAACTCGGTTTCTAGCCGAAACAGTGGTCGAATGCTTCCTTGTTCTAAACTCTATCTAGTCCAATTCCTCCACATCCACTGGCGCTGGCCGCTACACTATAGACTTTTCCGAATTGACCGCCATCCACCCGTCTTTGTTGCCACGCGCCAACTTGCCTTGACAGAGGCGATTCCAGTGGCCTACGCTGCGAACCGACAAGCTGGAAAGCAACCCGACAAAGGCGGAGTGAATGGGAAGAGTGATGTCTGCCGAGCGAGGAAAGCGAGCGAGGGCACGTTCTCAGGTGCTGCTAGCTTATTGTTTCGCCGCCCTGACGGTCTTAGCACCGGCCGGAGTCAGGGCGGCAGATAGTTACGAAGTGACGATCGAGCGAGGCGTGCCTCTAAAGATGCGTGACGGCGTCACGTTGCGCGCAGATATTTGCCGCCCAAAGGCGGAGGGCAAGTTTCCGTTGCTGTTGACACGCACACCCTATGACAAGAACGGAGCGGTGGATTTTTGCCTGCGGGCCGCGACCCGCGGGTACGTGGTCATCGCGCAGGACGTCCGGGGAAGATATGCCTCGGAGGGTGATTGGTATCCGTTCAAGTACGAATCTCAGGACGGCTATGACACGGTTGAGTGGGCAGCCGCGCTTCCCTATTCGAACGGTAAGGTCGGGATGTTCGGAGGTTCCTACGTCGGCGCGACGCAGTATCTGGCCGCGATTGCCAAGCCGCCTCATCTGGCGGGCATTTGCCCCGACGTTACGGCGTCCAACTATCACGACGGCTGGACCTATCAGGGCGGTGCGTTTGAGCAATGGTTCAACGAGTCGTGGACGACGGGACTGGCGGAAAACACCATCAGCCGCCGCATAGAGTTAGGCGACGACGTGGTTAGGTGGACACAAACGCTGCCGCTGTTGTCGTATCCGGTGTTCGAAACACCCTCGGCTGCAGGACTGGCGCCGTATTTCACCGACTGGCTTGCGCACTCCAACTATGACGACTATTGGAAGCAGTGGTCGATCGAAGACCACTACGCGCAGATTCAAGTTCCGGTATTCAGCATGGGCGCATGGTACGACATCTTTCTAGGCGGGACGTTAAGGAATTACGCGCGCCTTAAGAACGAGGCAGGCACGGAGGCCGCGCGGCGTGGTCAGCGGCTGATGATCTACGTTGGGGGCCATGCCGGTGGATCGACTGAGAAGAGAGTAGGCGCCGTCGATTTTGGAAATAAATTGCCGGTCGATGTGGAAGCAGTGACACTACGCTGGTATGACACTCTCCTGAAGGGAATAGAGAATGGGTTAGACCATGAGAAACCCGTAAAAATCTTCGTCATGGGCAAGAACGACTGGCGGGAAGAAAATGACTGGCCACTGGAGCGCGCCAAGGCGACGCGGTATTACCTGCGCTCGACAAGGCCAGCGAATGGTCTTGCAGGAGGCGGCACGCTGAGTACAGCCGCGCCTGCCGAGGAGAAACCCAGCCAATACGTGTACGATCCGAACGACGCAGTCCCCACGATTGGGGGGCCCCTTTGTTGCCAGCCGTTGCCGACAGGGGTCGGTCCGCAGGACCAGCGGCCTGCGGAAGCGCGAGGCGACGTGCTCGTGTTCTCTTCGCCAGCATTTACACAGAACACCGAAGTTGTCAGCAGCTCTGCGGTCGACACGGACTTTACCGGAAAAGTGGTTGACGTCTGGCCGAACGGATTTGCTCAGAATTTGACGGAAGGTATTCTGCGTTTGCGCTACCGCAATTCGCAGGAGAAACCGGAACTTGGAAATCCCGGGGAGATCTATCACATTAGCGTAGATCTTTGGGCGACGAGCAATGTTTTCCTGCCAGGACACAAACTGAGGCTCGAGGTTTCCAGCAGCAACTTCCCGCGATTTGATCGAAACTTGAATACCGGTGAGGATCAGGCGCGTGGAACGCACATGATCAAAGCAACAAACGTCATCTACCACGACAAATCTCGGCCTTCGGCTCTAGTTCTACCCATTGTGCCGTAAGCGGCAAGTCAAGGATGACTCTGAGTGAACGATTTAGGCCACATACTGTAGAAACCAGCATCGCGGCCCGGAAAGGGCACGCCGTGGAAGTCGCCTTGAGCGCTTGTGGACTGCCCAAGGCGCGAATCAGAAGCAAACTCCCAATCGAGATCGTCGTCAGAGCTGACGAGCGTCATCACACGTCTGTATGCAAACCTCGGACCCAGGCTTCACCGTCGGGCTTGAACATCGAGCACCAATGTCGGTGCGGGCTGTAGCTGTCATCCGACCGGCGCCCAGCATCATCTCTCTCCCCGCGTTCCTTTACATCCTGTCTGGCAAACGCCAGTTGCAGGCTTCCCAGTACGAATCCGGAGCACAAAGCGCCCAAGTCAGTTGAAATGTGGTGGCCAGGGACGGAGTTGAACCATTCTGCGTGCATTGTTCTCAGTAAGTTGCTGATTCGATAATCCGCACAATCCGCATACTCCGCTCAGATTGCAAATCCTGTGTGCGTTTTGTATGCGGTCGCCCGCCGACAAAATTTGCCAGCGAATGGCCGATTGCCTCTCATCTGTCAGACGCGAGTCCGCTGGAGAACCTTGTTCGCGATCATTTCTAAAATACGTCTGGGAGTGCTGTCTCTAAAATACGTCTGGGAGTGCTGCCCATTTTTGATTGAATTGCTGGCACAGCCGCTGCCAAGTGGTGACATCCCCGTTACAGAAATAGCCGATCCTGAATCTGGCGAGTTCCTGCAGGAGATTAGCAATCGCCAGTCGATGGAGGTGGAGCGAGGTGAAGACTTATGAAGTCTCGAAAATAGCCTATGATCGTGGATACGGCACGCCCGACGAAGTCTTCCCAGTTAGACGATATTCGGGGTGTATGAGAACAACGACGAGGCGGTCGCAGCCTTCCGCAAACAGGTAGCCTGACGGAATCTTCTCGGCGAGGTTGAAATGACGCAACGAACCTTTTCTCTCGTCACGGCAGTGCTCTTCTTTCTGATAGCTCTGCTTCACGCCGTTCGCCTCCTCCGTGGCTGGCAGGTCACTATCGAAGGCGCAGTCGTGCCAATTTGGATCAGCTGGATAGGGCTTGCGATCGCCTCGTACCTAGCCTATCAAGGCTTCCTATTGAGCAAGACGCCGACGAAATAGATTGAGTTCATCGGACCGGGGGTCATTTTTTCTCCCTGGCCGAAGACATGTTGAAAATGGAGTACGATAGCGCCGTTCGCCAATATGGCTTCATCCTATCTTCGCCACAGGAAGGAGTCCACGTCCATGCCGAATGCGCCTTCGACCGCGCCCGAGGTAAGCACGGTGGCCAGGGCCTGCGTGCGGTCTAAAGGGCGGCGCAGGGGTTAGAGTCCCACCACACGGAGCAAACCTACGACCGCCGATGTTTTCAGTGATTCTCGGTGGCTTCTTTCACGATCCGGGCAGGGGCTTGGCTGGCGTCCTCGCGCATATGGACCGTGCGGAAGTGTTGGTCGAACAGGTCCCTTAATTCGCGCTCGTGTTCGGATGGCTTGCCGAACTTGCCTTCAGTACTGAATCTCGTCTGCGGGCAGGAGGAGCACGTTCCTACAACCGGATTCCTACCCTGCCATTTAATCATCACAAGGCTGGGTTTTTTTCATGACCATCGTTGTCTGCTTTTCGCGGGGACATTCATGGAGTAGGAATTTGTATTCCAAATAGTCCCGTGCTTCTGAGCGGTCAAATTGCAAGGCGGCGGGCGCAAAGAACTTGTGCCCACACTTGCTGCACGAAGCGAACGCCGGGAC
>WNFD01008295.1_pt1 | contig 10224 bp, 9 predicted proteins | sample 5400491 | NCBI WGS metagenome assembly WNFD01 (sample SAMN13153343, study PRJNA577476) | soil metagenome | isolation source: 120 cm saprolite under Douglas fir tree site 2 hole 2 replicate 2 | place: USA:California | collected 2015-04-18
CGTGCACGCCGACTTCGTTTCCGGCGGCCGTGAACTAGCCGGGCTGGGCGCGCGGCTGCTCGCCCCGGCGGGATCCGGGCTGGCGTTCGGTCACGAAAAGATCCGGGACACGCAAGAGCTGGACCTGGGCGGGCTCACCTTGCGCGCGCTGGCCACGCCCGGGCACACCCCGGAACACCTGAGTTACCTGTTGCTCGACGGCACGGAGCCAGTGGCGGTGTTCACCGGCGGCGCGCTGATCGCGGGCGGGGTGGCGCGCACCGACCTGGCCGACCCGGCTTCGGCCGGACCGGCGACGTGGGCCGCGTATCGCTCCGCTCGGGCCCTGCTGGCGCTGCCGGACGCTCTCGCGGTCTACCCGACGCACGGGCCCGGGTCGTTCTGTTCCCCGGGCCCGGGCGGCGAGCGCACCACGACCATCGGGCGGGAGAAGGCGGCGAACCCGCTGCTGGCCGCCGCGGACGAGGACGCGTTCACGGCCGCGCTGCTCGCCGGGTTCGGCTCCTACCCTGCCTATTTCGACTGGATGCCCGCGATCAACCGGCGCGGCGCGCCGCGGTACGGCACCGCCCGGCCGGTGCTGGCCGGGCTGACCCCGGCGCACGTAGCCGAGCTGGCCGCCGCCGGGGCGACGATCGTGGACGCCCGGCCGATTGAGGCGTTCGCCGCCGCGCACGTGCCGGGCTCGCTGTCGAACGCGCTGCGCCCGGCGTTCGCTACCTGGCTCGGCTGGCTGGCCGACCCGCGGCGCCCGCTGGTGGTGGTGATGGATGCCGGGCAGGACCGCGGCGAGCTGGTGGAGGCCTGCCTGAAGATCGGCTACGACAACCTGGCAGGTGAGCTGGACGGCGGCATCGCCGCCTGGCGGGCGGCCGGGCGGGCGACCGCGAGCATCCCGCTCGTCGAGGCCAGCGAGGCGGCGGCCAGTGAAGGGGGATGGGGAGGTGGGCGGGGGCAGGTGATCGACGTGCGGCAGGACAGCGAGTGGGCGGCCGGGCACATCGCGGGCGCGGCCCACCGCGAGCTCGGCGCGCTCGCCGGCCCCGGAGCGACCGCGGGGCTGGCGGGCGCGCCCGCCATCGTCATGTGCGAGCACGGGGAGCGCGGTATGACCGGTGCGAGCCTGCTCGCCGCGGCGGGCACAGCCGGCGTTTCGGTGCTGCGCGGCGGGCCCGCCGACTGGGCCAAGGCCGCCAGCGAGTCCCTTGAGCACCAGTGACCGCCGCCGCCCGGGAGCCGCCGGCCGGGCCGTTGGGCGGCGCTGCCGGACCGGCGGTGCGGCTGGGCCTGGCGGCGAACTGGCCGCAGTTCACGCTCCTGGTCGTGGTGAACGCGTTCGTCGGCGGGATGGTCGGCCTGGAGCGGGCCACCACCAGCCTGGTCGGCATAAGGGTCTTTCACCTGTCCGGCTACCTGGCCGTGTTCAGCTTCATCATCGCGTTCGGCGTCACCAAGGCGCTGACCAACCTGGCGGCGGGACCGCTGACCGCCCGGCACACCCGCAAGAGCCTGCTGGTCGCCGGGTGGGCCGTCGGGTTGCCGGTGCCGTTCCTGCTGGCCTACGCCCCGGCGTGGGGCTGGATCGTGGCCGCCAACATCCTGCTCGGCGTCAACCAGGGGCTGGCCTGGTCGATGACGGTGAACATGAAGATCGACCTGGTGGGGCCGCGCGGCCGGGGCCTGGCCATGGGCCTGAACGAGGCCGCCGGGTACATGGCCGTGGGCGCCACCGCGCTGGCGACCAGGTACCTCGCCGCCGCCTACGGGCTGCGGCCGGTACCCGAGCTGATCGGCGCGGTCTACGCCGTCGCGGGCCTGGTCCTGTCCGTCTTCGTGGTCCGGGATACCGCCGCGCACGTGGCGGTGGAGGCGGCGGCCAGCCCAGCACCAGCCAGCGCAGCACCAGCCAGCGCAGCGCCAGCCAGCTTGCCGGGGCGTGCCACCATCGGCTCGTTCGGCCTAATCTTCCTGACGACCAGCTGGCGGAACCGGTCGCTGCGCGGCGCCAGCCAGGCCGGGCTGGTCAACAACCTCAACGACGGCCTGACGTGGGCGGTGTTCCCGCTGCTCTTCGCCTCGCGCGGGCTCGGGCTGGCCGCGATCGGCCTGATCAAGGGGGTCTACCCGCTGCTGTGGGGCGCCGGGCAACTGGTAACCGGGCGGCTGTCCGACACCGTGGGCCGCAAGCCGCTGATCGTCACCGGGATGCTCGTGCAGGCCACCGCTTTCCCGGTCGCGCTCTGGCTGCCCGGCGGCCCGCTGGCCGCCGGGATCGTCAGCGCGGTGCTGCTCGGCGCCGGGACCGCGATGGTCTACCCGGCGCTGATCGCCGCGGTCGCCGACCATACCGGCCCGTCGTGGCGAGCCCAGGGACTCGGGGTATACCGGTTCTGGCGCGACCTGGGCTACGCGATCGGCGCGGTGCTGGCCGGCCTGCTCGCCCAGGCGCTCGGCCTCAGCGCCGCGGTCATCGCCGGCGGGGCGCTGACCTTTGCCTCCGGGCTGCTCGCCGCCCGGTGGATAGCCGGGACACGCAACCCGTAGGACGCCACACTCGCGGGAGAGGCGCGGAGGCAGGAGGGGATGGCCGATGGAACGGCAATCTGTGTCAGCGGAGACCTTGGCCGCGCAGGCGCTGGGCGAGGCGGATCCGTCGTCGGGCGGCCTGGCCCCGGTGATCAACCTGTCCACGAACTACGAGCAGCAGCCGGACGGCTCCTACCGGCAGGATCGGGTCTACACGCGGGCCGACAACCCGACCTCCGAGCACGCCGAGCGGCTGCTGGCCGCGCTGGAGGGCGGCGGCGGCGGGTGCGCGCTTTTCGGTTCCGGGATGGCGGCCGCCACCGCGATCTTCCAGTCGCTGCTGCCCGGCGATCACGTGCTGGTTTCCCGGGTGCTGTACTGGGGCGTGCGGAAGTGGCTGGCCGAGTTCGCCCTGACGTGGGGCCTGGACGTGGAGTTCACCGATACCGCCGATCTGGGCGCGGTAGCGGCCGCGATCCGCCCGGGCCTGACCCGGCTGCTGTGGGTGGAGACGCCGGCGAATCCGATGTGGGAGGTCACCGATCTGGCGGCCGTCTGCGAGATCGCGCATCGGGCCGGTGTCCGGGTGGCCGTCGATAACACCGTGGCTACGCCGGTGCTGACCCGGCCGTTCGAGTTCGGCGCGGATCTGGTGGTGCATTCGGCCACCAAATACCTCAACGGCCACGGCGACGTTCTGGCCGGGGCGGTGCTGGCCGCGCGCCGGGACCCGTTCTGGGAGCGGATCCGTTCCTGGCGCCGCAACGCGGGCGCGATGCCGGGGCCGTTCGAGGCGTGGCTGCTGGAGCGCGGCATGCGGACGCTGTTCCTGCGGGTGCACCGCGCATCGCAGACCGCCCTGGCCATCGCCACGCACTTCGACGGGCACCCCGCGCTGGCCGCCGTGCTCTATCCGGGGCTGCCGGCGCATCCTGGTCACCAGATCGCGGCCCGCCAGATGGACGGCGGGTTCGGCGGGATGCTGTCCCTGCGGCTGGCGGGCGGAGCCGGGCACGCCCACGCCGTGCTGGCCGCGGTCCGGGTATTCAAGCGGGCCACCTCGCTCGGCGGGGTCGAGAGCCTGATCGAGCACCGCCGCAGCCAGGAGGGCCCGTCATCCCCGGTACCCGATGACCTGCTCCGCCTGTCGGTCGGCATCGAAGCCGCCGGGGACCTGGTGGCCGATCTCGACGCCGCGCTCGATACGGCGGGAAAGGAGACTGTCCGGTGACGGAGCTGGCCGGCGAGGTCGCCGCAGTGCTGGAACGCAGCGTCCGGCCCGCGGTTATCGCCCGAGGCGGAGCCGTCCGCGTCACCGGCGTCAAGGACGGCGTCGTCACCCTGGAGATGACCGGATCCCCGGGTGCGGTGCTCCCGCTGGCCTCCCGCATCGAGGCACTGATCCGGGCCGCCGTGCCGGGGGTCACCGCTGTGCGGCTGGTCACCCCCGGCACCGGATCCCCGGGAGCCCCGCAGGAAACCGCTGAGGGCCTCGCCGAAGAGGCTCGCCGCATCTTGGACGGCGAGATCAACCCGGCGATCGCCGCCCACCGCGGCCACGTGGCCGTCGCCGGGGCCTCGGATGGCTGGATCCGCATCCGCCTCGAAGGCGGATGCCAGGGCTGCAGCCTGGCGGAAGTCACCATCCGGCAAGGCATCGAGCCGCTGCTGCGGGCACGCCTGCCCGGCATGACCGGCCTGGCCGATGTCACCGATCACGAAGCCGGGACCGAGCCGTTCTTCTCCGCGGAGAAACGGTGACCGACGGCGAGATAACCGCGGGCCCAGGCGCCGCCGGCCCGGGGGCTCCGCGCGTGCTGCTGCTGGTGCCCGCCCGCACCTACCGGGCGGCCGACTTCCTGCTGGCGGCCGGCCGGATGGGCCTGGATCTCATCGTCGCCAGCGACGGCGCCCTGCCGCTCGGCGGCCGCCCGGTCATGCTCGTCAACCCCGGCGACCCGCAGGGCAGTGCCGACCGGATCATCGCCCGCAGCGGGCCGGTCGCGGCGGTGATCGCCGCGGACACCCAGATGCTCGTCCTGGCCGCCACCGTAGCCGCGCGAATGGGCTTGCCGCACAACCCGGTGGACGCGGTACTGGCCGCGACGGACAAGGCCAGGCAGCGGCTGCGGTGGGCTGCGGCCGGCGTGGCCCAGCCCTCGTTCCGGATCGTGCCCGCCGCGGCGCCGGAGGAGTCCGTGCGGCAGGCAGCGGAGGTGGTGGGGTTCCCTTGCGTAGTCAAGGCCGTCTCGCTCAGCGCCAGCCAGGGCGTCCTGCGCGCCGACGACCCGGCCGCCGCGGTGACCGCGGCCCGGCGGATCCGGCGCATCCTGGCCGCGGCCCGGCGGCCAGCCAGCGAGCCCCTGCTGGTCGAGGAGTACCTGCCCGGCCCGGAACTGAGCATCGACGGCCTGCTGACCGGCGACCTGACGGTCACCGCGATCTTCGACAAGCCCCGCACCCCGGACGGCCCCACGTTCGAGGAAACACTGCTCCTCACCCCCTCCCGCCTGCCCGGGCCAGTCCTCGACACGGCCATCCGCACGGCCGGGCGAGCGGCCCGCGCGCTCGGCCTCGCCCATGGCCCGGTCCACGCTGAGCTGCGCATCGCCGGCCGCAGCGGTCCTGCCATGCTCGAACTGGCGGCGCGCTCCATCGGCGGCCTGTGCTCACGTGCACTGCGCTTCCCGGGCGGGCAGAGCCTGGAGGAGCTGGTGCTGGCCAACGCCCTCGGCCACCGCACCACGGCAGCCAGCCAGGAGCCGAACCGGCCATCCGGCGTGTTCATGATTCCCGTACCGCGCCCGGGCGTGCTGCAGGCAGTCGAGGGCCGCGCCGGGGCCGCGGCTGTGCCTGGGATCACCGGCCTGATGATCACCGTCCCGATCGGCCAGCGCGTCCGCCCCCTCCCCGAAGGGGACCGGTACCTGGGTTTCATCTTCGCCGGAGCCGGCACCCAGGAAGAGGTCGGGAAGGCGCTCGCCGCCGCCCGTGAGCGGCTGCGCATCGTCATCCGATGACCAGGGGCCGAAGGGCCGCGCTCGTGCGGCATCATGTGATGTCCCTGCGCGTCGTGATGAATGCTCCGGCCACGCCGAAAGCGATGGCGTAGCTGGCGAATACCAGGCCGCCCTGCCACGCGGGCAGCAGCCGGACGCCCGCCTGGCTGGCTTGGGTGAGCCCGTCGGCGGCCACGCCGGGCAGGTAGGCGGTCCAGGAGTGCAATGCGGTGATGTGGGAGATCAGCGGTTCCGCGACGTATAGGTAGAAGAGCATCCCGGCGATCGTGATGAGCTCGCTGCCGAGCAACGCGCCGAGCCCGGTCCCGGCCGCGGCGAAGACCGCGACCGAGATGATGACCGCGCCTAGCACGGCGAGGTTCCCGTGGCCGGCCGGGGACACCGGGATGTGCCTGGCCGACAGCCAGGGCAGCGTGATCGCGAGACTCACCGCGATGCAGGCCAGCGCGTAGCCGGCGCCGGTGAGCAGGTAAGTGATGAGCTTTGCGGCGATGACCGCGGCGCGGCGCGGCGTGGCGAGGAAGGTCGTGGCCGCGGTGCGGTGCCGGTATTCGTCGGCTATCCCCGCCACGGCGAGTACGGCGGCGAGCGGGCCGGCTCCGCCGGCGCCTATCGCGAACAGCGCGTGCTGCCCGGCGGCGCTGGACAACGGCGGGGTGAGGCCGGGGCGGTTGTTCACGGCGATCGCGAGCGCAGAGTACCCGGCGGTCCACGCCGCTGACGCGAGCAGCATCCACAGCCACAGCCGGGTGGTGAACAGCTTGCGGAATTCAGCCGCGACAAGGCGCGTCATGACCGCCCGTCCTCTTGCTGCGCGGATCGGCGGACCCGGCGGTGAGGGACAGGAAGACCTGTTCCAGCCCGCCGCGGTCACCGGTGAGCTCGGCGAGCGTCCCCTGGCGGACCAGCTTGCCGCGGCTGATGATCACCACCTGATCGGCGAGCTGCTCGACTTCGGGCAGCGCATGGCTGGAGTACAGCACGGTCCGGCCGACCCGGGCGGCCGCACGCAGCAGCCCGCGGAGCCACGCGATTCCCTCCGGGTCCAGCCCGTTCGCTGGCTCGTCCAGGATCAGCACGGCCGGGTCGCCGAGCAGCGCGGTCGCCAGGGCCAGCCGCTGGCGCATCCCGAGAGAGTAGCCGCGGACCTTCCGCCGCCCGGCCGCGGCCAGCCCGGTGAGCTCCAGCACCTCGTCCGCCCGGCCCGGCGGATAGCCGCATGCGGTGCAGTACACCCGCAGGTGATCCCGGCCGGTGCGGGCCGGATGGAACCCGGCCGCCTCCAGCACCACCCCGGCTGCCCGTCCGGGAAAAGGCAGCGCGGAGTAATTGCGCCCGCCGATGGTCGCGGTCCCGGCGTCCGGGGCGACGAGCCCGGCCAGCATCCGCAGCGTGGTCGTCTTACCCGCGCCGTTCGGGCCGAGGAACCCGGTGACCGACCCCGGCGCAGCAATGAAGCTCAGGTCATCCACCGCCGTGACGCCACCGAACCTCTTCGTCAGGCCAGAGACCACGATCTGGCCGGCATCCTCGCGCATCGCCCTACTATATACCTAGTACTAGCTTGATAGTAGACATGTTTCGCGGCCCGGCCTTGCTTGCGGTTCCCTGCCGGACGCCGGGTACGCTCGGTGTGCCCGACAGGCTACTATCTGGATAGTAGAAGGTCTCGCGGAAGGAGAGCTTGTGCGGGTTCTCGGCGAGCTCGAGGCTCAGGTGATGCGCCGGATCTGGGACCGCCGCGGTCCGGTGACCGTCCGGGACATCGTGGGCGACCTGCAGCGTGACCGGCCCGTCGCCTACACCACCGTGATGACCGTGATGGACAACCTGCGCAAGAAGGGCTGGCTGACCCGGCAGGCCGACGGCCGGGCTTACCGGTACGAGCCGACGGTATCCGGTGAGGAGTACAGCGCTGGCCTGATGCGGCGGGCGCTGACGGCGAGCAGCGACCCGGCAGCAGCCCTCATGCACTTCATCGGAGAGCTGACCGCCGAAGAAGCGGACGCCCTTGAGGAGGCCTACCGGCGCCTCACCGCGAAGGGCAGCCCATGACCAGGATCCGTCTGGAGGCCGGCCGGTGACCGGTGCCGCGGTATTCGCCGCCTATGCCGCGGCAGCCGGGTTCGGCGGACCCGCGGCACTGTGCCGGGGCTGGTCACCGCGGATGCCTCGGACGACCATGAGCCTGTGGCTCACGCTGGCGGCATCGTGGATCGTCGCCGTCACGCTGGCCGCGCTCGCCCTGGCCGCGCCATCAATGCTGACCTGGCCAGCGTCCCATGCCCAGCGGGCCGGGGAGCTTGCCGGCACACCGGGCAGGACGGTCGCAGCCGGCGCCGCCCTGCTACTGGCCGCGGCGGTTGTCTTGCGGGCGTGCTGGCATGTTGCCCGCGCGCTGGCCCGCGCCCGGCGTGAGTACCGCCAGCATTCTGCCTACCTCGCGGTCGCCGGGCTCCCGGACCAGGCACTGGGCGCCGTCGTCCTCGACGGAAGCTCACCCGCCGCCTACTGCATCCCGCGCGGGCACCCCCGCGTGGTGATCACCGCCAGCACGCTGTCGCTGCTCACCCCCGGGCAGCTGCAGGCCGTACTCGCGCACGAACGCGCCCACCTCCGCGGCCGCCACCACCTGATCCTGACCATCGCCTCGGCGCTCGCAGACGCGTTTCCGGCGATACCGCTGCTGGCCCGGGCAGGCGAGGAACTGGCCGTGCTCGCCGAGATGGCCGCCGACGACGGCGCCGCCCGCCGCCATGACCGGGCCGACCTCGCCGCCGCGCTAGTCATCCTCGCCAGGGCAGGCGTCCGCACCACCGCGCTGACAGCCGGCGGTCCCGCCGCCGTGGCCCGCATCAAGCGGCTGCTCGCGACTGCCCCGCGGCCTGGACTTCCGGCCAGGACCGCCAGGCTGGCCGCAGCCGCCGCAGCACTCGCCATCCCGGCCCTCATCTCCTGCCTGCCGCTGATCATCGCCGCCTGTGACGCCGCCGGGCCGGGATAGGCCCCGGGCGCAACCAAGCTCCCGGGCTCGGGCAGGCGGGCCACGGAAAACGCTCCATCGGCCGGGCACCCGGTAGCTCGGAGCGCACGGGGCAGGATCCGGTGAATCTGGAGTCCAGTTGGGGAGCGGGCCAGCACCAACTGGAAGACTAGCCGGTGTGGACGGTGCCGATGAGCTGGAGAAGGTCTACCGCCAGGAGGCCACGCAGATCAGGGCCGCGCTCGCTGCGCGGCTGGGCGATGTCGGTCTCGCCGAGGAACTGGTGCAGGACGCCTTCATTGAGGCACTTGAGCACTGGCGCGCCGAGGGCGTACCGCCGAACCCAGGCGGGTGGCTAGCCACCACTGCCCGGCGCAAAGCGATTGACTGGCTGCGACGAGAGCGCGTCGGCCAGGAGAAGCTGGCGCTGCTGGCTGCGACCCAATCGCTTCGGGCAGGCCTGGGCGACCGCCCCGGCGAGCCATATGAGCCTGGGCCTGAGGCGGGCCACGACGAGGCCGGCGAGCTGCTTGGCCTGGTCTTCGCGTGCTGCCATCCGTCACTCCCGCGGGAGTCGCAGATTGCGCTCACCCTCCGCACCGTATGCGGTCTGACCACGGCTGAGATCTCGGCCGCGTTCCTGGCGAGCGAGCCCACGATGGCCCAGCGACTGTCCAGGGCGCGCAAGGCGCTCCGGGATACCGGCGCCACCGTGCGCATTCCCGATCCCGATCAGCTCGGCGACCGGCTGGATGAGGTGCTCGCCGTCATCTATCTCGTCTTCAACGAGGGCTATCTGGCCAGCGCCAGCCGCACGCCGGCCCGTCGCGACCTGGCCGCGCAAGCGGTGGCGCTGAACCGGCTCCTGCATCGGCTCATGCCGCGCGAGCCCGAAGTCCTCGGCTTGCTGGCGCTGCTGCTGCTGCACGAGTCGCGGGCCGCAACCAGGTTCGATGGCTGGGCGCGGCTGGTGCGATTGCAAGACCAGAACCGCCTGCGGTGGGACCGCTCGCTCGCCGCCGAGGCAACATGCCTGCTCGCCGGCGCGATGGCGATGCACCGCCCGGGCCCCTACCAGATCCAGGCCGCCATCGCCGCAGTCCACGCGCAGGCGCCAAGCTACCAGCACACCGACTGGCACCAGATCCGGGTCCTGTATGACCGGCTGCTCTTGTTCACGCCATCACCGATCGTGCGGCTCAACCGGGCGGTGGCCACTCGATTCGCGATCAGCCCCCAAGCCGCGCTGGCCGAGGTCGAGCCGCTCGCGGGTGAGCTCGACGGCTACCGGCTGTTTCACGCCGTACGGGCCGAACTACTTAACCAGCTCGGGCGCCCTGAGCAGGCCCGGTCGGCGAACGAGCGAGCGCTTGCGCTGGCCGCCAACCCGGCCGAACGCGAGCTGCTCGCCCGCCGGCTATCGCTGTGATGGGATCGGTCTCACATCTCCACGACGGGCCTGACTTCCATCACGAGCCACCCCTTGTCTATGCCGGGCCAGGTCTTCGAGATTTCCACCGCCTCATCGATGGTGGCGGTTTCGAGCAGCGAGTAGCCGGCCAGGACCTCCTTGGCCTCCATGAACGGGCCATCGGTCACTCCGGTTGCCCGCACCGTCCTGACCTTGTCCGCCGAATCGAGCTGGTGCCCCGCATCGGCGAGCTTCCCGGAGCTGCCGTACTTCTCATACCAGGC
>WNFD01017707.1_pt1 | contig 10224 bp, 9 predicted proteins | sample 5400491 | NCBI WGS metagenome assembly WNFD01 (sample SAMN13153343, study PRJNA577476) | soil metagenome | isolation source: 120 cm saprolite under Douglas fir tree site 2 hole 2 replicate 2 | place: USA:California | collected 2015-04-18
CACACGCAGCTGCTCCAGCTTCTTTAAAACTTCACTGACGGACCGGTCCAGCTCCCCCGCTATGGCGCTCTGCTTGGCCGGCGGCAACCTCGCGAACGTCTCGCACAGATCTCCGTCAACGACAGCTTTCACGGGGACGTAGTAGCCCCGCCAGGCGAGGTGGTCCCGGCCGACGATGCTCGTCTGCTCCGTGCGAATGTGCTGCTCGAGCGTCGAGATAAAGTCGACGTCCTCCTTGGAAGCGAGCGACACAAGCACCCCGATCGTACCGTGCAGGCCGGTGTACAGCAGCACCTCCCGGCCACCTGCGACCATCGCGACCTTGTGGATGCCCGTGATGAGGTCGCCGACGTGAAAGTGTGCCAGGAGCTGCGTCTTGTGCGGCGCGCCCATGAACACGCCCTTTTCGTGCAGGATGCCGGCGCCCGTTGGGTCCTCGTCCACCTGCTCGGACACCTTGGCGTCCAGTCTGTTGACAAAGACGTTCCCGAAGCGGTCGCCCGCGGCGACGGTGGTGTAATCGACCATCGTCGAGCACGTGACCCAGCGCGGCTGTCCGTCGTCCGCGAAAACCAGCAGCCGGTTTTCCGGAGCCTTGTAAACGGCGTAGTAGACCGACTCTTGCATGTCGCCGACGACAATGCGAGATCCTTGGGTGTTGAGGGTAACGATGGTCGAGCCGAAACTCTGATGAAGATGAGCAAAGGGATTCAATATAGACGGTGCGTCATAACTAACCTTGTTCTCGGCTTTGCGCAGCATTTTTTTCTTGCCGATATCAAAGATCCTCAAGGCTTTTCCCACGCCTGCGACCAATCGACCTTGGAAAGCAAGAAGCGCGATGGGAACGTCATCTAACTCCGTCTACGTGATGTGAGCCGGCAACTCGGGGTAAAACTAGCTCGCAAGGCTATCCACCTTATGAAGTAGCTCCAGATCTGTTCCATCATTGATGAACTTATAAACCCGCAAGAAACCACTTGTGCAAGATCGCGGCGACAGTAGCGTGTCCTGCGCAGTTCCCACAACCAGGTGCAGTTCGTTGCCTCGTGCCTCGAAAGGCACGACAGCGAGTGAGAACGCGGCTTCGTTATTGTCCAGGTGAACGACTCTGATTGTCTTGTTCTGGTACATCCGAGCACATGTCAACTCGTACATGACAGCGGAAAGTCAAGCGGCTCACCTCGATGGGATCAGCAATACGGATACATGAACCCCAGGTACCAGCTGGTGCCTTCGGTCGACCAAATTGTTCCAATGGAAGTTCGAGGACTTCCTCGTCTACTGCCTTCTTTTGTGATCGCTGAGATGCATGCCAAGTCAATATCAAATATACGATCTCTGAATATAATAGAGGCTTACCAGTTCTTGTAGCTTCTTGGCAGCGGCAACCTCCCCTAGTACCCTGTGATCGGACTCGATTATGTAGAAGTAGGTGTTGCCAGGATGCGTAGTAAATTTGCGCGGCGTGTATGAAAGCTGAAGCGAGTCCTGTTTGAGCTTCGTACCAAGCTTTGCAATCTGGAAGATGCTATACGGGCAGGGAATCAGTAAGGCATGCACAAACTCAGAAGGCGAAAGCAAGAATTCAGTAGGAACAATTGGTAATAGAAAAAAAAATCGTCATGGATCATCGGGTCCGTTAATTTCATCTCAATTGTAGCAGTTTCGGGGGTTTCCAGAAACTCACCGTAGAACGTTGCCTGTGATCCCGATCAGGCCCTCCGGGCACAGTTCCGCAGAAAAGCCCCAGGCATAATCGAGGGTGTCAAAAATGAGGGGAGTGAAATGCATAAGATTTTGGTGCGTGTAATTTAGCCATGTCCGAGAGGACAGTGCGAGAATCGCAGGTTGTGATTTAATCTGCACACGGATGAGGCGGACCGGTCGTGTGCCCAGGAATCTAGAGATACGGTTTGGTTAATATCAGAATACGTCGTTGTGTCATCCCAGTCACCTCGTCCGCGTGTCTGTGAGTTGCCCATTCACTGGATCCAATACAGTTCTGAGAAGCACGCCAGTCGGCAAGCCAATGTTGACAAACATGGTCGGTTGATTCCTGTTAATTCCAGCATCGAGCATATCCACGATACAAATCGAGGAAGGAGGTGAGGTCAGCGCTTGCAGGCTGATTGTCTCCAGTGTACTGTCCGGATCCAAAGAGATGATACGAACCGTCTGATCCTCGCACCCGACGGCCTATGCGAAGGAATGTCAACTTAGGTCGCGGTCACGACAAAGTACTTACAAGATATGGCGTCCGCTGACGCCCCTCAGGAACTTCTCCAATGCTCATCGCAAGGACTGTGCTTCCCATTGCCTTCCGATCCTGGTATTCGTTCAGCTGCCCGTCCAAATCCAACTCGAAATACACCAATTCTGCTGAACTCAGAGCTACGACGACTTGCCGCTTGTTGGTCGTCGCGGCAACGATGGACTTGCCAGAGGGGACACGCCATTCGTTTACCCTGCGGTCCGCCAGGACGTGTCGAATGCCCTGTGGATGAACCTGTAGGAGCGCGTCGTCCCCAATTTGTTGTACCGCAAGAGTAGGTGCCGAGGAAAGGAATCCTGTGTCTTGAACCTCCTCTATGTTTTCGCCAATAGAGAGGACAAGAGTACCGTTTACGAAGGAAAGGATAATATAAGAGTCGTAGGTTTCTATTAAGAGGTGTGAGACTCGCATCGGGAACACAATTTGTACGGAACTCACCATCGCTTCTAACCTTGACTGTCCAAACAGCATTGGGAATACCAGGTAAATCGGAACTCACAGTCTCCTCGACTTCAAGCCCATGCCGTAGCGTCCGGAGCATACTCCGCGATCCACGACCATTGAGTGTGAAAATCTGAGGAGTGTCAGAATTAGGGAATAGATTTAGGACCTTGGCATCCAGAATCGGATTTAGAGATTCGATTTCGTCTGCTAATGCCAGGTTCTCGAGGGGCCGTGGCCGGAAGTAGGCCCGAGGAAGGGGATGGTGGGGTTGAGCCATGCCGCCCGCGGGGTAATCCCGTGAACTGAACTCCTTCTCCTCCTCGTCGTCTCCAAGTTTTTGGAATTGATAGAGTTGTCTGTGTGGGGCCTTCAGGTTGATGGACTAGCATCGATGACGAAAAGTCCACGCACTGATTCCCGAACTCGGACGCGACAAAAAGAAAGCCGGATTTTAGAATGCACAAGCCTGACGCGACGGGCACTGTGTCAAAATACTTGATTTTTAGCGCCTTGACTTCCTCCTCCTCGTGTTCAATGGTGACTTTATATAAATCTCCCTCCTCGCTTTGTAGGAGAAAGAAGAATGCACCCTACGTGGACGCTTTTCAGAAATCAGGAAGTGAAAGATCGCCCAGACTCACCTTCATTTTGTGCATCACAGCTGCGGTGATGATAATCCCCCGCCCGCTGTCGCCAAGCGGATGTTTCCGCCGAGGAATGGGAACGCGATGCTGAGGTGCGTCCGCATTTCGGTAGATGATATGGTCTTCGGTACACACAAGGACACCGGAGGGACCATCGAATCGGTCGGAGGATGCGAGCTGACCACCTGGAACTTGTACAAGGAAGTTCGCCTTGGGGTCTGTGGGTTCACTCCATTTTCGTACGACGTGATTGAGCCCCAGATCGAGTTCGTAGTAGGTTAATAGCTAGAGAAGTGGTCAAAACTCGGCCTAGGAAAGACGGTCCCTACACAAACCTTTCCGGCATTGGCGGCAGCCTCTCCTGTTGGATCTTGGTCAGCTTCTGCGTAGTCAACCTCCAAAGCAGCAAACATCGGGTTCTCGAAGCCAACATCGACGCCAATGATATGGTGGACGATAGAAGAGTTTCTATGAGCCTCCAGAGGAGAAGAAATGGTGAGGTTGGCAGCGGCATCGCGGTTGAGAATATACACGAGCTTCGATTTTTCGACGGCGGCGATCATGACAGCGCGTCCCTTGGGGTCGGTGGCAAGGTACTGTCCAGGAACAATCCTCCTTGTGCCAGACTTTCCGTACGTCTCTTGATGAACTTTGACGAAGCTGCTGGTACGAGGGTCATAATCCAGGATCACAATGCGACCAGAATCCGACCCTACAATCGCGTAGTCTGAGAAGGCCAGGAAGATTGAGTGAGGGAGAGAAGGGTATAAACTCACAAGGGCTTACCCTTGGTTCCTCCTGTGAGCCGAAAGGCAACTAGGGAGCGAATAGAGCCAAAAACGTCTGTTGCAATGACTGTCGATAACTTTCCGGTCTGAACATCGGGGCGAAGAAGCTGAAGGCGCGTGCCATGAGAGATGATGATTTCCTGCTGCCTTGCACCGGAAAAATTGCCAACGATGGCTTGCAGTGATGCTGCGGGGGGTTGAAGGGTCAAATTATACAAGTGCATCCGCGCGAGCTCGAATCCACCAAAACGCAACCGCGATTCGGCTGAAAATGTGCGACGAGACGCGTATGCTCACGTGATTTGCATAACAAAGCGAACGCAACAAACAAAATCAAATGTGATTCAAACTACACTTATATGTGAGTTTGTGTAATATAGTAGATTGTGCGTGAGCGATGCTCTGCAGTTACTAGCAGAAGGATGAACCTCGGTCTCCGTACACCGTATGCTGTCGAAGCGAATTCCGAATGAAGACAAACGGGGACCACGTAGGATAATCATGGATCTGATAATCCGAGGTAGTGTAGCTTACAACCAACAAAAGTTCTAGTAACCGAGGGAAATTTAACCAAAGGAAATCGCCCGCATGGAATGCGGAAGAGAAATATGAGTCCACGTGCTTCATGGGTGAAGTACGGGAAAGCAGATCGCATACGAAAAAGAAAATAGTCCAAGAACCAACACCAAACCCGAGGCTTTCAGTTGGGGTTTACACTCGCACACCCACGCTCGTGCACCTTCTGATCTCAATACATCCGATACCTCAGGGAAACCTAAAGGCTTAAACCCTCAAATGACGTAGCTATACAAGTGTGCTTAGCACGGTCCCACAAAACATAATACTAGTGACTCACCGGAAGAGAGGACTCCTGTCTCCTAATTCGGTGAACTTATCTTGCATGTTATAGTCAATGCCCTCGCGGAGGCACATTTTATCCTTCTCCATGTTAAATGTCTTGTACTTCCACATCAAGAGGCAACTGGCTATAATACTACGCGGCACACGAATGACCTATCAGTTATCTTTCCAGACGATGATGGATCGAGCCCATACCTCATGGCAAGGCAGCCAATGGCGGTCCCATGGCCCACGTGGAATCGCGGCGGTTTGTAATAGATGTATGAGGCACAGACACTGCACCCTCATGTCACAACCCGTTTCAGCTCAGCGGTGCAGCGACGTACCCTCCAACATTTCCGATTCCAATTACCACAGCAAAAACGACACCCCTCTTCAAATCCCCCCCTGCGTTACCCGCAGCCCAGGCTAAAGTAATAGCATTGGCGGGGTATACACCAGAGGCAGCAATGATAGCACCGGCATAGCCGGGCCAGGGTTTGCTCGTAGTGTAGGCGAGGATAAATCCGGCCATGGAAATCGTAGCTCCAAGCACGACAAACGGACCCCGCAAATGCAATCTGTCAGAGTAAATGCCGAAAACGATTGTGACGATGCCACCGCAGATAAAAGGCGGGACGCTCATGAGTTGAGCTTTCACGGCAGAGAAACCTAAAGCATGGATGATGGTAGGCATGAAGAGAGCAATAGAATAGATGGGAATCAAAATCCTGTAGATTTGTTGATTAGAATATGAATAGAGAACAACGAGCATCACGGACCCGATATAGACGATACTCTTCGCGTAAGTCTTCCAATCTGCCAGAGCCTGCCAGATGAACTGCACGCTAAAGTGCGTTGCCTGGCCCTTATAATCTTCCCTCAGGGCGTCTATGACAACCCGCCACTCGTCCTCCGTTAGGAACGTCGCTGTGTCCGGATACTGACTGACCATTAGCCAAGAGTGCATGAGAGTTACCGATATACGAACGTCATGCATGAGGAAATATGATGCGAAGGCTATTACAATGGTGACTGTATAGACGTCAGCACACTGGCGAGGTCAAGATAAGCGGACGTACCTAAGCCTTCGAGAAGAAACTGTACAGAAAAAATTTAATACGTCAAGTGACTGAGAGACATAGAAACGGACAATCCATTGCCAACCATGAAGACCAGCTTTTCTACGATGTGGAATCAGCACACTCTGGCGTCCCTTGCCCTGACCACAGACGACTCACCCATTCAAATGTACAATTCCATACGCGAGAAGGCCGCCGAACGCCCCGGTGATACATCCAGTGGCAGGCAACATGGCGATACGTTTGGCATGCATATGACGAGGATACCACAACGTAATGTAGTATATCAGGCCAGGGAACAAACCACCTTCAGCCAGTCCAAGAAAGACGCGAGCGCTACACAGAATAAGCGGTGAAAGCGATGGGACAACCAAATCCCCTACACGACAAGACCTTGGTAGGTTTTCGCGAAGCTCATAAGCGTCAGGATGACGCCCCAGGCTACCATGAGTGTGGGAACTGAGGACACGATGAGATATTTATTTATCATGCGAAGAACAGAATACAGACCCCATCTGGACGGCCGAAACAGTTTGAGAACGACGTTTCTATCAACATAATTTTAGCAACACAGATGCCAAGTGGTCAAGTACGAAGACATTACGAGGGTACTTCCACGAGGCAGTAAGTGACCTGATAGCCGTCTATCATCTCGACCTTCCATAGACTCGTAACGAAGGTCTTACAAAGAATATTGCAGCTGCAGTATTGTAGCGCAACCCGGTGAGATGCAGATCTTCCGCCATCCCAGCTATCTTCGCATTGCCTTGAATTCGGAGAACACAGGTCAGTGCATGTTATGAAGGGCATGGATTATACTACTCACAAGAAGCAGAAGAGGTAAAGCAATGAGATCCAAGGCATTATGTGAAGGTCTACTTTCCGCCAGGCTCGGCTCTTGACATCCCCATGCTGACAGAGCGAATCATCTCGAGAGTCTGTTAATGAAATAGGTTTATCTTTGAGGTCTTCTTGGAAGGAATCGGACGTGGTTGACGGGATAGCTACGAAAGGCATCGAGGGCGAAGGAGAGCGCGGTGTTGACTAGCTGATGGCCTCTCAAATATCTATTCAACGCGAGACGCGATCGTAGATCACCTCTACTGCTTTCGTTGACACCCGCAATTATTTTATATCAAGGTTTGATGCAAGCTTTGAGGTACACGGAATTAGACACTTTTGCGTTGACGCGACGACGAGGGATAGTAGAAGTAAGCAAGATTCAGCTCAGAGCTCAAAGGCGAACGGCGATACGCAAAAAAGGAAGCTTCCGAGTAGCTCTTGTCGAAAAGTCCTCGGATTTACAGGCCTTCTTGAGCACACGCTCCACGCAACACCTGATGCGGCCTGCGGAGATGTATTTTGTACTTTTTGCTTCCATTCTCATGAGAGGTGGTTAAGCCATGATAGCGCCCTATGATGTTCAATTCCAAATTACCTACGAATCGACAAATAGTCATGCGTCACGCGCTGTCACGGGCCTACATTGAAAATAATTTTCAATGAAACATACTATCACCTAGGGGTTATCGGCCAGCTGAGTAAGCTACCTAGCAATCGGCCTGTCATGGATTGTCACAGGGGCAATGTGATGTTAGGTTTAAGTGCCGACTAAAGCTTGTGACGTTTGTGATCTATCGGGAATCATAATTATGAGAGACAAAACTGCTCGATTACGTGTGAAAAATGGGGGAACGTGGTCGATTTCCCATTGGCTTACTAAGCTTGGCAGCTAACTAGGTAATAAGCGCGGCGGGCGAGGCTCGATGTGATTGATCGGGGATTAACAAATATTGACAAGTCTGAGACGATCGATCTCGACTCGTGTAAAGTAGGAACCCTCAGACCTCAGTTGACGGAGTTTCCCTCCGACAATGCAGTTTTGAGTTTTCATCAAAAATAGGTACAACCACGAATAGACACATCCCCTGTGCTAGTACTAAAAGTGACCCTAACATCGGACCCCCCCCTCGTTCATGTTGTCATGCAGTGTCACAGGGTTTTTTTGAAACCCCGCTCGGTTTGGTCCCAGCATACATACGCACACGTGATGAAAGCAGCGCTTAGAAAAGCAGCGCGCGCTTAGATTAGCGACAAACTCCGACTCCGCATTCGTCGGCAGGCGCGACAAACCACACTTTTGCTCTTTTTCATGACACAGCACAATTCTTATTCAAAAAATATACAGAATATGTTACTGTCCTTTTCAGTGAAGTTGTCGGTGTGAGGAAAAATGTGTAAGCAAAAACACATCTCCACTCTGCATTGCTTTGGCCATATCTCCTCAATGAATGACTGGAATTCCATAAACATTGCACCAAATGACACCCTATAACCTAGAGAATATAGTTTTCATTGTCTGAGGGGGTGAAAAATGACATTTAAAACTTTCGGGATTTCAGGATTTCATGTTTTTGCTTACAAAATTTTCCTCATGCCAACAACTTCACTGAAAAGGACAGTAGTAGACACTACTAAATGATGTGTATAAAATTTGGTGATAATTGGATGAGAGGTGAGGTGAACAGGCAAATTGAAAAACACGAACGAGGGGGGGTCCGATGTTAGGGTCACCGTTAGTAGTATTTGTCGCTGCGAGTGTACCCGTCATATGATAATTGGTGTCCCTCACATGAGACCATCAACCTGTCGCCATGAGTTCGCTATGATGGACGTGGTGTAGCCGAGAAGTAGGAAATGAAAATTTAGCTTTGCGCCATTGATATGTTCGAACAAACTGCGTACTCGCCGGCCGTATTCAATGATACTAGTATGTTGGCGCTCAGCGCTCAACGCCTACCCTACACTGGCAGGTACGGGTGAGGCGATCAAAGAATATATGCATGACTTCCCCACAAGTGACTGTGTCAGGACATAATTCGTTGGAGGACATCCGGGTGGGTATCTCGATGGTGCATGTATTACTTATTTACACAGAATCTATCCACGTAACTTATAGCCGTTCAAACATTCAGATAACGTAACTACAAATGAGTTCTTAGCATACACAAGGTCTATAGATAGGAGAGGAGATGCTCACCGGAAGAGAGGGCTCGCGTCTCCCTGTTCATGATACCTATCTTGCATAGACTCATCAATGCCCTCGCGGATGCACAGGTCCTCCTTCTCATTGTTAAGAGCTCTATACTTCCACATCAGGATGGAGCTGCAAATGAGACTACCAGTCACAGACACGGCTTCTAAGCTTTCCCCTTGCGTTGGTGAGCAAGTACATACCTTAGGCTAAGGCAGCCTAGGATGGTGCCATGACCCTGATGGAATCGCGGTGGTCGGTAATATATGTATGAGGAGCAGATACTGCATCCCCACGTCACAACCATTTAGCTCAGAGGAGCGAGAGACGTACCCTCCAAGGTTGCCAATTCCAATGACCATAGCAAGAACAACGCCCCTCTTCATATCTCCTCCTGCGTTTCCCCCAGCCCAGGCTAACATAACAGGAATGCAGGGAAACACGCCAGTGGCGGCGATGATGGCGGCACCATAGCCAAGACCAGGTTTGCTCGTTACGTAGGCGATGATGTATCCAATCATGGAAACGGTAACTCCAAGCAGAATAAACGGACCCCGCGAGTTCATCTTGTCGGAGAGGATGCTGATGATGATCGTTGAAATGCAACCACACACATAAAGCGGGATTGACATGAGTTGGGCCGCTGCAGCCGTGTAGCCTAGGTTTTTTATGATAGTAGGTGTGAAGAGGGCAATAGCGTAGATAGGAACCAAAACACTGGACATATGACAAGATAAGTGTGCCATACCGATGACTACAATAATGACTTACCCAATATAATTAAGAGTATGCACGTAGGTCTTCCAATCGGCAAGAGCCTGCCAAACGAATTTTGCACTAAAGTAGGTTGCCTGGCCTTTCGAGTCTTCTCTCAGCGTCTGGACAACAAACCGTCGCTCGTCCTCTGTGAGGAACTTGGCGGTCTCCGGATACTGTAGCCAATGTTAGCCGGGAGCGCGTGGGTCACAAGAGTACGAACATCGTGCATGAAGATATATGCTACGAGTGCTATGACGATGGTCGCTGGTAGATGTCAGCATACTTGTAACAACAAGAAATGGTAACAACCTAAGCCTTCGATGAGGAACTACACAATGGAACGTCAGCATTAGATGGA
>WNFD01023772.1_pt1 | contig 10224 bp, 10 predicted proteins | sample 5400491 | NCBI WGS metagenome assembly WNFD01 (sample SAMN13153343, study PRJNA577476) | soil metagenome | isolation source: 120 cm saprolite under Douglas fir tree site 2 hole 2 replicate 2 | place: USA:California | collected 2015-04-18
CTTGAGTAGCAATTCCTCCTGCAGAGTACGTGGGAGGTTTCCCCAAAAAGCGCTGTACTGGATTCGCTCCAGTCCATAATCCAGGCACAAATCAGCAACTTTGCTGCGCGCCCGGTCGTCGGTGATGTCATAGATGAGCAGATAGCGCATGTCACTACCAACTGGCAATAAACGGCTCATAGTCTTCACGTTCACGGCGTACGAAGGTGGCGATATGGCGTGCCTGAGACTGGAGTATGACGGCGAGCCGCTGGCGCTTGCCTTCGTAGCGGTCAGTGGAATCCATGCGATTTTTGATGTGTTCAGCCAGGCGTTTGCGTGTTGGCTCGTCGAGGCGACCAGTTTCGTCGAGCGAGACGTCGAATTTGCGATTCACAAGGCCCAGGATGGTGCGATCAACAACGGCTTGACGGAACTCCTCTATCAGGTCCAGTTCGAGCGATGGTTTGCCTGGCCTGTCGGTGTGGATAAAGCCGCCATATGGGTCAAGCCCGGCCAGGATTAGAGCGCGTTCGACCCGAGCGTAGAGGATGCCATAGCCGTAGTTCAACGCGGCATTGAGGGGATCGGTGGCGCCTTGCGTTTGACGTCCAGGCCAATCGAGGTCGACCAGCAGGAGCCGCCGCACGCCGGTCCAGTAGCGTTCGGCTCCGCGTCCTTCCGCTGCCAGAAGTTGCAGCCTGATGTCATCGCATGTTTTCCCGGCAAGAGCCTCGGCTGCCAGGAGGGCATCACGAACTTCGCCGACGATGAGCTGCACTTCCTCGAAGCAAGCCGGATCGGTTTCACGCCGGTTCTTGACCATGGCCCGCAGAAGGTTGACCTGGTTTTCTAGTTTGCCACGGACGAAGGCGTGTGCCAGGATAGCGCCACGTTCGTCGGTGTAGGCTTCGAGCTGGGCACGGCGGGTCTGGATTGTTCCGATGAGGCCAGACGAGTACAGGGTGCCGTAAGAGCGGCCGCTGCCGCTCACGAAGTGGATAGGGATGCCGTTTTCACTACAGACGCGCACAACATCGCTGGTCACGGCTACACCATTGGAGGTGATGAGCACCTGTTCGAGCATGACAAGGGGAACCTCTTGCAGCTTTTCCTTGTCACGCATGACCCGCACGCGACCCTGGTGTTTGCAGACAAGCACGCCAGGCGTTTCGACAATGAGTTCCATTCTTTTAGTTTTCCCTTCTCGCGCATGACCCGCAGGCACCCCTGGTGTTTGCAGGCAAGCACGCCGCGCGTTTCGACAATGAGTTCCATTCTTTCCTTTCAGTACCCTCTAGACGGGTCGAGACGCCGCAACCGAGCTGGAGCGGGCAGCACGCAAGGCGCGCAAGCTCTTTCAGTCCCCTTCCCCACGGGTCAAACTGCCGTACCTCCCATTAGCTCATAGTGTATATACCATTCCCTTTCGTGGTATCCTTGCCGACCTGCAGGACCATGCCCCAGGCGAGCAGAGGCAGCAATGGCTGGAGATCGCCGACGAAGGTAATTGCTCCCATCAAGCCGCCAATAGGGGTAGATTTCCCCTGGCGACGAGAATAACTGTTGACATCAGTCCAGGCGGTTGTATCCTCCAGCACCTCCACGGTACTAGCTATTTCGATGAGCCTGTCGCGTTCGTCGCGTTCAAACACGCTGCCGCCATACTCGCGTGCCAGGAAGTCGTGCCGCTCCAACAAGCGCTCGACAAGTGGGCGCAGCAGCGAGCGCTTGACGAGTTTTTTCTGATCGGTCAGGCGTAAGGGTGTGAGAAACCGCAGCGTGAGCCGGTCAGGGGGCAGCCTTGCAGCGAACGCTTCGGCATCGGCCCAGGTGGTAGGCAGGTCTGGAACAGTGACGCGATTGCTGTCTGAGGATTGGACAAGTTTTGTTTCGCTGGAGAGAAGGTTACTTGCCTGGACCTCATCGACCGTGAAGCGGCCACGCCGCCAGTTATTTTCCTGCGTGCGACGTCCGATGCCTGATTGAGCCATTTTCTGCAGTGCCATCGCCACGTAGGGAAACAAGTCGAGACGACAGCCGAAGAGCGTCAGGCCAAACTCGAACGAGTCGCCCGGCTTGAAGGTGCGAACATGATCGACAGGCGGGCGGATTGCATAGGGACGAGGTACATCGCGACCCCGTGGAGCCTCATCGCGCAGTGGAGCGACAAGGCTGCTGACGGGACAGGCGTGCACGAGTGGGCAGCTCGCGCAAGTAAGTGCCTCCTTATTGACGCAGAAGCGACCCCAGAGAGCTTCGAAGAATGCTCCACGCAGCGCAGATCCGGCATGCTCGTTAAATGCCAACTGTTCCGAGACGGTAGCCCGGACGTGGAGGTGGTGAGCTACAAGCGACGATGATGATTTCACGGTTTAGCTCCTAGCAAGTATCAAGTCGAACGTTTCGTATCATCGAGTAAGGGATGTTACCTTCTCAATCGTAGTCAGGTTCAGCATCATCAAACGAGAGGCCAAGATCGTTATATTGGAGGCGTACCATCCACTTGTTTTGCTTGCCAGTCGGCTCTACGATTGGCAGCACCAGGCCTTTGTTTGCTAACTGCTGGTACTTTTTCCTGCTGATACCTACAAAATACTGGCTCGCTTGCAAAAAGTCGTTCATGTTGAGGCACTGGAGATACACTTGTTCAAAGCGCCTGGGCAAAACTTCAACGTTATCGAACATGGCGTCAAAATCTTTCTCCAGCTGAGCGTCGCTCTCAAATGGCCTCAAGTTCTTCAGCACCAGTTGCGCACTCTGCGATATACGCTGGTACTCTTCATTCCATTGTTGCCGAATCTCCTGATCATTGTAGATGCGGTCAAGCCAGTCATTGATCTGCGATTCCTCTATTTCATCCCCATCATGGTCTTCAAGCTCCGCAAGCGTCCTACGGACGAGACGTTCATTATATACATACTGACCGTCATCTGGCTGCCTAAAAACGTAGACCGGGCAGATGTGTTTGGTACAGGCTCGATTGACGCGGCCGAAGCGCTGAAGCAGTGCCTCCAATGGAGCAGGGTCTGTGTAGATGGTATCTAAATCGATATTGAGGCTGACTTCGACAACCTGCGTTGCAACCAGAACAAAGGGCTGGCTCTGTACTCCAATTGAACTGCGCTTGAGTACCTCCTGTTCACGTGCAATACGGTCTTTAAGAATATAGCGACTGTGAATCAAGAGGACTTGTTCTGAAGAAAGGCCTGCATTGAGAAGCTCTTGACGTACAGCCTGGGCGCGACGGACTGTATTTACGCACGCAAGTACTGATTTCCCTGCTTGCACGTCTGCAACAATCCGACCAATACCATCCTCCAAAAGCCCGCCATGTAATAGATGCAAGCGATGGCGGCGAAATTTCTGGAACACGGATTGATCAGCAAGGAGGATATCAGCCGGTTCGAAATCAAGCGCTTTGACGAGCTTACTGCGAATAATATCTGGAAAAGTGGCAGACATTACGAAGAAACGGGCATCGTAGTTGATCCGCAGGTACTCTATCATAGCAAGTATCAATGCCAGGCGGCCTGGTTCATAGGCGTGGATTTCATCGAAGATGAATGCAGCCTGCGCATAATCTGTAAGCATGCCCTCGAATCCACGCAGTTGAAATGCGGCCTTCAGCATCTGGTAGGGGCTGAAGACTTTTACTGGACGAGCGTGAAGGGAATTGATGTTTTTCTCCCAGGAGACTAGCGCAGAAGTCGAAGCAGGTAAAGATTCCTGGTCAATAAGGCGCGCGTAAAGAGCCTGAACGGCGCGGCCATGCTGCAGCCCTACGGCTTCTGTTCCGAACCCCTTCTGCTTATCTCTTAACCGATCATACATGGCGTTCATGCTGGCTTGATACGGCAAAGCATAGAAGAGACGTGGAACAGCTACACTTCCATCCCCTAGTGCCCAATAAAGGGCGGCCTCAGTCTTACCACTTCCGGTGGGAGAGATAAGCAAAGTGGAGCGCTTCGACCCATTCGCACTTGCCTCCTGATGAGGATATTGATGCTGTCCAGGCTTAAGGATACGCCTCGCAAGGGACTGCCAGCTCTCCTGTATCGGGTCTGGTAACGTTTTCAGATGGGCTGAGGCCATATGGTCTGCTGTGGTTGTCAGGCCGCGCAGAAGGATGGGAAAGATCACTTGATATCCAGCCAAGGGGGTATTTCGCAGTTTGTCTACCCAGCGTTCATAGCGCCGGAGCCAGTATTGTACTCGTTCCACCCCTTGATTTTCTACCAGGGAGACGGCTTGATCGTATAGCATCAGCGGTAGCGGTTTCACACCCGCGGAAGTTAAAGACAGGGTTTCGATCCAATTGGCCGCGCAGGTATCGATCCAGTGCCAAAGGAGACCTACAGTTGATATGTCTAATTCAGCCAATAGTAATTCAATGACGCTGGGATCGATACGAGGGTACTTTCTCTGAATTTCTGAGGCGTCACGGTGATGCGATGCAATTGCAGCCACAATAGCATATTGTTCGTTCTCAGTGAGCGCAGGAGCTATCCAATCGAAGAACGCAAGCGATAGTACCTCGTGGCGATGGGGCCAGGGTTCTCCGCAATCCTCGGGCTACCTTGCCGAAATCGTGGAGAAGGCATGTCCAGAACAGACAATGCCACAACTCTGGCATGTGTGCAAGGTCAGAGAGAGTCGGACGAAGGCAGTGAAGTGCGGCCAGTTTCTCCAGCACGTCCCAGGTATGCTGAGCCAGCGTTTCCCCGCCCCGGTCAGCGCTTTTAGCAAGCATATGATTGAGGTTATCAGGCCAGAGCGAGGGTTTCATCGTCCTCTCCTATGAAGGTATGAAAAACAAGCCCAAGGGTCATGCCTCTAATCTGGGGCATTGTCGGATCGGTCAAGTAGCTGGTGTGCTCTGCATCAAAATGAACAAGATCGCTATAGCTCACCTGGCGCTGCAAGATCAGGTAACGAGCAAAATGCGGTTGGCGATTGCGTTCGTAGTCGATCCAGCGAGGCATCAAGGTTACGATGCCGACCGATGTGCGAGTAGCCATTCTATAAGGGAGAATAGTATGCTCAAAGTACACCTGGTCGTTGGATACAAGATCAACGATGTCGATGCTCATGTACGTGGCCAGGTCTTGAGATCGACCAAGAATGACAGGATATCGCGGACTACGAAATGCGCTTTCCCACTCTGTTCGATTCAGATAGAGCACAAGTCGAGGGTGAAACAACACCGTACGTCTGAACGGGTTTACGTTACCCTCAAGAACCTTCGGATGCTGCGACCCCTGCGACTGCAACCTGCCGGTCGATGCAGAGAGGACGTGAATATGCTCCAGATCTTCAACACTCTCCTGGGCCGTAAAGTGATAGGCGAAGGCAAGGCCTTCAGGGTCTATCCATTCGCCAAGAGCGCTACAGATATGACCGTAGATTGTGGCAGGTGGAGGCATGGGAAAGCTAGGCTGCACACCCATCATAAAATGTGGGTAGCGAAAGGAAGTAGTAATGCCCTCCAAAACAACCTTGAGAACCCGCATATTGGCCTCCTATGCCAACCACGAGGCGACTTGCTCTGATTCCTTGAAAGCCAGCATGAGCTCCTCGAAGGCTTGCCGGGGATGATAGAGCTGTAGAGGCTGGGAGGAAATTGCACTATACTCCCGGATAAATGATTCCAGTTTGGCTCGTTCCTCGTCAAGATAGCCACGAGTCCAACCGACATAGATTGGCGAGAGAATCTGATCGGCATTCACCGTAAGGATCTCCTGCAACGCAGACCGATTGATCTCAGGAAGTCCCTGGCGGTTCGCGCCAACCACATAATTGAAGATGTGGTTACCGCCTTTTGTGACTGCGAAAATGGTGAGAACGGGGGAGACATCAGTGTAATGGAGCGCTTGCTTGGCTCCTCCTTCGAGCAGGGCCAGGCCTTCAAAAAGTGCCCTGATACGCTCCAGGCGCATGTGAACAGGTAAGCGATAGGATTTTTCTGTGTCCAGAGGTTCGATGCCTGCAGTTTCTTTTGCCTGATTGATGCGAACATCATCCAGATTGCGGAAACCTGTTTTATTGCGATAGGAAAAGGTTCCACAGGCGGACAAATTCAGTGAGACGAGACCCTTGAGAGTAGTACGATAAAATTGATGTTCAAAAGGCACTGGATTGCCTTCCTGGCGAGACATAGTGCCGAAATCGTTTGTTGGTGTGACAGGAGCGATCGAAACCAGCGTACTGACACGAAACGGAGCGACACGGGTAATCGTATCGGTTGTTTCCGTTTCCCCTGAGCGAGATGTATCAGCTTCCCGTTTTGCTTTCGCCGACTCTTTTTTGGAAGGGGCGCGCATGTATCCGAACAGATCATCATCCCAGTAGAGTAGAGGGTTAGCGTCGGTATAGGCAATTTTCTCTTCACGATAGATGGGAGCAGCTTTCCAGGCATGGACGCGCTCTTGCAGTGTGGAACGAAGCCAATAACGAAACGACTGTGCAGAGACGTAAGGGAAACTGCCTTCCCTGGTCTTAATCACTTTTACTCCTGCAGTATTGTCCTCGCGCTCACCGGGAATGGCACCCAGATTATTTAAGGCCGAGGCTGGAGCATCGATAAGAAACATGCCAGTGACAAAAGCCATATTTTCCTCCTTGTTGCAAAAAACTCGCTAAGCACAACACCAGATCAAAGTGAAAATGGATCACGCTATGGAACTACTTGCTCTACCTCTGGCTCCAGCTGTTCCTCAGGAATGGCATCACGATTCTGCGGCAACCATGTGTGTTGCAGTTGATCAATCATGCGCATGAGAACGAGGTCGCGGGCCAGTCTCCAATCTGGCCGCATCACCTCGTAACCCTCTTCAAATACATCGATGTAGGTGTCCATGTCGAAGAGGGAAGGATAACCATTCCTGATATGCACGATATTGGCCTTGATGAGCAGCGCGCGGAAGTAAGAAGGATTATTTTCTGTGAAGAAAGAGCGGAAGAAGCGTTTTCCCCCTTCTTTTTCAACATACAAGGCCAGCCCGTCTCCAAGAGCGCGGATGCGTTCGATACGTGTTTTGTCCATATGAATCACCTCCTTGAGGAAAAGTTCAACAAGTGACCAGGAGACCAGGTCGAGTTCACTGTGTAGTGAGTATTGACGTCGTGGATCTTCGTCATTGTTGCTACGACGCGGAATGCGTAAAAAATACGTGCGGATGAAGCGTGGCGCATCATCTGGAAGATTTAAGAGATCTTCATACAAATAGTTCCGCCACGGCTCATATGCTGATTCAGCTTCTCCTTTCTTTCCCTTTTTAACCTGCTCTAGCTGCCAACTGCGTTGCACCAGGCGATGCCAAGCACGCTCGTAGGTTGCTGTGATCACCAGTTGGAGAAAACGTACGATTTCCATTGGCAGATGGTAGATTGCCAGATCAAGGTCCTTGCCATTGTTAAAATTGTAGGCAGAGACGGAAGCTGGTTGCCGATCTTCCTCGGCACCGCTCCGCTCGCGTTCTGCCTCGACAAGTATTTCGACAAGGAGTGTTTTGAGCGAACGCTGCGCCCTGGGAAGCTTCTCTTCACCGGCGGCTTGCGCACGCACAACAGCACGGATATTTTGATTGAGCAGCTTCCGGGTTATGTTGTATGTCAGCTCTTCATTGTCAGAGTGGATCGCCAACAGACCGAGTCCACACTTCGCGCATCCAAGAGGAAAGAATTGAAGAGCTAACAGGGCTAGTCCAGAGATAGGAAGTCCAGCATCTCCATTCGTAAAGAAATTGATCGCATCATCACCTTGAAGCAGCGGTATCTGGGCACGTCCGGCGCGGCTTGATGGCAATTTACCGGAGAGTGTGGTCGCTATTGCCGAAAGGCCGGTAAACACACAGAGTTCATCTTGCGATATAGCTGCAGCCTGCCATTGGCGTAGATGCCGATGAGCCCAATCTGTACGCGTCGCTCGACGCTTGGTTCGCTCCTCTTCTGAGAGACCTGGTTTGTCGGGGTTAAAAGCATCCTGAATGAACCAGCCATTACTCGTAAAAGCCATGGTAAGATAGCCTCGCAAAGGGGCTCGCACATAGTTCTGCTCAATATACTTTACAACCTCTTCCAAATCATCGGGCGTTACCTCTTCAGGATGCTGTTTCTGGACGAAGGCTGTGATGGCTGCAACGCCTACGTCAATAAAAGGGTGACCCGTATAATTAAGCATTTCAACACCTCACTGCATGACTCCGTACACTCTTGCCATTTGCTGTACTTCCTCGATTATTTCCTGCCGAAATTCTGGAGGAGAGAGAACTTCAACCGCTGCGCCCCAGCCACGAATCCAGGGTTTGATTTCCTGCGTACCGCCGACTCTGACGGTGAAGAGACAGGAACCATCAGGCAGGTCCTCGACGCGCTGGCTATGATGCCAGGTGCTTTCCTTCACGCGCCGGACGACAGAAGGCGCAAACCGCAGTGTCACTTCGATCTCGCCCTCATCACGCCAGATCACACCCCAGGCAGATGCTAACAGCCGCTGCGGGTCGAAGCTCTCTGGGATGGTGAAGGGTTCATCGGTTAAATGAGTTTCATAAATGCGCTCGACCTTGAGTGTGCGTATTGCATCACGCAGGTCGTCGTAGCCAATGACGTAACAGGCATAACCGATGCCAGAGGGTTCAATGAAGTAAGGCGCAAAGGTACGCTCAGTAGTTTCGTCCTTGGTATAGGAGCGATAGCGCAGACGCACTTTTTTCCCTTCTGCCCAGCCTTGTGTCAGGATCTCCAATGCCTCCACATACTCCCTGCGTGTGTGCCTTGAACGTACTGCCGTTGCAGCCTGCTCGATGTGTCGTGCGATGAGCGGCGATTTCGCTTGAAGGGCATCGGCCAGTTTCTCTAAAGCTCCGACTACATGCGGATTGTGCTCATCACTGTGGCGAGAGAGCAAGCGCACGGCCAAATAGATCGCCAGTAGTTCGTTCATCGAGAGCTTCACATTGTGCAGCGACCGACGGTGGTCGAGGATATAGCGCCTCCCCTGTTTGATGAGCCCTGTCCCCATTGTCTCAAGAAGGGACAAATCGCGACGGATGGTGCCTGGATCGACGCCAAACTCATGTGCGAGCTCACCGGTCGTCCATCCCTTGAGGTGCTGAACCAGTTTACGTTCAATCTGCCCTATGCGTTCCAGACGATCTTCTGGTGCTCTCATCCTTTACCTCCATTCATCGCTATGGGCAATGTAACATAGAAACCGTGCAAGTTACGCAGCTTTTGGCAGAGATTTTGTGGAAGTGAGAGAAATCCTACAATAAGGAACAGCGTTTACCTGACGCTGTTACACGAAATAGGCAGTCCTTTATGATTGTCTAACCAGGGAAGAGAAGGGTTCCTATGGATGGAAGAAGGACACCAACATGTTGATGTTGATGAATGCTCACGTCTGGTCCTCTCGTATCAACCGAGTGGGTACAAGAAAACTTCCTGGATGGGAAACAGGATTGGACCGCCATACCAACCTCCTCACGAGTAGCTGAGTTTCCGCAATCATAGCAGAGGAGATGAATTCATGTCAATCTATGCTACTGCGTGCGTTTTTGGTGGGGGAAGCGGTTCTCCGTCTTGTATGGCACTGTTTACAAGCAGTTCAAGGACCTCTTGTCCATGCTGGACTGCCTCGCCGTAGGTACCGCCATGTGTTGCTGGCATGATGACATGATCAGCCCATTCTGGCAGGGTCACCAGATACGCCTGGTCCTCTTCTGACCACTCAATGAGCATAGAATAATGAAGATAACGTTCATTCATGATTCAGCGCTCCGTCTAGCCTCTGCAATCTCTCGTAGCAGGTTACGCACAGCTTTTTCCTGATACGGCACCTGGCACCTGCTCAAAGCAGGTGCCAGGGGTTTAGCTATAACATCGTAAACGGCGCTATGCTCGAATATCGTCGAGCATGGCGAGATTGATGAACAGGTCGCAACTCTGGCGCAGGGTAGCAGACATGGCTTCGTCGAAAGCCGCCACCTCGACACGCACCCCGTGATCGGAGCAGTAGTCGAGCATTGGCATAAAGTCACTGTCGCCGCTGACAAGCACAATAGAGTCAACGGCTCTCCCTTCGACGAGGCGAACGACATCCATACACAGGTCCAGGTCCAGGTCGGCTTTTTTTGCTCCACTGGAAAAGGTCTTGTAATTCTTGGTGGTAATGCGATAACCAAGACCCTTCACGGCCTGCAAGAACATCTGCTCCTCGCCCGATTGTGGGCTGGTAGGGCAGTA
>WNFD01011983.1_pt1 | contig 10222 bp, 13 predicted proteins | sample 5400491 | NCBI WGS metagenome assembly WNFD01 (sample SAMN13153343, study PRJNA577476) | soil metagenome | isolation source: 120 cm saprolite under Douglas fir tree site 2 hole 2 replicate 2 | place: USA:California | collected 2015-04-18
ACATCGAGGCGAAGTTGAGCGCGACCGGGCAAGTGGTCAACCCAGGCACACCGGCCGAATTCGCAACGGCGCTCGATGATCAGCGGGCAACTGTGAAACTGATCGGCGACACCCTCGGTATCAAGCCGGCTTCGCAGTGAAGCTATAGGCCTATCCCTCGATCAGCCGCACGATCGCGTCCGTCGCCCGGCGAACGTGGGGAATCGCAATAAATGCGAGCACCGCAGCGACCGGCCAGCCGGTGAAGAAGGCCTTGAGCCATCGCGGCACAAAGTCGGCGCGAAATCCGATGTTTGTGAAGGTGACGACTCCGCTCACAACGAAGACGATGAGTGCGCTGATGATGACCGGAAAAATAAACCTGGCCTTGCCTTCCATTGTATCCCCCGAACGTATGAGCCCGGACTTGGGAGCCCGGTTTTCGCACCGTCTCATGCGCCAATAAGCGCCCCGCGCGATGTGTAACGAAAGGACTGGGCGGTTCAAGGGCAAAGCTGATTTGGCAAGGAATCCTTATCCTTAACGGAATTGCCGCCAACGGGCGTTGAAGCCTCGTTAAAGAAACTCCTCGCATTTTCGTGGGTATGAAGGGTGGAGTGGGTTTCTATCTCGTCGGCACTGGCGTGCTGCTGGCGCTCGCCGGTTGCGGGCGTGGCTTCATGTCGGGCGAACGGGCGCCGTGGCGGCACGAGGCCGAAGTGGCATGCATGAAATCGGGCGCCGTCAAAATTGGCGTGGGCGTCGTTCAAGCCGAGCCGATCGAGGGCCCGGGAATGTGCGGCGCCGATTTTCCGCTCAAGGTTTCGGCATTGGGTGAGAGCAGTCCTCTCGTTGGCTATGCGGACGAATTGCGGCCACCCGCATCAATTCCGACGACGTCCTCGCAGATGCCGCGCTGGCCCATCAACGAGCCGCGATATGCGCCGCCGGCAGATGTCGCCCCGGTGCCAGTCGAGACGATGCCGCCACGCTCGCAGCAGGCACCGCATTTGCGCTGGGTGCCCGGCCCATCTCCCGCCGAAAGACCAAGCTCAATTGCGCCGGCCGGCCAGCCGATCTCGTTAAGTGCACCGGGTGTGGAACCTGGTGTCACGCCGAGCGCGGCTCCGCTCCCAGACGATATTCCGAACGACGCGGTGCTCCCGCGCCGGCAGGCGCCTGCGGCCTATCCGCAACGCGTTTATGAGACGCCACCGTTGTACCAACAGCCGACGCGCACGCCGCCCCTCTTGGGACCTGCACGGACGCCTCAGATGACCGGCCCGATCGCACCCGCGACGCTCACGCCCACGGCGACACTGGCCTGTCCAATCGTTTCCGCGCTCGATCGCTGGGTCAGTGACAGTGTGCAACCGGCGGCGGTGAGGTGGTTTGGCGCACCGGTCACCGAGATCAAGCAAATCTCGTCCTATTCCTGCCGCGGCATGGTCGGCTCCGGCGGTTCAGGCGTTTCCGAGCATGCCTTCGGCAATGCAATTGACGTCGCCGCCTTTACGCTCGCCGATGGGCGACAGATCACGGTGCAGGAGGGCTGGCACGGCACACCGGAAGAGCAGGGCTTCCTGCACGACGTTCATCTGGCCGCTTGCAACAATTTCACGACGGTGCTGGCGCCCGGCTATAACGCGGCGCACTACAATCACATTCATGTTGATCTGATGCGGCGTTCAAGTGGCGATCGTCCCTGCCGGCCGGAGGCGATCTCCGGGGAAGTTGCCGCGGCAAACGCGCGTGCGATCTATGCCGGTAGACAGCGCGGTCCCGCCTATACCGGATCAGTGCTGCGGTCGGTTTTTCGTAAAAACGACAAGGCACCGATTGCTGTCCCCGGAGAGGACGGCGATACCGATTTTGAACATAGATCGACTAAGCCAGCACTAACAACCGATCAAACCGCAGCGTCGATCAGCATCGCGCCGAACAAGATCAGCCCGGCGTCCCTGTTCGACTTGAACAGCCCAAGGCAGTGCGCGGGATCGTCAATGTCGAGCCGCGTCACTTGCCAGGCCAAATGCGCGGCAAAAGCAATCAAGCCAAGCGTAAAGATCAGCCGGCCGCCTGCCATCAGCCCCGCGGCTGCGATGAGCACGACCGCACAAGCATAGAAGCTCGCCAGCATCGGAGCTGTGCGCTCGCCGAACAATAACGCTGTCGATTTGATCCCGATTAGAAGATCGTCTTCGCGGTCCTGGTGGGCGTAGATCGTATCGTAACCGATCACCCAACAAATCGAGCCGGCGTAAAGTACGAGTGCCGGAAGGTCGAGACGCCCGAAGGCGGCTGGCCAACCCATCAACGCCCCCCAGGAGAAAGCAAGGCCGAGAAAAATCTGCGGCCAATAGGTGATGCGCTTCATAAAAGGATAAACGACGACCACCAACAGGGAGGCGAGACCGGTCACGACCGTGAAACGGTTGAACTGGATGAGGACGAGAAGGCCAACGAGTGCCTGCGCCAGCATGAAAGCGGTGGCCTGCGCGATCGTAACTTGTTTCGACGGAATTGGCCGTGAACGCGTCCGGTCCACGAGGCCATCGAGGTTGCGGTCGACCAGATCGTTCCAGGTGCAGCCGGCGCCGCGCATCGCAAAAGCGCCAATGAAAAACAGGACGATGTGCCAGAGGCTCGGAAAGCGCCCCTCATGCATTCCGGCGAGGCCTACCGACCACCAGCATGGCATGAGCAAAAGCCACGAACCAATCGGCCGGTCGAGACGCGCAAGCCGCAGGTAAGGACGACTGAACGGCGGCGCGAAACCGTCGACCCAATTTCCGGTCGCATCGGAGACGCGTCCGGAGCTTTCGCTCATTTTCCGAGGGGACTGCCGGTCAGAGTGTCGAAGGTACCACGGCCGGTCTTGATGTTATTGGAGTCTGGTACGGGACCGGTGAGTGCATCGCTCAGGCTGGGACCTTGCTGCTGGACCGGCGAGGCGGCCGCCTGGCAGATTCTGGTGCGCACCTCGGACATTTTGGAAACGCTTTGCTTCAGGTTGACGGCGACCTGCGGAGGGATGCCGCACCATACCGAATTGTCGGTAGCGTATTTGAGCATCTTCGATTGAGCAGCGACGAACACACCGAACAATTGGCAGGCCTCTTTTGGCGTGGCTTTGCGCTCGTTGGCGGCCTTGATTGCCATGCCTTTCTTTTCTGCATCGTCACGCAGTTTGAAGAATTCCTGGACGCAAGGTGGCACTTGCTGTTCCTGCGGCGGCGCAGCCGGCGCTGGCTGAAATTGCGCGCTGGCCGTCCCGGCGCCCAGCGGAATCATGCACACGGCGAATAATGCCCGGCGCAAGCTCATGGACTGACGTCTCCCTTCGCCCGTGCATTATATCAGTCGGACGGTTCTGGGGTGGCTTATAACAGCCCGATTGCGTCGGGAAGGCGGCAAGGGGAGGTGGGTCAAAAGGCCTCGCGAAGCCTCGCCAGACCGCGTAAATCGGTGCTTGGCGCCGCCTGTGCCACGGTTAATCCATGCCGCATTACGACTTTCGCACCCCCCGCCTCTATGTCGATGCGCCGTTGACCGGTGGTGGCGAAGTCTTGCTCGACCGGGACCAGGCAAACTACCTGCTGAATGTGCTCCGGCTGAAACGCGGCGATAGGGTCCTGCTGTTCAATGGCCGCGACGGCGAGTGGGAAGCCAGTCTTGCATCCGCCGCGAAACGAGCGGTCGTCGCCGCGATAAGCGTTCGTGCGCGCGCCCAACCGCCAGGCCCCGATCTGCATTTTCTGTTCGCGCCGCTCAAGCATGCGCGGCTCGATTACCTCGTGCAAAAAGCGGTGGAGATGGGCGTCTCGCTCCTCCAGCCGGTGATCACGCGGCACACCCAGGTCGCGCGCGTCAATCTGGACCGAATGCGCGCCAATGCCATCGAGGCCGCCCAGCAGTGCGGAGTTTTGACAGTTCCGGACGTGGCGGAGCCAATACCATTCAGCCGTATTGCGGACGATGCGGACCGCCTCTTGATATTTTGCGATGAAGATGCCGACGTGAGGGACCCGGTTGCATCGCTGATCGGAGTCCGGAGTAGTCCGGCTCAGCCGCTTGCCGTTTTGATCGGCCCAGAAGGCGGCTTTGCCGAAGAGGAGCGGTTGGCCCTGCACAAGCTGACAAAGGTTGTTCGAATTGCGCTTGGCCCTCGCATCCTTCGCGCGGACACCGCCGCCGTGGCGGCGCTCACACTGGTCCAGTCTGTTCTGGGGGACTGGCGAGGTTCGGACTGAGCGCCCGACCGGCACCGCCATAGCTTCGGCAGTGTTGACGACGGCGTGCCAAACTTGTGTATCAATCCGGGTGTGCCGGGCAAAACCTGTGCTAAACTCGCCAATAGTTCGGGGAGCTCACTTATGACGGCTGGGTCTTATCGTCTTCGAAATTTCGCGATTGCCGCCCTGATTGCAATCGGCGCAGCCACGCCTGCCGCCGCAGCAAGCTGGGTGGAAAAGGGCATTTACCTGATCGGCCCGCGCTATGACGGTGTCCTGCCGCCGTGCGAGGCCGCCCTCGATACCATCGCCTCGCGGTTTGCTCAGAAGGAAGGCCGCTTCTGGAATTCCGACCTGCAGATCGTAGGCTTCGACCGGGTTCGCGAAATCGCATTCCGGCCTTGGGCGCCGCAGACCATCCCGCGCCGTTTTTGCACCGCCGTGGCCAATGTCAGTGATGGACGCCAGCACACCGTCAACTACTCGATCGGCGAAGACGCCGGGATGATCGGGATGACCTGGGGGGTGGAATGGTGCGTGGTCGGGCTCGACCGCAACTGGGCCTATAACCCCGCCTGCAAAATGGCGCGGCCGTAGGCAAACGCTTGCCGATTGATCACCATTTATTCTAATTTGTTCTTGAATTGTTCTAGTTATTGCGGTATCGCTCATAGGGAACCGTTGCGCCGGATCAATTTCCGATTTGTTCTCGTGTTCACGTGAGGGCGTCCATGAGCCGTCATTGCATTCACCGGTTGGCGCATATTGCCGCCGTGGCTTTCAGCTTCACCTTTGTTTTCGCCATCGTCGCACTCGCTCAAGACCGTCGTCAGGGTGAACCGGGCCAATTCGATTTCTATGTTTTGGCGCTGTCTTGGTCGCCGTCTTATTGCGAGGCCGCGCAGGACCGCGCTCCCAACCGGTCCCCAGACCAGCAGTGTTCCGGCCGGCCTTTTGCGTTCGTGGTGCACGGGCTCTGGCCGCAATACGAGCGGGGTTTCCCGTCCTACTGTCAGGTGCCGGCTCCGAGGCTTGATCGCGGCGTCGTCGGAAGCATGCTTGATCTGATGCCGAGCCCACGTCTGATCTTCCATGAATGGGATCAGCACGGGAGTTGTTCCGGTCTGTCACCGCATGGCTACTTCGAAACCGTACGCAAGGCTCGGGCACTGGTGAAGATTCCGTCAGATTATCTGGACCTCGATAAACCGATCATCGTGACGCCAGGCGAGGTGGCCGAGGCTTTTGCAAAAGCCAATCCGGGGCTTTCGCGCACGGGGATGGCCGTTTCCTGCGACAGGAAGCGGCTCACAGAAGTGCGGGTGTGCCTCAGCAAGGATTTTTCATTCCGCGATTGTCCTGAAATTGCAGGCCGTGCCTGCCGTCAGGATAGCATCGCGATGCCTGCCGTACGTGGCGGATGAGCGCGCCGAAGATTCCTGTACGCAGCTTGTGGCATAAGCTCGGCTAGTCGGCCGTGACCGGCCGTCGTGCGGGAGCTGACAAGTCCGACAGTGAACTACCACCACGAATTCCACGCCGGTAATTTCGCCGATGTGTTCAAGCACGCGGTGCTTTGCCGCATCCTGCATCATTTGCGGGCCAAGCCGGCTGCATTCCGTGTGATCGACACGCATGCCGGTGCCGGCCTGTACGATCTGACCAGCGACGAAGCGACCCGCGGAGGCGAATGGCACGCCGGCATCGAGAAGCTTCTCACGGCGCAACTGCCCGAAACCGTCGCAACGTTGCTTGCCCCTTACCTCGACGTGATCGGCGCGCTCAATGAACGAGGACGGCTCCGCGTTTATCCCGGCTCTCCGGCACTCGCACGCGCATGGCTTCGCCCGCAGGACCGCCTGACGGCCTGCGAGCTTGAGCCCGCGACTGCGGCTGCATTAACGCGCAATTTGCGCGGCGATATTCGTATCAAGACGCTGACAATCGACGGCTGGACGGCGCTAAACGCTTATGTGCCGCCGAAAGAACGTCGCGGCCTGGTGCTGGTCGACCCGCCGTTCGAGGCGGACAATGAATTCTCACGCCTCGCCAACGGTTTTGCGGCCGCACACAGGAAATGGGCGACCGGCATATACGCCCTCTGGTATCCCATCAAAGGGCGCGTCGAAGCTGATGCCCTTGCCAAGCGGCTTCGTCGGCTGGCGCCCGCCAAGGCCCTCCGGGTTGAGATCTTGATAGCGCCTCTCGGCGACCCAAACCGGCTCAACGGCGCCGGAATGATCGTGATCAACCCACCTTGGCCCTTGGAAAGCGAGCTTAAGGCCCTCCTGCCAGTCCTTGCTGACGTCCTCGCGCACCAGGGTAAGGGCGGATTCCGCCTCGACTGGCTCGCCGGGGATGGAGCGCCCGGCTCTCAATGATCGTTGGGCCTCTTTCCACAGACCCGCAGTTGGTGTGTAGTTCGACGCTGGCAGTGACGTTCCGCCTCCTGTGGGGGCCGGCGGAGTTGACTGAGGCCTGTTCGGCCGACGCTTTCCCCGATTGTGAATGTCCAGCCGAGCTGTCGCGCGTGGGGCCGGCAGCGGAGCAGTGGGGGAGAGGAGTTTTCCCGATGGCGCAAACGGGTGTCGTGAAATTCTTCAATGGCGAACGTGGCTATGGCTTCATTAAACCGGATGACGGCGGACGTGATGTGTTCGTTCACATCACCGCAGTCGAACAAGCCGGACTGAAGGGCTTGAATGAGGGGCAGCGTATAAGCTTCGACGTTGAACCGGACAAAAAGGGCAAAGGTCCAAAAGCCGTTAATCTGGTTGTCACCGGATAAGTATTCCGCGCAATGATCGGTGCTCGGCAAATCGGAGCGCTGATTTGCGATGGCACCGAAGACAAAAGCCCCGGAGTTTTACTCCGGGGCTTTTCTTGTTGTGTAACCCTCAGAAGCGATAGTTCAAACCGGCGCGCACAATGTTGGTCGTGAACTTTGAATCGGAACCGAGGACCGATCCGCCGCGGCCGAGATCGACATAGAGATATTCGACCTTGGCAGTCCAGGGTCCAGCGATCGCCGCTTCGAGGCCGGCGCCCGCCGTCCAACCGGCTTTGGTGTCGTTCGCGTTGCCGATTCCGGCAATCGATGTCTTGATCTCGCCGACCGCGAGGCCGCCGGTTACGTAAGGCATGAATCGATCGAAGGCATAACCGAGGCGGCCGCGTGCGGTGCCGAGCCAATCGTTGCGCGTTTCGCAACTCGTGATGATGGCCGTGCCGCAAACTGAGCTGCCGCGGATATTGCTCCAGTCGATATCGCCCTCGACGCCGAATACGACCTGGTTCATTTGCCAGTTGTAGCCGACGGTGCCGCCGACGAGACCGCCGGACGTATTGAACGAACCCGACGCAAATGGATCCGAGAAATTGGAACGGCCCCAGCCGCCGCCGCCGTTGATACCGACGTAGAAGCCGGTCCAGTTGTACGGAGCATTGTAGGCCGGAGCTTTCATCGGCATGGCCTGGCGCCGCGCAATGTCAGCGGCGTTCGCCGCTCCCATCATCGTTACAGTAGCGAACGCAACGACGCCCGCCGAAATCAAACGCTTCATTTCTAAAACCTCCGTCACACTACCCACCCACCCCTTCAGTAGTGCCGGATAACTATTCAGAATTGCTTTCACGTCTAGTGCGGAAAAGGCACACTCGAAAACTACCTGCCGATGCGTCGTCTCACTTCAACCGATGAATTGACACTTTGTTGCCGCGATTATTTTTGATCTCAACAGCTGTTGTGAAAAAACATTTGAGAGACTGAGCGGCGAGAAATAACGACGTACAAAAGTATAAAGCCCGCGCGCGCCGCAGTTCAAAAAATTAAAAAACCCCGGAGTTTAGTTTCCGGGGTTTCAAGTGACGTGCGTTTTAGCGCGATCAGAAGTGATAGTTTACGCCGAGGCGCAGATAATTCGCCTGCAATCCGTTATCGACTCCGGTGAGCGAAAAGGAGCGGTTGCCAAGATCCATATAGAGGTACTCGACCTTCGCCGACCAGTTTGGCGCGAAGCCGAATTCCAGGCCCGCGCCACCGGCCCAACCGACGAGGGTCTTGCTCTCGTCGAGGCCGCCGAACTGTGCTTTGAGGTCGCCATAAGCCAGGCCGAAGGTGCCATACAGCAGCATGTTGTTGATCGCGAAACCGGCGCGACCGCGCAGTGTGCCAAACCATGGATTGGAGAATTTGTAAGGGGCGAACGTGTCGTCTGCTGCGCTGCCTTGGAAATCGGTTTCGGCGCCGAACACGACCTGCCCAACTTGCCAATTATATCCGATTTGTGCACCGCCCGCGATGCCGCTTGGGTCTATGTTGCTATTGGTGACCTTGCCCCATTCGTAACCCAGGTTGAGGCCGGCGTAGAAGCCGGTCCAGTTGTAGATGCTGGCCGGCGGCGGTGCGTAGTACGGCGCGGGACCACGCGGGAGATCGGCGGCGCCTGCCGAACCTGCGGCGGCAATCGCGCTTGCCACAGTCATCGCGAGGATTGTCTTTTTCATCTTACCCTCCACATAACTCCCGCTTCCTGCGCGGTATGGACGCGCAAAACATGGAGCGGACGCGCCGGTGCACCGGCGGAAGTTCGACATTTTCGTGGAAGATTTATCGGGCCTTTTAAGTTAAACGGTTATGAACCACTAATCATTGGTGGCCGGTATCCCTAAAGAACTCTTATTTTTAGATGCTTTCCTGGGATTCTGTTTACCATGCAAGTTGAGGCCGCATTTACTATAACGTTGAGGCGGCTCGCCGCCCGCGCCTCAGCAGTACGAAGCGCTGGCAAGTTTGCAATCAAGACAGGCTGCACGGATGGCAGGGGATGGCGGACGCTACTACAAAAAATACACCGCGTTTGGCGCTGATCACCGGCGCAGCTCGCCGGATCGGAGCGACAATCGCGCTTACATTGGCGCGCGCCGGCTACGCAGTCGTGCTGCACGCCAACCACTCGCGTGAAGACGCCGAGAGGCTTGCCGCTACAATCATGGGTTCGGGCGGGCGAGCCTGCGTAGTGCTCGCCGATCTCGCCGACCACGAGGCGGTGCGGGGGCTTATTCCTTCAGCGGCGGCGTTCGGCCAACTGTCGCTTCTGGTGAATAACGCCGGCGAGTTCGAGCCAGACGACATCGAAACTCTCTCGCACGCTCGCTTCCAGCGCGCTGTGGCGGTCAACCTGGCGGCACCGCTATTTCTCTCGCAGGCTTTCGCCGCGCAGGCGCCGGCAGGCGTCGATGCCTCAATCGTCAATATAGTCGACCAGCGCGTTCTCAAGCCGAACCCGCGGTTTTTCTCTTATACCCTGAGCAAAAGCGCCCTCCACACCGCCACCGTTACGCTGGCTCAGGCATTGGCTCCGAAACTTCGGGTTAATGCAGTGGCGCCTGGCCCTACGTTACCAAGTGCGCGCCAGACTCAGGCCCAATTCTCCGCGCAGTCAGAAAGTCTGCCGCTTCAACGCGGGCCGCGACCCGATGACATCGCCGCGGCGGTGCTCTATCTGGCCCAGGCCCGAAGTGTCACCGGCGTCACAATTCCTGTCGACGGCGGGCAGCATTTGTCCTGGCGTACGGCTGACAGCGAGGTCGTGGAGTAGCGTGCACACGCGCGCGCACTATCTTCATTCCCATGAACGGCACCAATAAAGACATCGATCCGGCAAGCGAGTTGCGCGAGGAGGACGAGGAGCCTTCGCTGCCGGAGATGGAGCTTGAAAATACATCGACTGGCACGCTCGCCGCGGGCCGTGCCGCAATCATGCATTTTGCCAAATTGGCGCCGTCTGCGCCGGGCGTATACCGCATGATCGATTCCCACGGCGACGTGCTCTACGTCGGCAAAGCCAAAAATATCAAAAAACGAGTGACCGCTTACGCGCGGCCGACCGGTCACGACAACCGGATTGCGCGAATGATCGCGGCAACGGCGACGCTGGAATTCGTTACCACCAAGACGGAAACAGAAGCGTTGCTGCTTGAGGCAAATCTGATCAAGCGCTTGCGGC
>WNFD01017812.1_pt1 | contig 10220 bp, 9 predicted proteins | sample 5400491 | NCBI WGS metagenome assembly WNFD01 (sample SAMN13153343, study PRJNA577476) | soil metagenome | isolation source: 120 cm saprolite under Douglas fir tree site 2 hole 2 replicate 2 | place: USA:California | collected 2015-04-18
GCCCAGCTGGACGCCGAGCCCGGCGACGTGCTTGAGCTCGTCCCCCAGCTGGTCGATGACGGAAAAATCGATCCCGCCGCCGGCGCCCCGCGTGCCGGCGAACGACTCACCCGAGATCTTGAGCAGGGCCCGCCGATACGCCAACGCCACTCAGCCTTCCCCGACCTTCAACCGGGCGAACCGGCGTACGTCGATTTTTTCGCCGGTCTTGGCGGCCAGCTCCTTGACCAGCTCGCCCACCGTGCGTTTGTCGTCCTTCACGAACGTTTGCTCGAGCAGGACATTTTCTTCGTAGAATCTCTTGATCATCCCTTCTACGATCTTGGCACGGATGTTCTCGGGCTTTTTCTGCTCGGCCACCTGGGCCTCGTATACCTGGCGCTCCCGCGCGACGGTCTCGGCCGGCAGGTCTTCGATCCGCACCGCGAGCGGGTTCTTGGCGGCGATGTGGATGGCCAATTCGCGCGCTAGCGTCTTGAAGTCCTCGGTGCGTGCTACGAAATCCGTTTCACAATTGAGCTCCACCAGCACGCCGAGCTGGCCGTCGTGGTGCAGGTAGTGGCCGATGAGACCCTGGGATGCCTCGCGGCCGGCGCGCTTATCGGCCTTGGCCGCGCCCTTGGTGCGCAGCACGTCGACGGCCTTCTCGAGGTCGCCCGCCGTCTCCTCCAGGGCCTTCTTGCAGTCCATCATGCCGGCGCCGGTGCGGGCGCGCAGCTCGGCCACGAGCTTGGCCGGAATGTCTTTCACGATCGTCACTCCTCCTCCTCCTCATGAAAACGCCGCCCTCGCGCCGTTGGGCTCGGAGGGCGGCGGTCGGTTGTCCACCGGAACGCGTGCGTCCGGTTTGCTTAGACCTCGCCTTCGCCTCCGCCGCTCGATTCCGCTGGAGCGGGGGCCGGCGCCTCATCCGTCTTGAGCCGTGCGGCGATCGCCTCCGGCTTGGGGCGACGCTTGCGCCGCGCCGGCTTCTTTTTCTTGTCGCCCTCCGCCTCCGCCTCGACACCGGTCTCCGTCGAGTACGTCACCCCCTCGCCTTCCTCGGCCGCGTCGCGCAGCGGCATGTGGTGGCGCGCTTCCGAGATGACATCGGAGATGGCCGCGGTGATCAACGAAACCGCCCGGATTGCATCGTCGTTGCCGGGGATCGGGATCGTGATGAGCTCCGGGTCGGCGTTGGTGTCCACGATGGCGACCACGGGAATGCCGAGCTTGTTCGCCTCGGCGACCGCGATGCGCTCCTTCTTCGAGTCCACGACGAACAGCGCCCCGGGCAGCCGGCTCATGTTCTTGATGCCCGACAGGTACTTCTCGAGCTTCACGCGCTCGCGCTCGAACAGCAGCTGCTCTTTCTTGGTGTAGTTCTCGAACTCGCCCTCGGCGGTGCCCTGCTCCAGCTCCTTCAGCCGCTTGATCTGCTTCTTGATAGTCTGGAAGTTGGTGAGCGTGCCGCCCAGCCAGCGCTCCGTGACGTAGAACGCGCCGCAGCGCTGCGCCTCCGCCTGGATGATGTTCTTGAGCTGCTTCTTCGTGCAGACGAACAAGACGTTCTCACCCTTCAGCACGACACCGCGGAGCAGCTCTTGCGCGGCCTCGATCTGCCGGAGCGTCTTCTGGAGGTCGATGATGTAAATCCCCGACCGCTCGGCGAAGATGAACTGGCGCATCTTGGGATTCCAGCGGCGCGTCTGGTGGCCGAAATGGACGCCCGCTTCCAGCAAAAGCTCCAACGTAGGCTGCCCCATGCACTCCCTCTCGTGGGTTCGATCCGCCGCTGCTCTCACTTTCGGCGCCACCCCGCCAAGCGGGGACCCAACACCGAATCAAGCAGCGTGAGTGATTTTATCGCTTGCTGAACTGGAACCGCTTGCGCGCGCCCGCGCGGCCCGGCTTCTTCCGCTCGACCACCCGCGGATCCCGCGTCAGCAGTCCCTGTTCCCGCAGTTTCTTACGGTGCCGTTCGTCCGCCAGGCACAGCGCCCGCGCGATCGCGAGTCGCATCGCCCCCGCCTGCCCCGTCACCCCGCCGCCCCGGCACAGCGCCCGCACGTCGAAGGCGCCGAGCGTGTCGGTCGCCGTAAACGGCTGCTGGATGTGCGACACGAGCGACGGCCGGGGAAAATAATCGCCCAGCGTGCGCCCGTTGACGTTCCACTTCCCCGAGCCCGGCGTGAGATACACGCGCGCCACCCCCACCTTGCGGCGCCCAACCGCGTGCCAGCGCAGCTCCGGCGTTATGGCCGAGCTCATCAGGCCTCCGCCAGACTGAGCGGCTCGGGCTGCTGGGCCGCGTGCGGGTGCTCGGGACCGGCGTAGACTTTCAGCATCTGCTTCACCTTCTGACGTGAGAGCGTCGTCTTCGGCAGCATGCCCCACACCGCCTTCTCGATCACGCGCTCGGGGCGTGTCTCGAGCACTTTCTTGACGGGCGAGAAACGTTCGTGGCCCATGTAGCCGGTGTGCCGAAAGTACCGTTTCTGCTCCAGCTTGCGTCCCGTGAGCTTGACCCGGGCGGCGTTCACCACGACCACGCAGTCGCCGCCGTTCAAGTGCGGCGTGAAGGTGGGCTTGTGCTTGCCGCGCAGAATCTGCGCCACCCGGCTGGCCAGCCGGCCGAGCGGCAGTCCCGCCGCGTCGACGACGAACCAACGACGTGTCACGTCCTCTTTTCGCAGCGTGAACGTCTTCATTCCAACCCTTCCAAATGGAAACCCGGTCGGTGACAGCCGCGAACTATACCCGAGCCGTAAGGGCCTGTCAACCCGAGGGTTCCGGGCTCGCGAGGGTCACGAGCGAGGCGCCTTTTTCGACCGCCTGCCCAACCGCGACATGGACTGTCTGCACCGTCCCTGGGCGCGGCGCGCGCAGCTCGTTCTCCATCTTCATCGCCTCGACGACCACGAGTCCAGCGCCGGTATCCACCTGCTGTCCCACGGCGACTTCGATCCGCACCACCAGACCGGGCATCGGTGCGCGCACCGTCCCGCCGCCGGGGGCGGGCTGGCTCTTGGTGCCGACCGCCTCGCTTCGGCTCTTGCGTTGGTCCTGCACCACCACCTCCACCCGCTCCCCCACGATCCCCAGCGCCCACCGCCCATCGCCCTCCAGCGGCTCGGCCGCGACGGTCCACGACTCTCCGCCGAGCAGCAAATGATAGAGCGGCGTCCCCGATACCGCCGCGAGCTGGCTTTCGATCTCCACCCCATCCACGGTCACACGGTTGCCGTCCACCGCCACCTCATGCACCCGCGAACCGATCGTGACGAGATACGTCACGCCGCCTCCATCACGGCCACCGTCTCCACGCGTGCCGTCTGGGGGAACAGGTCGAACGCCCGCACCGCGGTCAGCCGGTAGGTCGCGCTCAACCGGTGCAAGTCTCGCGCAAGGATCGCCGGGTCGCACGACACGTAGATCAGCCGGCTAACCGGCTGGCCCGTGAGCCGGAGCGTGACATTCCAGTGCAGGCCCGCTCGCGGGGGGTTCACCACTACCGCGCTCGGCTCGGGGAGCGTGGGCAACACGTCCTCCGCTTTGCCGGCGATGAACCGGACCGGACGCGCCGCCGCGCGCCCCCGTGCCCACTCGATCGCCTTCTCGTCCGCGTCCACGCTGACGACCTGCGCCCCGCGCCGCGCGCGATCGTGCCCATCTCCGGGTTGACCCGCTCGAACGCGGTCGCGGGGAATCCCGTGGCCGGGCCCGCGACCACGCGCGCGGCGCCATCCACGGGTTGCCACCAGCAAATCACGTTGGCGCCGTCGGGGAGCGCCGCTCGCAACGCCTCCGAGGTCCGCCACGGCTCACCGCTCGATTCCGCGATGACGTGGCGCCGGCCCTCTCGGTCGAGGCGGAGGATCAGGTGCGTGAGCCGCGCGGGTAGGAGTTCGAGCCGCTGTTTCAGTTCCCGCCACAGGGCCATCAGCTTGAAGTCCGCGATGTGACAATCCTTCAAATCGAACACCGCTGCGGGCCGGTCATAGGGATGGAGACCCACCGCCCTCACCCGCCCTCCACCGCCCTTCACCGCGAGGCTTATCTTCGCCCGATAGCGCCACTCCTCGACCGCCTCGACGATCTCGGGGTCGCCGATGTCGAGCTTGGCGATCCGTCGCAACGCGTCGCCCACGATCGCCCGCTTGGCGGCGAGCTGCGCTTCGTACGTCACGTGCTGCAGCTGACAGCCACTGCAGTGATCCTGCACGTAATGCGGACACGCTGCCGTGACGCGGGCCGCGCCGGCGGCGACGATCTCGGCCACCTCGCCGCGGGCGAAGCTCTTGTGCAGCTTCACCCCCTCCCGCAGCCGGATCCGCTCGCCTGGGGCGGTGCGCGCGACGAACACGGCGCGCCCGTCCGCGAGCCGGCCCACCCCCTCCCCACCCGCCGCGATCGCCGTGATCGCCACGACGTCGCTCATTGACTCACCGCCTCCCGCCGAGCCGCGAGCAGCCAGGGGGACGGCCGGACCAGCGGCCCGGCAGTCGGCGTCGGCGGGGGTGTGGCCGCGCCCCGCGCTTCGGCGAGCAGTGCGGCTACCACCGCGAGCGGCCGGGTCAGGGCTGCCGGCGGCTCGCCTACCAGCAGGCGTGCCCCCGCGCGCTCTAGGTAGGTGACATCGATGTCGCCCCGCTGGAATTCGGGATCGTCCATAACCCGTAGGTGAAACGTCTGAGACGTTGGGATGCCGACGATCGCCAGCTCGCGTAGGGCGCGCCGCATGCGTTCGAGCGCGACGCCGCGCGTCTCGCCCCACACGATCAGCTTCGCGATGAGCGGGTCATAGTAGAGTGTGACCTCGTTGCCCTCCTCGATCCCACCATCCCACCGCACCCCGGGGCCGCCGGGAACCCGCAAATAGCGCACGACGCCCGTCGCGGGGAGAAAGTCGTTGAGCGGGTCCTCCGCGGTGATGCGACACTCGATTGCGTGGCCCCGCGGCTGCAGGGTACCCGCGTGCACGCGCAGCGGCTGGCCCATCGCGACACGGAGCTGCTCGCGCACGATATCCACCCCATACACGAGCTCGGTCACCGGGTGCTCGACCTGAATCCGGGTATTCATCTCCAGGAAGTAGAACTCCCCGCTCGGCGCGAGCAGGAATTCGATGGTCCCGGCCCCCAAGTAGCCCACGGCGCCCGCGGCGGCGGTGGCCGCATCGCTCATGCGGCGGCGCAGCGCGGGCGTCACGGCCACGGAAGGCGCTTCCTCGATGAGCTTCTGGTGACGGCGCTGGATGCTGCACTCGCGCTCACCCAAGGCGACCACGCGTCCGAACGAGTCTGCCAGGATCTGGATTTCGACGTGTCGCGGCCGCTCGAGATATTTTTCGAGGTACACTTCGCCGGCCCCGAACGCCTTGACCGCCTCGCTCGCCGCCGCCTCGAATCCTGCTTCGAGCTCCGCCTCCTCCCGGATCAACCGCATGCCCTTGCCGCCGCCGCCCGCGGCCGCCTTGAGGAGCACCGGGTAGCCGAGCCGTGCCGCTTCGGGCCGTGCCTGCACGTGGTCGGCGAGCGGCCGCGTGGTCCCGGGAACGATTGGCACGCCCGCCTGCTGCATCCGGCGCCGCGCTTCGGTCTTGTCGCCCATGGCCCGGATGGCGGCGGCCGGCGGTCCGATGAACTCGAACGACGCCGCCGCCACCGCCTCCGCGAACGGCGCGCGCTCCGAGAGGAAGCCATATCCGGGGTGCACCGCCTGGCAGGCCGCGCTCTGCGCCGCGGCAATCAGCTTTCCGATGTCGAGATAGGACTGGGCCGCCGCCGGGGGCCCGAGCGGCACGGCGAGGTCAGCGGCGCGCACGTGCGGCGACAGTCGATCGGCGTCGGAATAGACGGCCACGGCCTCGAGGCCTTCCTCGTGGCAGGCGCGGATGATCCGCAGGGCGATCTCGCCGCGGTTGGCGACGAGGACGCGTTTGATGGTCGTCACGACGCCGTTCTCAGCGATGACAACTCCCCACCTCGCTCGATACCTTGAACGTCGCCATTGGCTCGCACAGCGCCGGCGTGATGCGCGCCGCCCGGGTGTACGCGGCGAGCGAAGGCTCAGTCCAGGGGTCATAGGCGTCCAGCGCCACGCGCAGCGCCCCGAACACGAAGTCGCGCGGCGGGACCCGTGGGCTCTTCCCCTCCGGACCGGCCACCCAAACGAGCGACCGAGCCTCCCAGCGCACGCGCGGGCGGGTTTCGGGGGGCCGCTCGAACGCCATGCTCACGCACACCGGGCGTCGCCGCGCCAGCTCCGTGAGCCAAGCATCGTCGCTCCCTCCGCGCCGCCCGAGCTTCAAGTCGGCCGCGAGTCGCGCCCGCAGTGCCGGATCGGAGCGCCATGCCGCCAGCGGGACCACGAGCAGATCGGGCCGCAAACCGCGTGCGAATCGCATGTACCAGGCCGCGTAGAAATCGGCATCTCCCGCCGTCAGCAGCACACCGCTGGCGGGGCAGGCGCGCAACAGGTTCTCGCCCAGCTCGTCCAACACCGGTGGCAAACGGAGATCGATGGGCAACGGTCCCCAGGTCTCCACGCCGGCATCCACGCCGCCGGACTCCCAGGCGAGCCAGGAGCGCAAGGCCCACGCGCCGACCCGCAACACCCGGGCGCTGTCGCCCACCGCGCTCGTACCCAGCGGCCCGGCGAGCGCGGCCGCGCGAGCCAGGGCCGCTTCCGCGGTGTCGAGCACGGCGCGCGTCCACTCGCTGTCCTCGCCCGAGCGGTGCGTCGCGCCGTGGGCCTCCGCACCCAGGCCCAGATACGCCCGCCCCATCAGGAGCCACAGCTGCGCGTCGGTCGAGTCCCGCGCGGCCCGGCCGCGCAGTGTGGCGAGCGAGTCTGTTAGCGGCGGCGCGGGCGCTTGCAGCAGCGTCACCAGCGCCAGCGCGCTACAAAGGGATGTTGCCATGCTTTTTCGGGGGATTGCGATCGCGCTTGGTGGCCAGGGTCGCGAGCGCGTCGATCAGCCGGGGCCGGGTGTCGCGCGGATCGATGATGTCGTCCACGTAGCCGCGCGCCGCCGCGAGATACGGATGGGCGAATTTCTCGCGGTACTCCCTCTCCCGCGCCTCGGTCGCGTCGTCCTTGTAGAGGATTTCCACGGCGCCCTTCGGCCCCATGACGGCGATCTCCGCGGTGGGCCATGCGACGTTGTAGTCGCCACGGACGTGCTTCGAGTTCATCACGTCGTAGGCGCCGCCGTAGGCTTTGCGGGTGATGACCGTGAGCTTGGGGACGGTCGCCTCGCAGTAGGCGAACAACAGCTTGGCGCCGTGCTTGATGATCCCGCCGTGCTCCTGCGCCACGCCGGGAAGGAATCCGGGCACGTCCTCGAACGTGACGAGCGGGACGTTGAAGGCATCGCAGAACCGGATGAACCGGGCGCCCTTGAGCGAGGCGTTGATATCGAGCACGCCCGCCAGCGCCGCGGGCTGATTCGCGACAATACCCACCGGCCGGCCGCCGAGGCGCGCAAGGCCGACCAGCAGGTTCCCCGCGAAGTCGCGGTGGACCTCCAGGAACTCGCCGTCGTCCACCACGCGCCGGATCACGTCGTGCATGTCGTACGCCTTGGTCGGCTCGTCGGGGACCACGTCGAGCAGCTCTTCGTCCCGCCGGTCCGCCGGATCGGTGCAGGGGCGCAGCGGTGGATCATCGAGATTGTTGGAGGGGAGATAGGACAAAAGCATCCGGATCGCGGCGAGACTCTCGCGCTCCGAGCCGTGCACGAAGTGCGCGACGCCCGATGTGGCGCCGTGCACATCGGCGCCCCCCAGGCCCTCGAAGTCCACCTCTTCGTGCGTCACGGTTTTCACCACGCTCGGCCCCGTGACGAACATGTACGAGATGCCTCGCACCATGAACACGAAGTCGGTGATGGCCGGGCTGTACACCGCTCCGCCGGCGCACGGGCCCAGGATCGCGCTGATCTGGGGTACCACACCCGAGGCGAGCGTGTTACGCAGGAAGATGTCGGCGTAACCCCCGAGGGAGGCGACGCCTTCCTGGATGCGCGCCCCGCCCGAATCGTTCAGGCCGATCACGGGCGCGCCGTTCTTGAGCGCCAGGTCCATCACTTTGCAGATTTTCTCGGCGTGCGTTTCGGACAGCGAGCCGCCGAACACGGTAAAGTCCTGCGAGAATACGTATACCAGCCGCCCGTCGATCCGCCCGTAACCCGTGACCACGCCGTCACCCAGGTACTTCTCGTCCGCGAGCCCGAAGTCGGTCGAGCGGTGCGTGACGAACCGGTCCAGCTCCACGAACGTCCCGGCGTCCAGCAGGACGTCGAGCCGTTCCCGGGCGGTCATCTTGCCCTTCTCGTGCTGCGCCGCGATCCGCTCGGCGCCGCCGCCCAGCTCGGCTTCGGCACGCTTTTTTTGGAGCAGTTCCAGCTTCTCACGCATAGTCATGAAGGCAAAATCTAGACGGCTAGACGTCGAGACGGCTAGCCGATTTCAGCATTGAGGGGCCAGGAAAGCGCCTCCCTGACCCCTCACTCCTACAACCCGCTAGCCGTCTAGCCCTCTAGCCGTCTGCCTAGCCGTCTTGCTTTGCTACTGCCTGTATGTCGTCCTTAGGCCAGCCGGTGGCCGCCAGCACGATCCGATGGTGAATCGGATCCACCTCCAACACCTTGAGCTCGACCGCCTGCCCCTCTTTCACCGCATCCCCGGGATTCTGAATGTCGGGAATCCCGAGCTGGGACATGGGGACGAACCCTTCGATGTCGCTTCCCAGGTCCACCACCACGCCCTTGTCCATGAGCCGCAGCACCCGGCCCCGCAACTCCGTGCCGACCGGGTAGGTCTCACCGATGCGCAGCCACGGATCTTCCTGCGCCTGCTTCAGGCCCAGCGAAATCCGTTTGTTCTCCGCGTCCACATTCAGGATCAGCACCTCGACCTCGTCGCCCTTCTTCACCACTTCGGAGGGATGCTGCACCCGCTTGGTCCACGACATGTCGGAGATGTGGATCAGGCCGTCGATGCCGGGCTCGATCTCCACGAACGCACCGAACGAGGTGAGGTTGCGCACTTTCCCCTTGATCCGCATGCCGACGGGGTACTTCTGCGGCAGCGCCATCCAGGGGTCTTCCTCGGTCTGCTTCATGCCGAGCGAGACCTTCTCTTCGGTCTCGTCCACCTTCAGCACCACCGCTTCGATCGTCTCGCCGATCGAGACGATCTTCGAGGGGTGCCGCACGTTGCGCGTCCAGCTCATTTCGGAGATATGGACCAGCCCCTCGATCCCCGGCTCGAGCTCGACGAACGCTCCATAGTTCGTGATCGACACCACTTTGCCCTGCACGCGCGTGCCCACCGGGTACTTGGCGGCGACGTTTTTCCAGGGGTAGGGCTGCAGCTGCTTCAGGCCGAGGCTGATGCGCTCGCGCTCCCAGTCGATGTCGAGGACCTTGACCTCGACCTCCTGCCCGATGTGTACCATCTCGGATGGATGCGACACGCGGCCGTAGCTCATGTCGGTGATGTGGAGCAGGCCGTCCACGCCCCCGAGGTCGATGAAGGCGCCGAAGTCGGTGATGTTCTTGACGATGCCCTTCCGCACCTGGCCGACCTGCAGCTCCTTCATCAGGACGTCGCGCTTGGTCTTGCGTTCGGCCTCGAGCAGCACGCGGCGGCTCACCACGATGTTGCGGCGCCGCTTGTTCAGCTTGATGATCTTGAACTCGAAGCTCTGCCCCAGCAGCTCGTCGATGTTGGGCACCCGCCGCAGCGCGATCTGGCTGCCGGGGAGGAACGCGTCCACCCCCATCAGATCCACCACCACGCCGCCCTTGATCTTCTTCACGAGCGTGCCCGAGACCGCCTCGTCCTTCTCGTGGGCTTCGCGGATCCGCTCCCAGACCCGCATAAAGTCGGCCTTCTTCTTCGAGAGGACGACCGCGCCTTCCTGGTCCTCGAGATGCTCGAGGAAGACCTCGACCTCGTCCCCTTCCTTGAGAGAGCGCGCGTCCTTGAACTCGTCGATCGCCACGGCGCCTTCCGATTTGAACCCGACGTCGAGAATGACGGCGGTGTCGGTCACGCGCAGCACCTTCGACTTGACGATCTCGCCTTCTTCTATGTTGGAGAGCGTTCCCTCGTACAGCTCCGTCATCTTCGCGATTTCGTCCGACGAATACTCCTCGTGCAGGTCGGAGCGAACGCGGAGGTGGGAGTGAGTGGAAGCGGGCGTCTCGGACTTCGACTCCGGAAGGTTTT